>CERD01005538.1_pt1 | contig 13643 bp, 17 predicted proteins | sample 530931 | NCBI WGS metagenome assembly CERD01 (sample SAMEA2621101, study PRJEB7988) | marine metagenome | isolation source: saline water (ENVO:00002010), including
TTGCAGCGGCGGCAGGTATAGGTGCCCGTCTCGTAAAAGTCGTCATACTCTCCGGTGAATGGCCGCTCCGTTCCCTTGGATTCGATGATATACCGCTCTTCAGCCGAAAGCGGATTGTATTTTGAGGTATCCAACTTCCCTCCTTCCTAAGTCAACCGGCGGTTCAACAAGAAGTCCTTTTGGTGCTACGAATTCTACACCCACCCCAGTAACCGCGCACGGAGCTGGCTTTTTGGAGCGCCGGATTACCAATATTGTCTAAGACGATATGATTGGAGAAATCTACCCTCTCGACGTAACATTCTCTCAGTTAACTCCCGGGTACCTTCCACTTACTGACTAAAGTAGTAGTTGTACGGTGGTCTCTCGTCCTAAACACGACGTAGCCCATGTATTTGTTGGCCGCCAGTGGGAGATGGCCGAGCTGAGGGCGGCCCTTAATGATGCACCAACGGGTTACGGACGTCTAATCATGCTGGCCGTGGAACCAGGAATCGGGAAGACCCGCACCGCGCAAGAGTTTGCCGCGCTGGCCGAAGAACGAAGAGCACAGGTTCTATGGGGCCGGTGTTATGAGGAGGAAGAGGCGCTACCCCATTCGCCATGGGTACAGCCAATGCGGGACTATGTCCGACAGGCCGGTGCGGAGCAAATCACTGCGGAGATGGGACCCGGCGCCGCCAACATTACCGAGATCATAGTCGAGATAAGGGATGAATTACCGGATCTGGAAACGCTTCCGTCGCTGGAACCCGAACAGGCGCGGTTTCGTTTGCTCGAGGAGGCCCTCACCTTATGCCGCAAGGCGGGATACCGGCCCGAGATGGCCTGGAGCTGCTGCGACTATGCCGATGCCCAAAGGCAGCGGGGCGCTGACGGAGACCCGGGCAAAGCCATGACATTGCTACATGAATCTCTGGCTATCTCAACCGGACTGGGTATGCCTCCCCTGATGGAGCGAGTAGCCGAGCAGTTGGAGTTGAGTCAGGCCCAGCCGGAAACGGCCCCGGCCTACCCCGGCGGCCTGACTCAACAGGAGGTTGAGGTACTGAGCCTAGTTGCAGCCGGCAAGAGCAACGCCGGCATCGCCGAAGAACTGGTGGTCAGCCCCAACACCGTAGTGCGCCACGTGAGCAACATCCTGGCCAAAACCGGCTCATCCAAGCGAACCGAAGCCGCACGGTACGCCGCTCAACACGGCCTGGCCGAGTGACCCCACCACCATCTCCAGGCCCTCCAGGCTCGGTTTCCCCAATTTTTCTCCCTTCGCCGCGCCTCAACTAATGGTTTATTGCTATATCCCCAAATTCTCCGCCGAATATGGGTTCCCAAAGATAATTGTTTCCTTCGATGTACCCCAGCTCTGCTGGGTCTAATCAGTTGACACAGTAAGTCACCGGCAGGGGAAAACGATGAAAGCGCAGAACGAGGACTTAGAACAGCAACTCCAGGAGACCCAGAAAACCAGACGCGGTGTTAGCTACGCTCGCACCCAGCAACAACCATGACGAAATTCGTCGAATACTAGCTACAAGTCTAGTCCCGCGGCTGTCAACCCGGATGATTAGGGAAATCAGAGAGAGCGGCCGGACGTTGTTCGGTCATCTAGAGCATCGGCGAGTTGGCCTAGGGCTTGGGACAGGTTACGGAGTGTGTCCGCCACAGCGGTTGAGCTAGGAGTTGAACTCTCCCCGTCTCCCCGTACTGATGAAAATTCAATTAGAATATTAGATACTTACTAGAAGTGGAATCCCCGCATTAGGATTAGTCAGCGCTTCCTGAATGGCTCATGGAATCCGTCCAGGTTCCTGGGATGGCTGCGCTATTTCTGGGCTACCCGGAATTGTATTACTGGAGGAAGGGCAATAGATAAGACGATTACCTCGGATGGATCTAGTTCTCAAACCGTGACCTTGTTGGCAATCCGGCCACACCCGGACGATGAAAGCACCTCGACCGGCGGCATGCTCGCCTATTACTGCGCGCGAGATGTGCGGACCGGGGTTGTGATCTGCACCGGCGGCGAGGAGGGTGAGATTCATGACCCAGACTTGGACCCAGTGGCAGATAGATCGAGGTTGCGGGAGTTCCGAACCCAAGAGGTGAAGAATGCCTGTGCGATCCTGGGTGTGGCTGAGCTCCGGATGCTCGGCTACCGGGATTCGGGGATGGCGGGTACGCCGGCCAATCAACACCCGGAAGCGTTCGTGAAAGCGGGACGACTTGAGGCAGCGGGCAGATTGGTCCGGATTATCCGCGAGCTTCGGCCAAGTGTCATCGTCACCGAGCCACCCGGGGGAATGTATCCTCACCCAGACCACGTAATGTGTTATGAGATTAGCGTTGATGCCTTTCATGCCGCTGGGGATGCTGACGCTTTTCCGGAGGCCGGGCCGCCGTGGCGGCCAAAAAAGTTGTATGGTGTCGCACAGATCGACGACGGGGCCTGGGAGAAACTGGTGCCCAAGTTCATCCATGCGGGATTTGATATGGACTGGATGGAGCGGACGCCGCGCCGTTCCCGGGGACCTGGCCCCGAGACGGCCACGGTGGCGCTGGATGTCCGGTCTTACAGTGGACAGCACCGCCAAGCTATGCTCGCCCATCGCACTCAAATCTCACCGGAGAGCTTTTTGGTCAACTTGCCCCCAGAGCTGCGCCGCCTTGCCTTTGCAACTGCTTACTTTATTAGACTTTCCCCTCCCTGGACCCTGGGGGAGCACGAACCGGATCTTCTTGACGGGCTGGACTAGACGCTCTGCGTGGTGTGAAGTTTGGGACCGTTTATGTAGCAGGTTGCCAATAAGAAATGGATATGGGTCAAATGGCAGATTCCGCACAGCGTTTTTGGACGAGGTTTGAAGCGAGCGTAAAAAATTCTTCGGACTAATTTACCTATCATGGTGACACTTACCAGGCAACCGGAGATAAAACTGTGCTTGCAAATAGTGAACAGCCGACTCTCCCCCGTCTCCCCGTCTAACGTAGCGGCAGAAGGTGACTTGGGCGGGGTTTAAGACTTCCCTTCTCATTCTACCCAGCCATTTAGCGGGATGATGTCAATGTAGAGGTATCCACGTTCAATCTTCTCTAGACTCATGCTCCCGTCGCGTTCACCACAGATCCTTCCTTCCCTAGGGGGAATCGCAACGATAAACGGCCCCGTTGATACCGGGGCCGTTTTCAATTCCATTGTTGATGGCAATCCAGAGCCTGTAATTACGGCTTGTTGCAACCCGCCGGCGGGATAAGCTCAGATGCTATTTACAGAATTGGCCGTCCAATTGGCAGGCCGTTTCATAGTCTGCCCTAGCTTTCAGATCCTGTCCGATCTTGGTATGGGCGTCCCCCCTTAGTGTAGTAGGCCATTGTGTGGTCAGGCTTTAGGCTGATCGCCGCATCGGGTCAAAGAAGTCCATATCGGATTGTGCACTTATACTGTATGCCTTACCGGGAAGGGCACGGAGGGTGCTGCTATTAGGGTCTAGACCGATGGCAGCGTTGTAATTCTCGATAGCCTCCTCCCTAAAGAAACAGCACACTCTTAGACATCAACAGGCAAAAAATGGGAAGCCTCCCCACGATCCGCAAAGCTGAACTGCCGGACGCAGAAAGCATCAAAGCATGCGTTGTTGCTGCGTACCAACGTTACATACTCCGCATGGGCCAAGCGCCTGGCCCGATACTCGACGACTACTCACAAGTGGTAATCCGCCACCAAGTATTTGTGGTAGAGGAAAGCGGTCCAGTGATTGGCGGTGTTGTGCTGGTCTGCAACGAGGAAAAGATGCTGCTGGACAACATCGCGGTTCAACCCAATTGCCAAGGCTAAGGTTTGGCCCACCAACTAGTGGACTTTACGGAAAACGAAGCGGTGATACAAGGATATTCCAGTCTGGAACTGTACACCCATGAAAGCATGACAGAGAACATAGATCTGTATGAATCGTTGGGATACATCGAAACAAACCGGCGGTCTGAAAGTGGGTACAGCCGAGTATATATGGGGAAAAACCTGCCGTGATGGTTTGGCCAGGTGAGCACGCAAGTCGGAGTTACACTTCAAGAACGGTGATCGCCGATACAGGAGAAACCCTAATGAGTGACCGGGATGGTTTACCCTTGCTCAGCGGAGTCCGAGTAACTCCACTTCAAATTTCAAAGTAGCGCCCGGAGGGATGACATTACCTGCGCCTCGGTCTCCGTAGCCCAGGTCGGCCGGGATTATTAGCTCTCGTTTCCCACCGACTTTCATCGTCCCGACACCTTCGTCCCAACCCTGAATCACTTGTCCACGGCCAAGAAGGAATTCGAAGGGCGTGCCACGATCCAACGAGCTGTCGAACTTGGTGCCGTCCAATAGCCAGCCAGTGTAGTGAACGATGGCGGTCGCCCCTGCGCGTGCTGCCTCGCCTTCTCCTACCAACAAGTCTTTATATTGCAACCCCGATTCCGTGGTAGTGGTATCACTAGATTCCATTTGAACCTCAACTGTTGGATTAGGAGCCGCGGACGGGGAACAAGCAACTCCCAAGATAGCCAGGAAGGCAACAATCAAATACCAACGCATAGTTCCAACCCTTGCCTCACTGTGTTGAGCGCACGATCACCGAGCGCCCAAATATAGTAGCACACCCTCCAGATTCGATATTGAGCTATCTGGGTGGAAGCGTCTCTTTACAAGCGTAGTAGACGATCGGCGTTGCCGCTGAGAATCTTTGTCTTGTCTTCAGCCGACAGGGGAATCGTGGGGATCCAGTCGATGGCCGGCTGGTTCAAAACGAAGGGATAGTCTACCGAAAACAGAATCCGGTCGACGCCCATTTCCATCACGCAGCACAGCAGTGCTGGATTGGAGAAGTTTCCGCTGGTGGTTATCCAGAAATGCTTGCTGAAGTAGTCTCGAAAGGAGAACGACGTGTTTCGGTTACCCTGCCTGGCAAGCGCTTGGTCTATCCTCCAGAGGGAAAAGGGCAGGGATTCCCCCAGGTGGCCTAGGATAATCTTCACATCTGGGTAGGCGTCGAACACCCCGGACAGCACCAACCTGATGCCTTGGGTAGCCGTCTCCACGGTGAATCCCCAGGCGGCGGTTAGCAATCCGGGAAATTCGTCCAGATAGTCTTTGTAATAGGCCTCCACCACTGCCGGATGGGGCACCGCCGGGTGCATGTACAGCGGCACGTCCAGCGCCTGGGCCCGCTCGAAGATGGGCCAGAACCGCTTGTCGTCAAAGAACAAGCCGTTGGTCAACCCGTGGACCATAGCGCCTTTGAATTCCAGCTTGGCAACACAGCGCTCCAGTTCGTCGGCGGCCGCTTTGGGATCAGGGGTGGGCAGCGCGGCGAATGCGGCGAATCGATCCGGATGGGCGCGAACAATCTCCCTGAGCCGGTCGTTGGCTCCCTCAGCCAGCTTTACCGAAGTCTCCGCGTCTCCCCTCTGGGTGGAGGGAGCGCCATGGGAGAGCACCTGCATATGGATGCCGGCCTCGTCCATTTCCTGGATTCGGGCTTCCCCATAGTCATACAGGCGGTCCACGGTATCGGATTGCCTCCGAAAGGCGTCTACCTCGCCGAAGGACGCCGCCACTTCCTTGTCCCAATAATGTTCCTCGATGGCGACTATCCGTGGATTGTTGGGAGTTACCATTACTAGCTCCTCATTTCGGGCCACCCGGTCTCATCGCCCCAATGGGAATGGTCTTGATCTGATTGGCTTGCCAGGATCAAACAAATTGCCGTTCTCGTCCGCCACGCCGAGTAATTATAGCCGGGGAACGGCGCTTTGGGTCAACGACACCCCCGATCCAGAAACAGGACCTGAACAAGCCTAACCACAATTCGGTTCGACGGAGCCAACGAATAATGAGATCGAAAAATCCAGGGCGTACCATCTCTCTGACTGACCGGTTGTAAAAGGGCAAAACATTAGTCCATGCCAAACTGCATGGACTAACAGAAGTCACCTGATTGATGTCTAGAAGTGCGCGGTTACCGGCGTATGAGTTTTTTGGGAAGCAAGACCCAAAGCGCGAATAGTCCGATGAATGCTCCGGCTGCCGCTACTATCTCCATTACGCCTCCACAACCAACTTTATGTACACATGATGCTAAAAGAATGTTACGGAGGATTTAAAAATATGTTAAATCTTTGTTACGCCTGAAATTAGCCCGTTCGGCAAAAGGACTAGTCCTTTTGTCACCTCAAAATCATGCCAAATGGGTGATGCCGCCGGTGGTTTGGCGGGATAACATACTTACATACCAAGTGAGAGAAGAGGCTGAAATGTTTCCAAGACAGGCCACAGCCACCATGAAACGCAACCTAGCGAAAGCAAGGGAAGCGAGGGTCCTAGAGCAAGCAGCCACCGTGAGCAGGCTTAGGCGGGTCGGTTCTCAAATCACTCACGTCCGTCCAGGGACCGTGGCGCTATTCAGCCCATTGCTGAGGTCTCGCATTTAGACAAGGACAGGGCCGTGGCCAAGTTAATCGGCCATGGTGGCGCCGTACAGAATCGAATGCACTGCCGTAACGCGGAAAAGGGCCGGACGCATCGGCCTTTTTTTGTTATGTGAGCGGCCCAACTTCAAGATTACCCATGCCGGGTGATTCGCCCGGTTCAGTCCTCTACAAAGAGCAAGCTAAGAGTGGACTGGAACGTTGGAGGGCTTTAGCAATTTGGAGGCCAGGCATCCGGTGCATTCAACCTGATGCGGGGCGTTATTGCTGTCTCTGAGGCAATTGTTACAGTCACAGATATAGACAAAGTTACGGCCACAGATGGGACACACCGTGTTTCGCCCAAGTGATTGGGCCAGCATATCACGCAGCGTCAAGACGCGGTTCCTCGGCGCTTGGTTGGCCGTCTTAGTTGCCCCTCTTATATGAAGCGTAAGTAAGACAACGGCGCAATTGGATTAGAACCAGTATAGACAATGGGCTTGGAGATGCATCTAGGGTAGGGAATGCTAGCTTTAGTCGAAATGTCGGATCGTAGGGGCAACTAATCTGTGACGGCGAGTCGGGAATCCCTATGGTCCAGAACTCCATGGCCATTGGTGTCGGGATTGCTGACCGGGTATGTCTGGGGAAAAGATTCATTGAAGAACCGGTCGGCGGCCGTCTCCAAGATTTTCGCGTCGCTCTGAATCTGAGCGCTCTGTCCGGTGGACTCCAGGCCGTTAACGGACCCGGCAAGAACTCCGATGATGGCGAATACGGCCAACAGTTCGACTAGAGTGAAGCCTCTTTTCCGTCGTGTAGGATGATTCAGCAGGTTCCGATACCGGGGCGATATTCGGCGATGGGGGAACCCCGATCTAGCATTAATGGCCTTGGCTGGATTGGGGATCATTCAAAGCAGTAATTGACGGGATGAAAAAAGATCTGACGTCTCCCGAGATTCGGCAGACTCGGTCAAGGCTGATTACTTCATCGAACATGCCTAAAGGTTTTACCCAAGATTTTTGGGCATGTCTCATCTAAACCCTCGGCCGGCCTGCCGGATAGGGTATAGCCCCTGCAATCGGTATTCAGTTACGTAAGAAGCAACAATGGACCTCAGCGCTCAATTTGTTGGCCCGCCGGAATGCAAAAAGCGGATCAAGGTTGTCGGCTACTGTAAAATCAAAGCCATCCAGCGACTTGCCGCCCTCCCTGCTGTTGTGTAAAATGCCCGCACGACGCCGGACAACGGCGTAAGCCCAGGCGTTATTCGGACAGGAGGGCCGCACCATGGACTTTGGACTAAAAGGTAAGCACGCCCTGGTCACCGGTGGTAGCAAAGGCATCGGTAAGGCGATAGCCAAAGAGCTGGCCCGGGAAGGCGTAGACGTGGTGATCGTCTCCCGCACAATGTCGGACCTGGAAGCGTCCGCTAGAGAGATTGAAGACGAAACAGGCACGCGGGTCATTCCCATGGTTCTAGACGTTACTCAAACCGGCCGGGTGAACAGCGTCATCCCCGAAGCTGCCCAGCAACTGGGCGGCCTGCATATTCTGGTCAACAGCGGGTCCGCCCCCGGCGGGTCGGCTTCGGCCGTCGGACCGATAGAAACGGTCAACGAAGATGACTTGATGAGCGACTTCGACGTTAAATACGTGGGGGCGCTAAGGTGCGCCCGCGCCTCCATCCCTCTGATGAAAGAGCAAGGTTACGGACGCATCATAAATATCAGCGGCGGGAACGCCCGCAACGCCGGGAACCTGAGCGGCGGAGCGCGCAACGTGTCCATGGTGCATCTAACCAAGACCCTATCCACTCAGGTGGGCCGTTTCGGGATCACCGTCAACTGCATCCACCCTGGCACCACCCGCACCGAGCGCACGCCGGAGTTGATAGAGTCCAGGGCTGCTCAATTAGGCATCGACATCGACCAAGTGGAGGCTACAGACTTTGCTCCCGGCGCCGCCAGGGGTAACGCCATTTGCCGCATGGTCGACGCTGCGGAGATCGCCTACCTGACCGTATTCTTGGCCTCGGACAAAGCCTGGGCCGTCACCGGTGAGCTCATTGCCGCCAACGGCGGCGTTGGCAACGCCGTCTATTACTGAACGCGGCTAATCACGACGAACAGGAAGTTGACGCAGACGATGGCTGAATCGAACCGTATTTTATTCATGGGCCGGGAATGGGATTCCATGGACACGGTGACTCGTATCCTGGAGGCGGTGGGCTGCACCGTAACCGGGACGGTTAGCGACGCTGTAGCCGTTGACTTGGCCGGCTCTTCAGACTACGCCGCTTTGATAATCGATGATGAAGTGCCCCAGGCGGACGGTCGTTACGTCACACGGGAGGCTCGAAAATTGAAACCGTCCCTAGCGGTAATCACGGTCCGCAGTCCGGAGTCGATCCTGACCCAGCTTCAGCAGGCGGGCGTGAGGCTATAAACCGGTTCAGGCCAAATCGGGGCCGGAGCTTCCGTCCCAGATATCCGGTAATGCAATGCTAGAACATAAGGGAATGAGATGGGGCTACGTGTTTCTGCGGTCTGCCTCTTATCTAGGTGAAGAAGAAGCTAGAGAGATAATGGTGCAGGCCGTGGAAATGTTCCTGGTGGGTGAGGAAGAAAGGCACATAAAAGCCTCGGGTTTTGATGGCCGGCTGTACACCGAGATGCGGTACGAGATTATAGGTGAGCTGGGCGGCCAACGGTTCGACGCCGACCTGGAGACGCCCTACGGACGTGATAAAGCTTCTTTCCTGGTCAGCGAACAGACCAAGGGACTAGGCGGAGCGATATCAAGAAACTAACCCTAGGTAAGCCCGACGGGTTATCTGATTGGAGGATATCAAGATGAAACTGCTGGTTATCTCAGGAGGAAGACATCCCTACGAAGAATCCACCCCGGTTTTGGAGCGTTTTTTGAAAGGCGCCGGCCACGACATCACCGTCACCGAAGACCCCTCGGTACTAGCTAATGCGCCGGACCTGAATAGCTACGACGCCCTGGTGTTCAATACCCGCCGGGAGAACATACCGGACTTCGGCGAATGGGCTTTGTCGAGCAGCGAGCAGAACGGGATGAAAGACTTCATCAGCTCTGGCAAGGGGTTTGTCTGTCTCCACATCTCCACCTGCCTGCCCGGCGGTTGGCCGGAATACCACGACATCACCGGGGGCGGTTGGATCTCCGGAACCAGCTTCCATCCACCCTACGGCCGGTTCACCGTCAACATCAGCAACTCCGGCCATCCTGGAGTAAATGGGGTCGCCGAATTCGACACCGACGACGAGCTTTACATGGGCTTGGCAATCACCGAGGGAAACGACGTGTTCCTCACCGGCCATACGGAAAACGGGACACATCCTTGGGGTCCGGACCGGGCACCCAAAGACATGCCCGGCGGGACCTTCCCTCTAGGTTGGACACGCCGATATGGCCAGGGCAAGGTTTTCACCCTGTTGCTGGGCCACGATGGAAAGAGCTTCGAATCACCGGAGTTCCAGCAGATCGTCCTGAACGGCGTCAACTGGTCCACCGCGTCGTAAAGAGACAAAAGGGTCGCCGGACCTAGTATTTACCGCAGAGACGTAGAGAGCGCTGAGTTTTTAGGTTTTTCGAAACTATCAGCGTACTCTGCGTCTCTGCGGTGAAATGACAGTCTCTTAAGCAACCACTGCTGTTTCATAGGAATGTTCACGGGTGTCGGGGAAGAGCTTCCAAGATGCCATCCACCGGTGCGTATCGTCGAACATCTCCTTGGTGTACGGCTCAAACACTAACCGCTCGCCTGGCCCAAATCCCTGAATATCTACCAGGTCATGGAAGCGCTCCGGCAGCTCATTCAGGAAATAATGTTTGTATAGCGCCGGGTCACGGTCTATGTCACGCTGCGCCCGTTGCAAGGCTTTGAAGTAGGCCGCCACGTCATCGATGTTGGCATGAGCGGAGAATAAGAAGCCGATCATAAACGTGGTGTCCACCACTTTCCGGAATCCCTGCTGCTCCATGGTGTAAAGCTGCGCGCCGAAGACGTTAGCTACCGGAATTTCCCGTTCCAGCAGCAACGACAACCGGTCGTTGGGGCCGCCGACGAATCTCAGCCTGATATCGTCGGGGCTGAGAAATTTCTCCAGCGCCTGAAGTGTCGAGAAATGGCTGCCTGAGTGGTAGCCTACGCCCACCTCCACGCCTTTCAAGTCTGCAGCGGTCCGTATGCCGCTTTCCGGAGCAGTATACAGTCCCGAAGGGGTGATAGAGTAGGCGTGACCCCACATGAGGCCGTGCCCTTGCGCCGAAGCATGACTTACTGCCCAGTGACAGGCGGCGCTGACGTCGCAGGCCCGTCCGGCTTCCATGCTTTCAAAAGCGCCGCTTTTCACCTCCACCGGTCCACCAGGCAGACCACCCACGGGCACGGGGGAGGTTTCGCCGGGGCCAAGCAGGCGTCCGTGGACGAACTCGTAATCCAATCCCTCATCTGTGAAATACCCTTTTTCCTCGGCCACCCATTCTTGCAATCGGCTGTGGGGTTGAATGCGAAACTTACTCATGTAGCCGCACCTCTTACGCCTTTAAACAGACGTTGCTATCGCCAGGTGATTGTAGCATGTCACGGCCATTACGCCTGTTAGACTAGCCCAGGATCCTCATGAACTTGTTTTGCAGACGCTGGGCCGCCCTCGCCAATAGCATCACTTGGAGACGCGCTTCTCTGATCATGGGCACGAATTAAGTTGGAACGAGTAGTAATCATCGGCCCCAGTTGCTCGGGCAAGACCACCATGGCCCGGCGTGTGGCCACCATATTACAGGCCCCACACATCGAACTGGACGCCATACACTGGCTTCCGGGCTGGCAAGAACGGGATGATGATGAATTCAGGGAGCTCACCCAAGCAGCGGTGGCGGCGGGCCGGTGGGTGGTAGATGGCAATTATGCCATGGTACGGGACATCGTCTGGCCACGGGCCACCACGGTGGTATGGCTGAATTATTCTTTCCCAGTGGTCCTTTGGCGGGCGTTTCGCCGAACCTTGATCCGTAGTGTCGGCCGCCAGACAATATTCTCGGAAAACAAGGAAACAATAAGACGGTCTTTTTTCAGCCGGGAATCAATACTGTTGTGGGTATTCATGACCTATCGCCTTCGCCGGAATCAATTTCGGGCCATCTTCGATGACAGAGATTACCCTGAGGTGGAGTTCATTGAGTTGCGCAATCAAAGGGACGCCGACCAGTTCTTAACTTCCCGGCGGGACATCTGATAGCCGGGTGAGCAATTGGCCCAACCCGGTTGCGGCGCCTGCCGGTATCGGCCATAATATTCATGTCCGCATATTCGCGGATATTTTGTTGATTTTTCGCCGGAGGTAGCCGGTCTATTTATGGTCCAAAACGATGGGAATACACCGGTGTCCGGCAACGCCCAAAGAATGTTCGGTCCCCAGGCCGGGGTCTACGCAACCAGTCAGGTGCATGTCCGCGACGATAGTTTGGACGTATTACAAAGGTTGGCCGCACGGTCCGACAATGAGGCGTACGGTTGGGCCGCGGACTTGGGGACGGGAGCTGGGTTCACCGCTTTCGCCATGGCCCAATTCTCTAACCGCGTGGTGGCCACCGACCCAACACGGCCCATGTTGGAGCAGACCAGGCGACTGGGCCGGGAACGCGGGTTGGAGAATCTACGCTTGAGCCGGAACGTCGCCGAGTCATTGCCATTTGCCGGTGACAGCCTGGACCTGGTGACCAGCCGAGTGGCCGGGCACCATTTCAGCGACATTAACCGGGCCTTCGACGAAGTGCGCCGGGTTTTGAAAACGGGAGGCGTTTTTGTAATGGCGGACAGCGTCTGCCCCGAAGACGACGAAGTGGACCGTTGGATGAACGACATCGAACTGCGGCGGGACTTCAGTCACGTCAGAAACCGGAAGATATCCGAGATTAACGTCATGCTGGCTGACCGGGGCCTGAAAGTGGAGCGGCAGGAAGGCGCTCGCATCTTCTTGAGATTTAACGAGTGGGTTGCCCGCACCGTCGTCCCCGAACCCGAGGCCACCGCCCTGCGTAATGACTTTCTCCAAGCGCCCGGCGGCGCTAGGGAAGCGTTTCAGATCCAACCTTCAAACGGAGATATCGATTTCTCGTGGCCTTGCTTGGTTTTCCGGGCCGTCAAGGTCTAGCAATCCAGACCTGCGCTGATTGGATAAAAGCGGCAACCTGTCAATTCACGTCAAAGCCACAGCCTGTTATTCCAGGTAAAGGCCATAGCCTGTCATTTCGAGGAGTGGAGCTGCTCGAGATTCCTCCCTCCGGTCGGAATGACAAGGTTGGGACGACGCGGCCGGAATGACAGGGTGGTATGACAACCAGTCGAGCCACCACATTCAGATTGACGGGCCCTAGGCTCCCCAATCCTCCAGAGTGTAGGCCATCTCCCAAAACCGGTGCTCAAACCGGAGGCTGGTTAGGTAAGCTTTACCCATGGCAGCCAGTTCGCCGGGGCCGGCCGCTTGTCCCAGCCGGTCAGCCATTTCCCGCACCGTTTGCGCCAACTGGGCAAACTCCTCAGACGCGTACATATCGATCCATTGGGAGTACAGCGGCGCCCCCTCAGGCCGGCCCTGGCGGGCAAGGTGTTCCCCTATCTCCCAGTAACCCCACTGACAAGGCAACAGAGAGGCAACAAGTTCCGGGAAAGAACCCTGGTGGGCCACGTTCAGCAGAAAACTGGTGTACCCCACGGTCGTGGGCGCCGGGCGGGTGGCATCCAGCTCTTCCCTGGTGATGCCGAACTCACCACAGTAGCTTCGATGCAGTTCCATCTCCGTTTTGAGCGTTTCATCCAGCAATCCGGCGAACCAGCTCATTGTTTCCAGGTCCGGTGCCCTGGCTGAGGCCAAAGCAAGCACTCGGCTATAGTCGATGAGATAGACATAGTCTTGCAGCACGTAATACTTGAACTTGTCCACCGGCAGCGTGCCGTCCCCCACGCCGGTGATGAACGGATGCGCCAAAATGGCCTGCCGCACCGGCAATGCCGTCCGTTCAATGTCTTCGGAAAAACTCACAACAACTCTCCGTGATCGCTACCGAGACTCTGGCATTCTGGCACTGCATCACTCATCAGAACGCCATGGGGTGTTCCACGTCCCCACCTTACTTTCGTTTTTCCCGAATCCTAGTTCCCC
>CERD01127424.1_pt1 | contig 13550 bp, 10 predicted proteins | sample 530931 | NCBI WGS metagenome assembly CERD01 (sample SAMEA2621101, study PRJEB7988) | marine metagenome | isolation source: saline water (ENVO:00002010), including
GGAATTGATGAAGAACATTTTGCTGGTTAGTGACAACCAGGAACTCATTCAAAACTTGGAAACTATCGTTACCTTCATGGGAGAGTCGTGTCAATCACGCGGCTTTGCTAGTTGCGAACGGTATTTACAAGATAGTGGGGCTGACGCCGTTCTTATTGAACATGCGTCGTCACCGATTGTAAGCAATCTGGTTGAAAAGTTTCCACACATACCGTTTGTTGCGCTAGTTGAAAATAACAGCCAAGCAACGGCAGGTTGTAATTTAGTGAGTGTGATAGCAACACCGTTAACTTACCCCGTGTTAACGCAAGCAATACACCGCTGCCAAGAATATTCTCGCCGTAAGCCAAGTTTATCTCGCACTGCGGGCACCAAAACGCGATTGTTTAGAAGCCTTATCGGTAAAAGCGAGCAAATTCAAATTGTCCGCCGCTTGGTAGAGCAAGTGGCCCCAACCGATGCCACCGTACTAATACTTGGTGAATCGGGTACCGGTAAAGAGGTCGTGGCACGTAACGTTCACTTTTTATCTGAGCGAAAAGATGGCCCCTTTATTCCGGTAAACTGCGGTGCTATTCCCGGCGAGCTGCTGGAAAGCGAGCTTTTCGGCCATGAAAAGGGAGCGTTTACTGGCGCTATTAGCGCACGAAAGGGCCGCTTTGAATTAGCAGAAGGCGGCACGCTGTTTCTCGACGAGATTGGCGACATGCCGCTTCAAATGCAGGTGAAGCTGTTGCGTGTGCTGCAAGAACGCACTTATGAGCGAGTAGGGGGAAACAAGCCCCTTCAATGCAACGTACGCATCATTGCTGCAACTCACCGCAACTTAGAAACCATGATCAGCGAAGATAAGTTTCGCGAAGACTTGTACTACCGTCTTAATGTCTTTCCTATCGATAGCCCAGCGCTTCGTCAGCGAAAGGACGATATACCTTTGCTGCTGCAAGAGTTGAATAGTCGTATTCAAGGCGATGGCGTAGAGGCCGTGCGCTTTACTGAGCAAGCCATTGCATCTTTGATGGAGCACGATTGGGCCGGTAACGTTAGAGAGCTTTCAAACTTGGTTGAACGACTGACTATTCTTTACCCTGGTCAAATTGTTGATATCGCAGACTTACCTGAAAAGTATCAGTATGGTGATGTGCAAGCCTATGAGCCTGACTATCCTGAAGAAATATTAGAGCGCGAAGCTTTCAACGAGTTGTTTGCGGAAGCGGCGGCCCAAGAGCCTGAAGAGGATACGCAGCACCCAAGCAATGATAGCTTAAATATGGTGTCTTCTTCGTTGCCAGAGGAAGGGGTAAACCTAAAAGAATACCTTTCTGAGTTGGAAGTTAACCTAATTCGACAAGCTCTAGACAACCAAGAATGGGTGGTTGCACGTGCCGCCGACAAGCTGGGTATGCGCAGAACCACACTCGTTGAAAAAATGCGAAAGTACGATATTCAGCGCACTGAAGAGGCGTAATGTCAGCAAATTGACGTTGCGCTTTTCATTTAAAATTACTCTTAAACAATTGATAAATAAGCCAATGATAAATTGGCACATCTTCTGCTTTATCACAGTCATAGTTAACAGCGTCTGCAATTTGACGAGGGTATTATGGCTTTTGACAGCACACCACATTCAACTGAGCATTTAGCATCGGCCTACGCACTACATGGTGCTGATACAGCAATGTCTCGTGATGACCACCGCGCCTCGTGCAACGACGATGTTGAATCGTTGCGATTGCAGGCGAGTCGCTTAGAGCATTTACTCCAAGTCATGCCAGCAGGCGTTATCGTTATTGATGGAAAAGGCATTGTTCGTCAAGCAAATGAACAGGCTAAAGCCCTGCTCGGTGAGCCTTTAGAAGAAGAAGTGTGGCGACGTATCATTACGCGCTCTTTCAAGCCTCGCGCTGATGACGGCCATGAGGTTTCATTGGTGGACGGGCGCCGCGTAAAGCTATCTATCACGCCGCTGGAAAATGAACCAGGTCAATTAATCGTTATCACTGATTTGACGGAAACGCGGCAGCTACAGGCCAGAGTGAGTCATATGCAGCGCCTATCCTCTCTTGGAAAAATGGTTGCATCGCTTGCGCATCAAATTCGCACGCCCCTTTCTGCCGCCATGCTATATGCATCTAACCTTACCCGTAAGGGGTTAGGGCAAGAAGCCCAGGAACAGTTCGCTAATAAACTCACCGACAGATTAAAAGAGCTAGAGAGTCAGGTTAACGATATGCTGCTTTTCGCAAAATCGGGTGAAGAGCAGGTGGTAAGCAACATTACTTTAAGCGAGCTTCTTACTTCAGTAGAAGGCAGCGCCCAAACAATGACAGTGCAGGCGCATCAAACATTAGGGTTTTCTGGCTTTGAACAAGAGGTGTCGATAACCGGCAACCTTACTGCACTTCAAGGTGCGCTATTGAACCTTATTCACAACGCCAGCCAAGTAACACCAAAAGGTGAGCTTGTGGCTGTTGACGCTTCGGTCTCTGGAAATCGTTTAAATATCGCTGTAACTGATAAAGGCCCAGGCGTACCTGAGGGCCTCAAACACAAAATATTTGAGCCATTTTTCACCACAAAAAACAACGGCACCGGCCTTGGTTTGGCGGTGGTTAAGTCGGTCGTCAATGCGCACAACGGTACCCTTAGTGTATTTAATACACCTGAAGGCGGCGCTTGCTTTAGCGTTTCTTTGCCATGCAAAGCGAGTACTCAATCATCACATACATTGACCCATGTTGCGTAAGCCATAGGAGAGGATCATGTCTAAAACTACTATCTTAATTGTTGAAGATGACGCGGGGTTGCGCGAAGCACTCTTAGACACGCTTTTACTCGGCAACTACAACGTGGTTGAAGCCGACTGTGCTGAACAAGCGCTAATGATGTTATCAATGCAAGCGATAGACTTGGTTGTTAGCGATATCCAAATGGGTGAAATGAGCGGCCTTACGCTTCTCAAGAGTATTAAAGCAAAATATCCGAATATGCCAGTATTGTTAATGACCGCTTACGCCACTATTAACGATGCGGTGCAGGCAATGCGCGACGGTGCGACTGATTATTTATCTAAGCCATTCGCACCAGAAGTGCTGCTAAACCTTGTAGGGCGCTACGCACCAGCACAAAAAATCGAATCTCGCACGCCAATCGTCGCAGATCCCTCTAGCTTGAAGCTGCTTGAACTCTCTCGAAAAGTCGCAAAGTCTGAAGCGACGGTAATGGTGATGGGGCCTAGCGGTTCAGGTAAAGAAGTGTTATCCCGCTATATTCACGACCAGTCACCGCGCAGCGATGCGCCTTTTGTGGCCATTAATTGTGCTGCCATTCCAGAAAATATGTTGGAGGCGACGCTATTTGGTTATGAAAAAGGGGCGTTTACCGGCGCTATTCAGGCTTGCCCGGGTAAGTTTGAACAAGCCCAAGACGGTACGCTTTTACTCGATGAAATTACCGAGATGGATCTGGCGTTACAGGCGAAACTACTTCGCGTACTGCAAGAGCGTGAGGTGGAAAGGCTTGGCGGTCGCAAAACGGTTAAGCTAAACGTGCGCGTTATCGCTACAAGCAATAGAGATTTGAAAAAAGCGGTAGAGGCAGGTGAGTTCAGAGAAGACTTATATTACCGCTTAAATGTGTTTCCAATTGAATGGCGACCCTTAAGTGAGCGCCCCGGCGATATTGTTCCTCTTGCTGAACACCTTGTGCAGCGCCACGCCAGTTCACAAGGGTTAGGTTCAATAAGGCTGAGTGCTGCTGCCCGTAACAAGTTGTCGCAGTACGGCTGGCCGGGTAATGTGCGCGAATTAGAAAACGTGGTACAACGCGCGCTTATCCTTTGTGAAAATAACGAAATAGACGCCAGTGATCTCATGATTGACGAAGATATCTCAGCGCCCGTTGAAGCTGTACAAGAGCAGGCTGACGAAAACAGACTAGGCTCAGAGCTGCGTTACCAAGAGCATCAAATTATTCTCGATACACTGGTGTCGTGCAACGGCAAGCGTAAAGATGTCGCTGAAAAGCTGGGTATTAGCCCTCGTACGTTGCGTTATAAACTTGCTCGAATGCGTGAAGACGGCATCGAAGTACCTGCATAACGTTAAATACTGTAACCCCTTGCTTCCCCTCAAACCTACCCGTCGCCTTTGCTACTAAAAAGGCGGCGGTTTTTTGTTGCTCCTATGTGGTACAACGTCATTAATTTGGCTGTACGCCAAAAATTATTGTTAAGCTTTTGAAATTAAATGGTTTTTAAAGTTGGCAAGCCCTTTGCTAAATCACTCTTATATATTCGCTATTCGCCGCCGCATTGCCGGTAAATGAAGAAACACTAGGAGTGGTTATGGACGTTAAAGCCAACAGTTTGTATCAAGAAATGCAAAATATGATCGGGCAAACTCGTCTTCAAGTTAATGAACCTCAACAGCAATCGCTTAATGAGATCAATACCTCTGCAAGTGACTTCTCGACCATGCTAAAAAATGCGGTTGATGGCGTGAATAATATGCAGCTAGAGTCAAAAGATGTGCAGCAACGTTTTGAGATGGGTGACCCTAGTCTAAGTTTGGCGCAGGTTATGTTAACTAAAGAAAAATCGGGCATTGCCTTTGAGGCAACTGTTCAGGTACGAAATAAAGTACTTGAAGCCTATAAAACAATAATGAACATGCCGGTGTAGGTGGAGTAGGTTATGGCTGAAGCAACAGGTACAAACCTAACGGTTCCTGACCAAAATCAAGCGGTGGACAACGAGCCAGAGAATAAATCTGGCTTTATGGACACCCTAGGCAGCGCTGACATGATGCGTCAAATGGCGCTCGTCGTCGTCCTCGTTATTTGTGTGGCTATCGCTATTTTTATTCTGATTTGGTCACAAGAGCCTGATTATCGTCCACTCGCGAAAATGGAAACTCAAGAGCTTATAGAGACGCTTGATTACATGGATGCGAATCAAATTGAATATAAGCTTGAAGGCAATACGGTTTATGTGAGAAGCGATGAGTTCCAAAATATTCGGTTAGGTATGACCCGTCAGGGATTAACCAATAGTTCTGATGCGGGCACAGACATTATCATGCAGGACATGGGCTTTGGGGTAAGCCAGCGGGTAGAGATGGAGCGCCTTAAACATGCCCGAGAGCAGCAAATCGCCGCGACAATTGAAGATATTGCCAGTATCCAAAAAGCGCGGGTATTACTCGCCATGCCCAAAGAAAACGTGTTTGCACGCAGAGAGAAAAAAGCGTCAGCCACTGTGGTGCTAACCGCAAAGCGTGGCGCAGTAATCGCCGGTGAAGAAGCTGATGCGGTTGTTGATATCGTGGCATCAGCGGTTCAAAACATGGAGCCGTCTAAGGTGACGGTGACCGACAGTAACGGCCGCTTGCTAAATTCCGGCTCACAAGACTCGATGAGCGCTCGTGCTAGAAAAGAATACGAAATTGAGCGCCAGCGCGAGCAAGAGTACTTAGAAAAAATTGATGCTATATTAATACCCGTACTGGGTATTGGGAACTACACGGCGCAAGCCGATGTTGCGATGGATTTCACTGCGATTGAACAAACCCAGCGTAGCTACAACCCAGACCTTCCGGCTGTTCGAAGCGAGATGATTGTAGAGGAAAACAGCGTAGGAGGCGGTGTTGGCGGTATTCCTGGCGCATTATCAAATCAACCTCCGCTGGATTCTAATATCCCAGAAAACGCCGTGGGCGGTAGTCAACAAACTATGCCTGGACGCACGGCAAAAGAGTCAACGCGCAACTACGAACTTGATACCACCATTAGCCATACTAAAAAGCAAACGGGCGTTATAAGAAGGCTTAGCGTCTCTGTAGCGGTTGACTATACTCAGGTAGCAGGCGAAGACGGGGCAATGACTCCTACACCGCGTAAACAAGAAGAAATCTTAAATATTCGAAGACTTCTACAAGGCGGTATTGGTTTTGACGTGACCCGAGGCGACTCGTTAGAAGTGGTAAGTGTACCCTTCACGCGAATGGATACCGGCGAGATTGAAGACGCACCACTGTGGGAGCAACCCGGTTTTCTGCCAATTCTTAAGTTAGTTATTGGTGGCTTGGTTATAATCGTGCTTATCATTTTTGTGATTCGACCTATGCTGCGCCGTCTTATCAACCCAGATGAGACTAATGAGGCCGATGAGTTTGATGCCGATGAAGGCTTAGACTTAGGCGATGACACAATTAGCATGTTAACGTCTGACTTTGACGAAGGACAGGTTGGCTTTGCGCCAGATGGCTCACTTATGCTGCCTGACTTGCACAAAGACGAAGATGTACTTAAAGCCGTACGCGCCCTAGTGGCCAATGAACCAGAATTATCAGCCCAAGTAGTGAAGGGCTGGTTAATGCAAGACGAGTAGTGAGATAAGATTATGGCTGAAGAACTTGCCAATGTTGAAGAACCGTCATACGACGTCAGTAAATTAGAAGGCGTAGAGAAAGCTGCCATATTACTACTAAGCTTATCTGAAGAAGACGCGGCGCAGATATTAAAGCACCTTGAACCGAAACAAGTGCAGAAGCTGGGTTCTGAAATGGCGAAAGTGGACGATATGACGCAAACCAAAATCACGTCAGTTCACAAACACTTCATTGAAGAGATTCAGAACTACAGCACTATTGGCTTCCAGAGCCAAGACTTTGTTAAGCGAGCGCTAACTGCGGCGTTAGGTGAAGATAAGGCGGCAAACCTTATCGATCAGATCCTAATGGGCAGTGGCGCAAAAGGTCTAGATTCACTGAAATGGATGGACTCTAAACAAGTTGCCAGCATTATTCGAAACGAACACCCGCAGATTCAAACCATTGTCATGTCGTATTTAGAGCCAGAGCAAAGTGCCGAAATCTTGGCGCAGTTCCCTGAAAAAGTTCGACTTGATTTGTTAATGCGTATTGCGAATTTAGAAGAAGTACAGCCTGCTGCGCTTCAAGAGCTAAACGAAATTATGGAGAAACAGTTTGCTGGTCAAGCGGGTACGCAAGCAGCCAAAATGGGCGGCCTGAAGTCTGCAGCGAACATCATGAACTATCTAGATACCGCAATAGAAGGTCAGCTGATGGACGCCATTCGCGAGCAAGACGAAGAAATGAGTCAGCAAATTCAAGATCTTATGTTCGTATTCGACAACTTAGTCGATGTGGACGACAAAGGTATTCAGGCAATATTGCGCGAAGTTCAGCAAGATGCGCTGCTTAAAGCCATTAAAGGGGCTGACGAAGAGCTTAAAGATAAAATTATGCGCAACATGTCAAAACGCGCTGCTGAAATGCTTGGCGATGATCTGGAAGCCCTTGGTCCTGTGCGAATCAGTGAAGTGGAGACCGCGCAAAAAGAAATTCTGTCCGTTGCTCGTCGACTTTCTGACTCAGGTGAAATCATGCTCGGTGGCGGTGGTGGTGAAGAGTTCCTGTAAGCCTTTCATAGGAATGTCTTTCAACGCTATGACCAATAAAGCCTAGGTAAATATATGACCGGTAATAAAAGTTTCAGTGAACACGAAATAAGTGAAGCGAAGAAGTGGGATTTACCCTTCGTAGACGACGCGACCGCGCCTAGGAAAGATGAGCCAACTAACGCCTTAAATAAACGTTCTGATTGGAAGTACGAGCCTCCTGAAGTGGAAGAGGAAATACTTCCACCCACTGCCGAAGAAATTGAAGCTATACGACAGGCAGCCTATGACGAAGGGTATCTAGAAGGCAAGGAAAAAGGGTTTGAAGAGGGCAAAACAGAGGGGCTTGAAACAGGGCTTAGTGAAGGCCAAGAACAGGGCCATGCCAAAGGGCTTGAACAAGGCTTAGATGAAGGCCGTCAGCAAATGGCTACCCAGGCAGAAGTGTGGCAAATGCTTGCGGACAAACTTCACGATCCACTCTCACAAGCCAATGATGAAACTCGCGACCAACTGGTTAAACTTGCGGTTACGCTTGCAAAGTCAGTTATTAAGGTAGAGGTAAGCACTAACCAACAGGTTATTCTGCAAGCGCTAAGTGAAGGCATAAAAGCCCTTCCTATTAATCAAACCGAATACCAAATTCATATGCACCCTGACGATATTGCATTGGTTAATGCGCACTTTGGTGACGAAGAAATGTCCAAAAAAGGCTGGAATTTGGTGGAGGCTCCCGCCATGGAAAGGGGCGGGTGTGATATTACCACGGTGCACAATGCCGTTGATGTGTCGATTGAGCGCCGTTGCCGTGATGTTATTGAAAAATTTTTGCTAAACCAAGGGCTATCCGATGACTAGCCCGTGGCATAGTCACTTTGAATCACTGACTAAGCAGGTCACAACGCCACCTGTAGTCGCAGCAGGGAAACTCGTTCGCGGTATCGGCCTTACCCTTGAAGCGGTAGGTTGCCAGCTGCCGGTGGGTAGTCAATGTTTAGTGCAGACTGTGGAAGGCGAGATAGAAGCAGAAGTGGTTGGCTTCGGTGATGATATTACCTATTTGATGCCGACAGAAGCGGTGCGAGGGATAGTGCCCGGTAGCCGCGTTATGCCATTAAACCGTCAAAGTGGTTTGCCTGTTGGAATGGGCCTTTTAGGCCGCGTGGTAGACGGAAACGGACAGCCACTCGATGGACTTGGTGAAATTGATGCTGAAGCGAGAGCCCCCACCACGCGTCCTCCTATGAACCCGCTTATTCGTCGTCCTATCAATGCGCCAATGGATGTGGGCGTGCGCGCCATTAACGCACTCAATACGGTAGGCGTAGGCCAGCGTATGGGGCTGTTTGCCGGTAGTGGCGTGGGTAAAAGTGTACTGCTTGGCATGATGACCCGCGGTTGCGAAGCCGATGTGGTGGTGGTCGGGCTCGTCGGTGAGCGTGGGCGGGAAGTGAAAGAGTTTATACACGACATACTCACCGAAGAAGAGCGTCAGCGCGCCGTTGTTGTCGCTGCCCCTGCAGACACCTCCCCGTTGATGCGCCTTAAAGGCTGCGAAACAGCGGTTACCATTGCTGAATATTTTCGCGACAAGGGGATGAAAGTTCTTCTTCTGATAGATTCCCTTACGCGCTACGCGATGGCGCAGCGTGAAATTGCCCTTGCCGTTGGCGAGCCGCCTGCTACTAAAGGCTACCCACCGTCGGTGTTTGCTCGCCTACCTGCATTAGTCGAGCGTGCCGGTAACGGCAGCGAGCGACAGGGTTCGATAACGGCTTTTTATACCGTATTAACCGAAGGTGATGATTTGCAAGACCCCATTGCTGATGCGGCGCGCGCCATTTTAGATGGCCACGTTGTACTATCGCGCACTTTAGCCGATAGCGGCCATTACCCGGCTATAGATATCGAAGCGTCAATAAGTCGTGTTATGCCAATGGTGGTGAGTGAAGAGCACCAGCTTATGGCGCGTCGCATTCGCCAGGTTTACTCAAATTACAAACAAAACCAAGACCTCATTTCTATTGGTGCTTATGCCAAGGGCTCAGACCCACGTATAGACTTAGCGATTCGTGCAGAGCCAGCGATTAATGCATTATTGCAACAAGGTATGAAGCAAGTCATTCCTTATGACGAAAGCTTAGAAGGTATGGCTGCCCTAGCTAAAGGGCTAGGGCAGGGGTGATGTGCTTTGTAGTAGAGCGTAGGTGGTCATTTGTGAACATGAAGCCAGAATCCTTTATCAAGGTATCGACAAATGTCTAAACAACTAGAACGTTTAGCCGAGTTTGAGCGAGAAAAAGAGCAGCGAGAAGCGCGGTATTACCAGCAGGCTCAGCAGAATGTTAATCAGCAAAAGCAAAAACTAACCAGCCTTGAGCAGTATCGCATCGACTATATAAAAGGTATTCAGCAAACCGGGCAATCGGGTGTGACGGCTACCTACTATCAGCAGCATCTATCCTTTGTGGGAAAATTAGATAAAGCGTGTGAACAACAGATGCAGGTGATTGCTCGCGCGCAAATGGCGGCAGACCAGCGTAAGCAAATGTGGCTTAAACAACAGCAAAAAGTGAAAGCGGTTACCTTGCTGCTTGATAAAAAAAAGCTAGCTCAGCAGAAAAAAGAAGCAAAAGCAGAGCAAGCAATGATGGATGAATTTGCTACCCAGCGTTTTTTTCGTGCCAAGCGCTCACCTTTTTGACATTTTTTCGCACACATAGCCAGTTTGGCGCAACCCTTGCAAAACTCTTCTTAGAATGTACCACCACAACTTATTTACGTAACGATTTACGCTACTTTGCCGTTGGCTAATGCGATTTAAAGGCCTAGGCGATTAGCATTGGCAAAGACATTATTTAAGAAATATTACGCCTTATGAAATGTCGAGTAAGTCATTAAAAAAACGTAAGTGTATGTAAAGTATATGGGTGTTGGTCGTTTAGTGGTTTTTATTTTTGCTTAAGGCTTGAAGCGTTTGGCGCAAAGAAACCACTTCGGGTTTACGCCTTCTATGATGAAGTCGAATTAAATGTAGGACGGTAGGACATTATGCAACAAGTTGCCGCACAAAAAACAGACATTGCCGCATTACCCTTTTCTGCCTCTAGCACAGCAAAAGCAGTAGAGACTGGAATCGGTTCACAACAAGATGCTAATAGCGAAAATAATCAGGCATTTAATCGACTTTATCAAGATGCAAAAGCTTCGCGCTCAGACTTCGTGCTTAATGATAAGTCGAGTCAGACTCCGAGCAGCCGAGCTCAAGACCGAGCTGCTTCTGAACAAATGGCTAAAAGCGCAAAAGATAAAGACGCCGGCCATACGGACCTACCTGATAATCACCGAGCGACCGACCGGGCAGGCGAATACGATAGCAGCGCACAAGCCACTGAGGCAGAGGCGCAACAAGGTCGCGTTCAATCAGAGATTGAAGATACTCGGGAAACCCAAAAGCGTGAACTTGCGCAGCAGCTTGTCGCTGATGGCGAGGCAGTGGAACAGCGCAGCGTTACCGAGGCTAAGTTTGTTTTAGGCGAAGGCGGTAAAAAAGATGCTGAAGCTGGGGTAATTACAACCCCTGGAACGCCGGATGCAAAACCCATTAAAGAAGACGAGGCTGAGCCCGATTGGATTGCCTATGTTGAAACCGTGGTAAACGGTATGGCAAAGGGTGAGCAGCAAAGTGACAATAATAAGGGTAATACACCCACTAGCCAGGTTGCCGAGTTAGTCGAGGATAACGTTGATGTGCTGTCGGTTAACGAGGCGGGGAAGCTTTGGAAACTGCCTGAAAACGTAGACGCTAGCGATGCGCCTTCTTTACTTGCACACTTTCTTACGCAGCTAAATAGCGAGGGTGAAGCTAGCTTAGAAAAACTATCCGATAGCGCCCTGTCACATGAAGCAAAGCAAACGCTTAGTGCGTTAGCTTCCCTGTTATCTAAGCAAGGTAGTGAAGGCGAACACAACGGAAGTGACACGTCATTTGAACCGTCAACGATTCAACAGTTTTCAACTGACGGTGAAGCAAAAAGTGAAGACAGCCTTTCGGCACTTTTGGCGAAGCTCATGGAAAGTAACAGTGCTGAAGCGACAAGTAGTCCTGTTGATGCAGGTGCACTTGCATCTAACGAGCTAGATACCGAAGCCTCTGATTTAAAAGAACTTGGAACGGACGAATCGTTAATTTTAAGTTTGATCGCCGATGAACTTAATAACTTACAAGGAGAGGGCGCGGAAGAAAGCGAGACGTTAACCGATGAAACCCTGATCGAGTTAGCTAGCGAATCTACCATCACGCAAAGTGTTAATGGTAGCATCATTAGTCGCGATGAAACTAACAGTGCCAACACTGCCAATGTAGCAGGCGTATCAGCTCAATCAAGTACAAATGTGCAAAGCGCAGTGATAGATCAGTCTCAGCAAGCGACAGAAATACCATCTGACTTGCTAACGGCTATCAGTGAGCTTTCGCCTCAAAATGCACAGAAAGCAACAGAAGCCTTCGCAGAACGCATGGTTGCAACCATGCCCAGCGGTCAACAGCAACAGGCCGTTAAGGCGAATATCATAGCCGGTATTAATGAGTTTCAGCAGCAAGTTGAGCAGGGCAGAGAGCCGGGTATTGACTTAAGTGCCATCGTGGCTGACGCGGCAAAAGACGCGGCGGTGAGTACTGAAATGGTGGCATCTATGACTGCCAAAGTAGATAGTCAGGCGAGTCAGTTTTTAAACTTAATGTCGCAGACACAAGCAAGTGCACAACACGCTATTTTAGGTCTAGTGGCGCAAACTGACACCGTTATGCAGGAAAATAGTCAGCTTCGCGCTGAAGCGTCAAAAACTCAGCAGCAATTTGAAGGCTTTGATAAAGCGGTCAATATTCATAAAAGCGAAGGACAGCAACAGCTTAACGAGAAAATTCGTTGGATGGTTAATGCTAGAAACACGATGGCAGAAATTCGCTTAGACCCGCCTGAGCTTGGCAGTATGCAGGTTCGCGTTAACGTAGCGGGAGACGCCGCAAGCGTTAGCTTTGTGGTGCAGTCACAGCAAGCAAAAGACGCACTTGCTGAGGCCATGCCGAAACTGAGAGATATGCTGTCAGAGCAGGGCATTGAGTTAGGTGATGCTGAAGTGCGAAAAGATAACTCGTCGAACAATGAAAATGGCCAGCAACTTGCAGGAGAGGCTAATCAAGGCCGTGGCGAGCGTGGAGAAAATGACGGCCTAGATGAAATGGAAGGTACACGTGTTATTGAACAGCCCGTTACGCGTGCAGCGAAAGGCGGTATCGATTTTTATGCGTAGGTCTGTGAGTTTTGAAGGCGGCACCACAATTACCAATAGGTAGCATGGTGAGAATACCCCTAGGCTGCTATGGTTGATGTAATTATCAATGAGTGCCTTGCAAAACCTGTAAATTGCTTTCTAACTTCTTAGATAAAGATAAGCATATACAAACAATGGCATTGCCATTTTTGAAGGAACCTTGATAATACGCTTTTTCTAGGACTACTGACGAGTTACACATGGCTGATGAAGAATTACAAGTAGAAGACGGCGGTAAAAAGAAAGGCAAAATGATGTTGATCATTATCATTGCTGTCGTTCTTGTTGGGGGCGGAGCTGCCGCTTATTTCCTACTGTTCGCAGGTGGCGATGAGCCCGCGGCTGAGCAGCTTGCTGAAACTGATGCTGCAGCCGCAGCCGCTACCGCACCAGCCGTTGGCCCAGGAAATGCCGAAATGGGCACCGCACTTTATGTTGCTATGCCTCGCCCCTTCGTTTTTAACGTACCTGGGTCGGGAAGAGACCGCCTCGTGCAGATAAAGGTTCAGCTATTGGTACGAGGTTCTGACAATGAAGAGTTAGCGAAAACGCACATACCGCTTATCGAAGGTACATTGCTACAGGCATTTAGCACATCTAATGCAGACGATTTGGTCACTGAGGCGGGCAAAATAGAACTTCGCGAGCAAGCGGTAATTGAAGTCCAAAAAGCATTAAAAGACATTACGGGTAGCGACGTGGTAGAGCGCGTATTGTTTACTGGTTTTGTCATGCAGTAATGCATTGACTTGGTAAGGTAGAAGACGGTGAGTGATTTATTATCTCAAGATGAAAT
>CERD01126766.1_pt1 | contig 13547 bp, 8 predicted proteins | sample 530931 | NCBI WGS metagenome assembly CERD01 (sample SAMEA2621101, study PRJEB7988) | marine metagenome | isolation source: saline water (ENVO:00002010), including
GTGCCGTCTAGTCTTTTCTATTAAAAATTTAACGAAGTGGTTAATATTTAATCATTTGGTTAAAAGTCAGCATAAGATGAGGTGTGCAGGAAGTAAGCTTTAGAATGTGCAAACGCGCAGTAAATCAAACGCCCATTTTGAACGTGGAGACAACGTCGATGTTACTTTAACTTGCTATTAAATAGACAAGTTAATCCACCTTGAACGACAGTTTTAAACAGTGCTTATATTTTGTAATAGCTGTCGCGGGAGGTATTCATGGACGAAATAAAGAGAAATCTACCGCACAATAGTGGATTCAAGGATTTCTAGTAGGAATAGGATATTCAAACCTAATTTGCCTAAAGCAGAACAAAAACGGGGAGTAAAAGGCACAAAAAAAGCGGCTAATGCACCGCTTTTGATCAAAGAAGCTAAAACCTTACATCCAATCAGCGTTTCGTATAACGCCTACTGCAATACCTTCGATTGCGAAGGGCTCATTTGCAAGGTCAACTTTTATCGGTGAAAACTCTTCATTTTCAGCATGAAGTAATACCTCGCGACCGCGTTTTTCTAGACGCTTCACAGTAACATCTTCATCAACTCGAGCTACCACCACTTGTCCATTATGTACATCAGTCGTGCGATGCACAGCTAGCAGATCACCGTCTAAAATGCCGATGTCTTTCATACTCATACCGTTTACACGAAGTAAAAAGTCTGCTTGAGGTTGGAATAGGGCAGGGTCTACCTTGTAATGAGACTCAACGTGCTCTTGAGCTAAAATAGGCTCTCCAGCAGCTACACGCCCAATTAATGGCAGGCCTTCTTCCTCTTCAGCTTCATTGTCCAGAGGAATATTGAGCTTTATACCTCGCGACGTACCCGGCAAAATTTCAATCACGCCTTTACGCGCCAAGGCTTTCAAGTGTTCTTCCGCGGCGTTGGCAGAACGGAAACCAAGCTGACGGGCAATTTCAGCACGCGTAGGCGGCATTCCCGTTTCTTGCATGGTTGTTTTAATAAGTTCTAAAACTTCAGTTTGTCGAGCTGTGAGTGGGCGCATAAAAGACCTGTCTGTTCATACAGTTCCTGTAAGTATATACACCTAAAACCAAATAACAAGCACTTAGCGCGTCTTTTCCGATACCTTCGTTTTATTCCACAGCATAGAGAACAAGCGCCTTTTACATTTATCCCCAAACAACCTGATTTCGACCTTGCTCTTTAGCTTCATACAACGACTTATCTGCAATTGATAAGAGTGCGCTAAAATCGGCACCATAGGTATCTTCTATAAAGGTAGCGCCTATACTTATCGATAGGTTTATTGTGTCGCTTTTGTAGTTGACTATCGTCTCTTCAACCGCGACACGTAACGCCTCTAATTGCGCGCTAATTTCGCTTTTTTCTTTGCCTAAAACGACAAGCGCAAACTCTTCTCCGCCAAGTCGCGCGACGACATTCGGTGGCTGATTGTGTTTAGCGATTTTTCTGGCAACAGTTATGAGGGCTTGATCGCCTGCATCATGTCCATAGGTATCGTTTACTTTTTTAAAGTGATCGATATCGACGATAGCAACACATCCTCTGCCGTGGTAATCTGATACTTTGATGCATTCATCTAAAAATGCACGCCGATTGAACAACCCCGTCAGAGAGTCAGTCATCGCTAGATGACGCAACTTTTCTTCTGCAACAGCGCGCGCTTCTTCTAACTCTACTGCATAAAAAAGACCCGCTAGCGCGTCTAATAGGGGCTGTAAAAACTCCGCATCTTCTTCGGTGTAGACGTCAAATTTATTAGCCAACCCGATCATACCGACTACGCGGTCTTTCACCTTAATAGGCAGCCCCAGAAATCGGCTAATGCGGGGGTGTCCTTTCGGAACCCCCTTTGCATTAGGATGACCACCAGAAACGTTACTAATCGTAATCTTGCCCGTCAATATTGTGGTGCCAAACAGGTTGTCGAAATTGTCAAAATACAAGTTCCGCTTTTTATATTCTGTATATTGAGAAAAGCTACTGCTGTCCCACACTACTTCTGATATAGCGTGAATGAAGAGCTTTGCAGATGCTTCTTTGCCTTTCATTTGCCCAATAAACGCAAACTGACTATCAGAAATATCTATAAGTTCAGGCAAAACATGCTGGCATGCCATCGTTAAATCATTATTTTGAAGATAAAAAGCGCGGGTCTTATTAATAAATTGTAGAAGCTGGGTTTTCTTTTTCTCGTGAAGCTCACTTTCCATTCGCTGCGTTATATCTCGATGGATGCCTGCGATGCGTATAGGCTTTCCCTGTGCGTCGCTTTCTACAGTTTTGCCGTAGCTTTCTATCCACACCCAAGTCCCGTCAGTGTGCTTCATACGAAAGCTGGTATTAAATGCTTTGCTTTTACCAACAAGGTGATCATTAAGCTGTTTTTCTACCTGAACATAGTCAGCAGGGTGTATGAGCTGCCGGAAAAAGCGCGCACTTGTATCGTAATACTCATATTCGAGGCCAACGATATCACACCAGCGTTTGTTAACTTGATTGACGTCGGCAGCTAAATTCCAGTCCCAAGTGCCCAATTCAGACGCTTCCAAAAGTAAACGCATGCGCTGGTTAGTTTTATTTAGCTTATCCTCTACGTACTTTTGGTCGCTGGTATCAAACAAAAATGCCTGTACAGAGTACACAATACCATCTTCGCGAAAATTAGCGGTAGATATCATGCTCACCCAAATTGTTCGTGTAGGCGTAGTAATTTGAAGGCGACAGGAGTGAGTTTCTACACCCTCCATGTGTGCTTGCATAGCAAAGGTGAAGTCGTTGTCGGCTTCTTGAGTGATAACGTCGCTCAGCTCGACATCGCCGCTCAATAAATCTTGAGAAGATACTCCCAGTACACGTTCACTGTTTCTAGAAATGTACACCAACCTTAAAGACGTATCGTAGCGCCACGTGGCCAATACAATGGGCGATTTTTCAATTAGTCCATGCTCTCGCTTAAGCGCTTCATGTTCTTTAGAAAGTGATATATGTTGGCTAACGAGCGCTCCAATTTTATTAAGTACCTCTAGGTGCTTGTCATCAAATTCTCGATGCACCGTATCAATTAAACACACTGCACCAATAACTTGTTTATTTATTTCTATTGGCGTCCCAGCGTAAAAGCAAATATTGGGCTCACCCGTGACAAGTGGGTTATCGCTAACGCGAGGATCATTTTGCGCGTCAGCTATCACTACTTGATTATGCTCATCAACGACAAAACTACTGAAGGAGTGCTCTCTACTCACTTTGCTAAGCTGAGTGCCGAAACGCGCTTTAAACGTCTCTTCGAACTCGCCCACTACACCGATTAACGCAATAGGTACCCGGAATGCACCGGCTAAGACAAGCATTAAATCGTCTAAGTCTAGTGGTACTTCGCTGTTAAGCATAAAGTCATCAATCGTTTTTAAGCGCGTTTCGTCATCCACTACTCTTATCTCATTAGCATCACTTAATATAAAAATAGTAATAAAAAAACCTTATCGCTATTAAATTCCGCTGGTTTTCTAATGAAGTATAAAAAGCACGCTTTATAATAAGGAGATTGAGGGAATCCTCGCTTATCTTTGAACTTGTTCAATCACATGAAGTCATTACAGCAAGTAAAGCAATGATATTGGCTTATCGCGAGATTGTGACGCGATTGTGTTACACTCCCCTTGTTTTTATTTCATAGGATTACATAGTTCATGTCGTGGATGCGAAAAGCCCTTTTGTCGGTATTTCATTATCCTGTAAAGTTACTGGTTAAAGCCCATAGTATTCCAGTTAACGTTGAAACCGAATTAGGAATAGATAAAAACAAACCTATCGTTTATCTACTTCCCACCAACTCAGTGACAGACCAACTTGCATTGAGAATGTCGACCCAAGCTCTAGACTTACCCAGCCCAACTAAGACCTTAACGCTGGCAGGGAGAGAGTATTCATCGACGTTGTTTTTGCGAAAAACACAACCGCTTTTCCGCTCGTCGGCAAAAGACACGGGAATTGAAGAAGTCTTTACAGACCTTTTCCACCTGCACAGAGACCATGAGAATCTCGATTTACAAGTTGTGCCGGTTTATGTGACATGGGGCAGAGCACCAGGCCGCGGTAACCCGGGACTGAGCGACCTTATTGCTGATAAGGCAGCACCCAGCTGGTTGCGCAAGTTGTTCATCGTGCTGTTTTTAGGCCGTGACAACTTTATCAATTACTCTAAGGCCGTTTCGGCGCGCGCCATGTCTAACCAACACGGTAGCGATCAGAGTATCGCTCATAAGCTCGTTCGGGTTGCCAGTACGCATTTTCAGAGAAAGCGCCAAAGTATGACGGGCCCTACGCTATTAGAGCGTCAAGAGCTCAATAATAGCGTATTGGGGTCTGATGCCGTACGCCGCGCCATTGCCGAGGAATCCAGAAGCAAAAAAGTATCTCACGACAAAGCAAAAGCGCGCGCCCAGTCATACATTACCGAGATTGCTGCAGACTATCGCGAGGGCCTTATCCGGTTTGGCGACAGGCTGCTTACGCGTATCTGGAACAAAATCTATAACGGCATAAGCGTAGGGCACGCCGAACGAATTCGCGAACTTGCTGCAAACGGACATGAAATTATTTATGTGCCGTGTCACCGCAGCCATATGGATTACCTACTGCTCACTTACGTGATTTATCACGAAGGCATGGTATCGCCCCATATCGCAGCTGGTATTAATCTTAACTTTTGGCCCGTAGGTAAAATGTTCCGCCGTGGCGGTGCGTTTTTCCTGCGTCGCAGCTTTGCAGGCAACAAGCTGTATACTGCTGTTTTCAGAGAGTATTTAGAGCTACTTTTCAATAAAGGCTACTCGGTGAAATACTACCCTGAAGGCGGTCGTAGCCGCACAGGTCGTCTTATTCCGCCGAAAACCGGCATGTTAGCCATGACCATTCAAGCCATGTTGAAAGGGGTGAACCGCCCTGTGAGCATCGTGCCTGTTTATATTGGCTATGAAAACGTGATGGAAGTGAAAAGCTACCTTAACGAACTTAAAGGGTCTAAGAAGAAAAAAGAGTCAAACCTTCAAGTCTTCTCTGCTATTCGTAAACTTAAAAATTACGGCCACGGATATGTGAACTTTGGTGAGCCCATTGCGCTGAACCAGTTCCTTGAAAGCCATGTGCCTAACTGGCGTGACTGTAGAGATGCTGAGCCCGAGAAGAAGCCTGCGTGGTTAACGCCTGCGGTTAATGAACTTGCTAATAACGTGATGACGCGAATTAACCGCGCAGCCGCGTTAAATGGTATGGCGCTTACATCGCTGTGTTTACTCTCTTCAAAAACACAAACCATGAGTGAGGCCGAGCTAAAACAGTCTATTGGCGATTTTATGGATTTGTTTAAAGCTGTTCCATTTAGTGACGACGCCACCATTCCTGATTCAACGGCAGAAGAATTGCTGCGCGATACGCTGAAACTCGGACGCTTTGATATAAAAGAAGATGACTACGGCCGGTTAATTAGCCCGCAGCCTAAGTCAGCGGTTTACCTGACATATTATCGCAACAATATTTTGCACTTATTTGCGATCCCAGGTCTTGTTATGGCCTCTGTTTTCGCGAAAAAAGGCACGACTAAGAACGATATACTTCAGCTAATTGCTGCACTTTATCCTTTACTGCAAAAAGAGCTTTTCTTGCATCTAACCCAAGATGAAGCTCTTGCTCATACTGACGCACTGATTACCGCACTGCTCAATAATGGGTTATTGCGTCAAAAAGACAAAGAGCTATTGCCCCCTGATGCTCACTGTAAACAATTCCATTCTGCATGGCTGTTAAGCCGCTGCATGCAGGAAACGTTACAGCGTTATGCCGTTGTGCTTACCATTCTTGATAAAGAAAAGGTAATTAGTCGAGGCGCCTTAGAGCGTGAGAGTAAACAAGTGGCCGAGCGTTTATCCGCCCTGTACGGGCTAAGTTCACCAGAGTTTTACGACAAGAACGTGCTGTCTAGCTTTATCGGCGCGCTTAAAGAAAACCATTGGTTAGACTCTGAAAAAGATGGCAGCCTAAAGTACTCTGAAGAATGTGAAGCGCTTCGACAAGATGTAATGGCGCTAATTTGGCCTGAAATGATGCAACATTTAGAGAATGTAGCGCTTAATGGTCAAACTAATTAAAGCTCGCCATTACCACTATCTATTAACACGTAAAAAGCCCATGCTGCTGCATGGGCTTTTTTGTGCACCCTTTACCTTTGTTTGACACCGGTAAAAAGTAAGCCGTTTTTCACTTAAAGGTAAAGTGGCTCGTTGTAATGCCGCCTTGTATCGCTTCTCGGTAAACCATGGCTTAACGTGAAACAATGCAAGGCGATAACTTGAAAAGCCAAGCGCCTGCGCTCAGCGTTTTAATTTAGGCGGGTTGAGACAAGAAAAAACGATAAGCTGGATTATCCGTGACTTCTTCCACCTTGTAACCTAATTCGGCGACGTGCTGGTTAAAGTCATCCCGGCTTTCAGGCGCAATATCAAAGCCAGCTAACACTAGCCCCTCGGCTGCACCGTGGTTGCGATAATGGAATAAAGTAATATTCCACTGCTCGCCTAAGGTGTTTAAGAAATTCAGCAATGCTCCCGGGCGCTCCGGAAATTCAAAGCTAAATACCTGCTCGTTCAAGATAGTAGGTGGGCGACCACCAACCATATGACGTACGTGCAGTTTTGCCAGCTCGTTGTCACTTAAATTAACGCAGTCATAGCCTTTGCTCTCAAGGTCACCTTGCAGTGCAGCAAACTCTTGCTGACCGCCTTTAAGCTTCACGCCTACAAAGATATGCGCTTCACTTCCACTGGCATAGCGATAATTGAACTCGGTAATGGCCTTAGCCCCCACGCACTCACAAAACTGCTTGAAAGCGCCTTTGGTTTCAGGAATTTTTACCGCAAAAACTGCTTCTTTCTGCTCGCCTAATTCACAGCGTTCAGAAACATAGCGTAAGGTATGAAAATTGATGTTTGCGCCACACAAAATGCCACCAAGCTTCTTGCCCTTCAAGTCGTACTGCTTAGCGTATTTGCGAATAGCGGCCACCGAAAGGGCGCCAGCAGGTTCAGCAATAACCCGGGTGTCGTCGAAAATATCTTTAATTGCGCCACAAATTTCATCATTGGTAACGGTAATGGTTTCGTCAATTAAACGGTTACATAAACGAAAGGTTTCCTGCCCCATGACTTTGACCGCCACGCCATCGGCAAAAATACCGACGCTTTCCAGTTCCGTAGGCTCGCCTTGTGCTTTCGCTTTAATGAAACACGCCGACTCTTCAGACTCCACCGCCACAATCTTAATGCTGGGCTTTAGCTGCTTTAAATACACGGCAATCCCGGCAGCTAAGCCACCACCGCCCACGGCGATAAATAAAATATCAAGGTGTGGGTTTTGCTCTAATAGCTCTCGCGCAACCGTACCTTGGCCTGCAATTACATCAGGGTCGTCAAAGGGCGGTACGAAGGTATAGCCATGGGTCTCACACAGTGCTTTAGCATGGTTACTGGCTTGGTCAAAGCTGGTGCCATGCAATACCACATTCACGTTTTCACCACCAAAGCGACGTACTGCGTCTACTTTAATGTCAGGGGTGGTTTCCGGCATAACGATGGTTGCCTGAATACCCTTCATTTTTGCGCTATACGCCAAGCCTTGCGCATGGTTACCGGCAGAAGCACCAATAACCCCGGCTTTAAGCTGAGCTTCACTTAGTGAACAAATACGGTTGTAGGCACCACGCAGTTTAAAGCTTTTAACCGGCTGCTGGTCTTCCCGCTTTAGGAAAATATCATTGCCAAGTTCTGCAGATAGCAGTGACATGTAAGAAAGTTCACTGGCCACAGCCACATCGTAAACGGGAGCGAGTAAAATCTTTCTTAGATATTCGTGGTCGCTAATGTGCTGGCCTGCCATTATAAATCGTCCAGTTTGCTTACATCACGTACCGCACCCTTATCAGCGCTGGTTGCCAGCGCTGCAAAGGTTTTAAGCGATGTTGAGACTTCACGAACGCGATCCTTAGGTTTCCAAGGTTTATCGCTTGCTTCCATTTTTGCACGGCGTTCGGCGAGCGCTTCATCGGAAATAACGATGTTGATGCTTCGGTTAGGGATATCTATTTCAATCTTGTCCCCGTCTTCAACTAAGCCAATACCGCCACCACTTGCCGCCTCAGGAGAGCAATGACCAATAGACAGGCCGCTTGTACCACCGCTGAATCGGCCGTCGGTAACTAATGCACAGTGCTTGCCTAAGCCTTTTGATTTTAGGTAAGAGGTTGGGTAAAGCATTTCTTGCATGCCCGGTCCACCGCGCGGACCCTCGTAGCGAATAAATACCACATCGCCGGCTTTTACTTCGTCACCTAAAATACCCGCTACCGCATCGTCTTGGCTTTCATAAATGCGCGCTGTGCCGTTGAATTTTAAAATAGACTCATCCACACCTGCGGTTTTAACAATACAGCCGTCTTCTGCCACATTACCGTAAAGTACAGCGAGTCCACCTTCTTGACTAAACGCGTGTTCAATCGAGCGGATACAGCCGTTTTCGCGGTCGTCATCGGCTTCATCCCAGCGACAGTCTTGGCTAAACGCCTTAGTCGTTCGAATGCCCGCAGGTCCCGCGCGATAAAAGGTGATCGCGTCTTTATTTTCAGGGTTAGTGATATCCCACTCGCTGATAACCTCAGTAAGCGGCTTACCAAGCACGTGATTAACATCGCTGTTCAGCAAACCCGCTTTGTTAAGCTCGTTCAAAATACCTAACACGCCACCGGCACGGTGCACGTCTTCCATGTGGTATTTAGGTGTAGACGGCGCCACTTTACATAAGTGAGGCACTTTGCGAGATAGCCTATCGATATCATCCATAGTGAAAGGCACTTCGCCTTCCATCGCTGCTGCTAACAAGTGCAGAATGGTATTGGTTGAACCACCCATGGCAATGTCAAGGCTCATAGCGTTTTCAAACGCTTTGAAGTTAGCGATATTACGGGGCAATACGCTTTCATCATCATCGCCGTAGTAGCGCTTGCAAAGCTCAACTATTTGCTTACCTGCTTGCTTAAACAGCCCTTCACGGTCAGCGTGGGTAGCTAGCATAGAACCATTGCCCGGCAGTGATAAACCTAGCGCTTCGGTTAAGCAATTCATGGAGTTAGCAGTGAACATCCCTGAGCATGAACCACAGGTAGGGCAGGCTGAACGCTCAATTTCATCGGTATCTGCATCGCTCACTTTGTCATCAGCAGCCGCTACCATGGCATCAACCAAATCTAGCTTGATAAGCTGATCTGAAAGCTTGGTTTTCCCCGCTTCCATCGGACCGCCCGATACAAAGATTACCGGCACGTTAAGGCGCATTGATGCCATCAACATTCCCGGGGTTATCTTGTCACAGTTAGAGATACAAACAATGGCATCGGCGCAGTGCGCATTTACCATATACTCCACCGCATCAGCGATGATTTCTCGTGAGGGCAGGCTGTAAAGCATCCCGCTATGGCCCATAGCGATACCGTCGTCTACCGCTATTGTGTTGAACTCTTTTGCAACACCACCGGCTTCTTCCACGCTGCGCGCTACCAGTTGACCAAGGTCTTTGAGGTGAACGTGCCCAGGTACAAACTGCGTAAATGAGTTAGCAATAGCAATAATAGGCTTGCCGAAATCAGAATCTTTCATTCCGGTTGCACGCCATAGCGCACGAGCGCCGGCCATATTTCTACCTTGTGTGGTAGTTGCAGAACGTAACTTGGGCATAAATCCTTCCCGTTAATTTTAGGTGCTAGGGTTTAATGCTAGACCTTTATGTGAAACTTACAAACAGTGGTAAACCAGTAATGCTTTGGCTTGTTTTCCAATACGGCCTGTTTTACTCAAAATTGCATGTCATACTGATGATGTATTAAATCATCTTAGGTCGTTCAAGCGAAGGGCGACAAAGCCTCACTGCTCACAGAACAGTAGCGCTTTGTTTTATATGATATCTTTGACTTACAATGCCGTATTCCTTTGGCATTATAAAAATGAAATGTTGTTTGTTAGGGGTTATGGCTTTACCCCTACACGCAACGCGCGGTAAACCGCGAATTGGTATTGCGCAAAGAAATAGCATGAAACACACGGCTTGATCAAGTTTTTTGCGGTAGAAATAGCGAGTTCTTAAGAGTAGTAAAAGGGTAATAAGCATGTTCGATTGGTTTCACTGGCTAAACCTGGCAGGCGTTGCGGTATGCGCAATTTCCGGGACCCTTATGGCCTATCAAAAACGCATGGATGGGTTCGGCGTTGTGGTGCTAGCCAGTGCCACGGCTATCGGTGGCGGTACGCTGCGCGACGTTATGTTAGATGTACCTGTGTTTTGGATTGCCGATACCGACTATTTGTATACCACCCTCATTGCGGCTTTTGTTCCCATCATCTGGCTTCGAATAAGCCCACGGTTTCCTTTTCATTACCTACTGATTGCCGATGCCTTCGGCTTAGCCTTGTTTAATGTGGTGGGTATAGAAAAAGCTTTGGCGAATGACACCGGCATGGCAGTGGCGGTTGCAATGGGCACCATTACTGGCGTATTTGGTGGGCTACTGCGGGACGTTATTTGCCGCGAAGTGCCGCTGGTTTTAAACGGCGAGCTTTATGCGATGACCTGTATTGCTGGCGGGATTGTATATGGCATCGCACTAGAATTTGACCTTGCTACCCAGTGGTGCGGGATCGCCGCTCTTGCTACTACCGTGGTGTTTAGACTAGGTGCCATGCGCTGGCACTGGCAATTACCCGTCTTTTATAACGATCACCATTAAGCGCTTTAGTTAACGCTTCGCTGAGCGCATGCAGGCCAGTGAAGCGTTAAAATAGGCAAGACCAGCACCGACCTCATTTCCTCTTTAAACAATAGGCCCGCATTTTTTAATTCCGTCGATATTCACTCCCTCAGTACAGTTACAAGTTTTCTTCACACCCACTACAGTTGAGCCTTGCTGCGTTTGCTCTGCATGAGCGATGGATGCATTAAACTTTGAAATAAGAGATAAAGACACAGGGGTGAGTAAGGCTTATGGGCATGGCTGTGGTTAAAACTTTTGCAGGCCAAGGCGTTACTGCGCCAGAGGTGAGCGTAGAAATTCATTTGGCTAACGGCTTACCCGCCTTTCAACTAGTGGGCATGGCTGAAACCAGTGTAAAGGAAGCCCGTGAGCGTGTGCGCAGCGCCCTTATCAACAGTGGCTTTGAATTTCCTGCCAAACGAATAACCGTTAACTTAGCTCCCGCTGATATTCCTAAGTTCGGCGGGCGATTCGACCTTCCCATCGCCGTAGGTATACTCGCCGCTTCCGGCTATATTTCAGATACAAGCTTATTAAATATTGCCTTTGTGGGCGAGCTTGCTTTAAACGGAGAAATAAAGCCGGTTAACGGCCTTATTCCCGTCGTAATGACAGCCGCAAACGAAGATATTGCTTTGGTTTACCCTGGTGACAATGACGTTGAAGCCGCACTCGTATCCCACGCTACGCGCTTTCCCGCGTTTGATTTACTGTCTGTTTATGAACACCTTACTGGTAATAAGAAATTGGCAAAGGGGCAGCCTTTTGCTTCACATTCGCCTAATACGGTACAAACAGGTTGGGATGATATTATCGGGCAGGAACAGGCTAAACGGGCGTTAATCATCGCCGCTAGTGGTGCGCATAATCTACTAATGGTGGGGCCTCCCGGCACGGGAAAGAGCCTGCTAGCTAGCCGTATGCTCTCGCTACTACCAGATATGAGCGAAGAAGAGGCCCTTGAAGTAGCCGCCATTCATTCGGTAAAAGGTGAAACCTTACACGCCGAGCGCTTTTTAACGCGTCATTTGCGCTCCCCCCATCATACCAGTTCTGCTGTGGCGCTTACTGGTGGCGGTTCTAACCCGGTGCCGGGCGAAATATCGCTGGCCCATAACGGTATTTTGTTTTTAGACGAATTGCCTGAATTCGGACGCAAAGCGCTGGACGTATTGCGTGAGCCCCTTGAAACTGGCGATGTACACTTGTCGAGAGCTTCAGGAAGCGCTACGTACCCGGCTAATTTTCAGTTAGTAGCTGCGATGAACCCAAGCCCGACGGGCGATATTGATGATAATCGCCTGACACCACAGCAGCAGCTTAATTACTTAAACCGTTTGTCTGGCCCGCTGCTAGATAGAATAGATATACAAGTCGAGGTGCCTAGACTACCAGACTACGACTTGCCAGAGCGGGGCAATAGACCTGACGACTCGTTACATGACATGCGGGAAAGGGTGATAGCTGCACGGCAAAAACAAGAGTCTCGACAAGGCAAACCCAATGGCGCTTTACACGCGGGTGAACTTGCCGACATCTGTTTGCTAGATGACGCAGATCTCCTCTTTTTACAGGCAGCTGCGAAACAACTTAATTTATCTATGCGCGTATTTCACCGCACGCTAAAAGTGGCTAGAACTATTGCCGACCTTGAAGAAGAAAACGCCGTATCCAGGGCTCATATCGCGGAAGCGCTGGGTTATCGAGCTCTCGATAACCTTATAAAGCAGCTCAGTGCTAGCTAAGCGCAACTAATAAAATAACTTACCCTCGTGAATGCAAGTTTAGCTGCATAAAAGCGTTGATAAGCGGTTCGTTTTGCTTATCTTGTAAACAACATAGGCCAAGGGCATAAGGCTCGATATCTTCAACCTGAATTTGGGTTACCGCATTAGCCATACTGGAATGATCAAGTACCACTTTTGGTACAAAGCCTACACCACACTCTAGCGCTACCATACTTACAATAGCTTCGTTACCACCGACATACGCATACACGTTAGGGCGAATACCGTGCTCGGCAAACCAGTGGTATGCCGTGCGTCGTGTTGGACCGGTTTCAGGCATGATCACCTGATGTTTGGTCCAATCTAGCTGACTTAATTGGGTTAAGCGCCATTCTCGAGGAGCAATAAGCACCAAAGGCACGTTATCAAGCGCTGTGAAATGTAAATCCGTTGGCATATCAGGGGTGTAGATGGCAATAGACAAGTCGCATTGTTTACCTTTTACATTTTCAATGGCAAGGGCTGGATCGCCTGTGATAAGCCGTATATCAACACCCGGGTGCTGCTGCCTGAATTGACTGAGCATAGCTGGCAAGTGACTTTGACTGGCGGTAACGGAGCAAAAAACGCTGAGTTCACCTTGCAATGCATTGCTATCTTCTTTCAAATCAACTTTTAATTGTTGCCAATCTGCCAGCGCCTGTTTGGAGAACGACAGTAGTTTGTGCCCGCTATGGGTTAAGGCAACTTTGCGATTGTCCCGCTTAAACAGGGTACAGCTTAACTCGTCTTCAAGACGCTGAATAACACGGCTAAGCGTAGATGGCGAGACATACATGGCCTCTGCGGTCACGCCGAAATGCAGGCTGGTGGCTAGATGATTAAAGAGTTGTAGGCTGCGAAAATCCATAAACATTTCACTTTATGCAATATTATCTTGC
>CERD01127745.1_pt1 | contig 13523 bp, 13 predicted proteins | sample 530931 | NCBI WGS metagenome assembly CERD01 (sample SAMEA2621101, study PRJEB7988) | marine metagenome | isolation source: saline water (ENVO:00002010), including
GCGACGACAACTGAAGCGACGACAACTGAAGCGACGACAACTGAATCTATGACAACTGAAACACATCAACTTCCACAACAATCTTTAGGTAATATGTTACAACAAATGATTACTAATATGATGCCTGAACATGAACAACTTTCAACTCAATTATATGAACAATTATATGTTTTATTAACTAAGCCAGAATTTATTAGAAATCTAGCATTACAAACTCCAATTGGTAAAGAATTACAAGAGAAATACCCAGAAAAGTTTGAGGAGATAGTAAATGACCAAAACCTTTTGGCTTCTCTTAGTGATTATGGTTCAGCTGTTAATATGCTTAATCAAAACACCTCAAGTGGAGTAATAGGAAGTGGTGGTTCATCTGAATTATCTGAAAGTGAACAATCCGATATTGATGATTTAGTGCAAATTACAGGAATGTTAAAAACTGAAGTAACTTCGATGTATTATGCATGTGGTAAAAACAAAGAAACAACTGCAAATAATTTACTTGGTTTTTAAAAAATTGATAAATATAAAATATACTGTAAGTAATTAATAAATTAATATTTATAAATGCTTGAAGTATATTCTTTATCGATAATTTTTGTACTTTTAAATAGTATAAAATATTTATTATTTGGTATAAGTACTTATTTTCATAATAACATGTTTAATTTCGTGCAATTTGTTGCATTTAATAATCATCTTCATTTTTCGAGAAATAAAACATGGAATATAATATCAGATTTATTTTTATGGATTTTTTTTGGCTTATCACCTCATCCAAATCAAGATTATACTTATACATATTTTGAGAGATTTTTTGATAAGAATGAGAAGAATAATAATATAAGTCGACGAGTTTTAACATCTCAATATGAACTTTCAAATTGGGTAAATAATAATAAATTTTTACTAACAATGATATCTATTTCATTTGTAATAGTAATAAGTTTTTTATTATTTAGTATTTATCAATATTATAAAAAATGTAAAAATAGCGATGATAAGAATTTAATAAATACTCAAGATGGATCAATATATAATTTAAGTAAAAAATATATTTCCAAATCCTATAATGGTTATTTAATGAAGATATTAATGATAGCATATTGTAATGTATCATCAATAACAATAGCTCAATTATTAGTTATTGAACATACAGAAGCATCGATGATTTTTTTAGAATTAAGTGTTTTATTAATATTTATAATAGGATTTCCGATATATATATATTATTTACTAAACAAATATGGTCGAAACATGTATGAACGAAATTTTTTAGAAAAGTTTGGACCAATTTATTTAGATTTTAAAATAGAATGTAGATATTTTATCCATTTAATATTTTTTAAACAGTTGATATATTCTATTTTAATCAATATGAGTGAAAGATTAACTTTACTTCAAAACTCATTAATAATGATAACGAATATATTATTTTTAGTTCTATTATTCATAATTAAACCATATTCCAGTAAAGCAAAATTCAAAAAAGCAATAATATTATCATTAGGAATGGTTGCTATAAGTATAGTAAATTTTATTTTCATATCAAGATTCGATGAATCAATTAAAACTTATTTTTCAATTGTATATTATTTGATACATGGACTTGTAATATGTTCATATTCATTAATCACTTATATTGAATATAGAAAAGGTAAACTAGAACCGACAATAGAAAGTACACCTCTAAATCAGAATTTGAATGAGATAATTAATAAACAAAGTATAGACCATGTTATTGATCCTGATTACAAAATCGATAACAGAACACGTTTATCAGATAGTATTATAAATAACATTTAATTTTTAGAAAAAATTTTTTTATTATCATAAGAACATGACGAATCTTCAGTATAAATTTCTTTAAATTCATTTTTTTCAATTTTAGGAACTTCAGATGTTAAATTAATATTTTCTCTTTCTTTAATTTTATTATGTGAATCTTGACTAATTTCATTATAATTTTCTATTTGATCATTTGTTTCGATATTATAATATTTAACATATGATAATAAATCAAGTTTACATCCAAAATATTTTTCAATAATAGTTGGAGAAGATATTTTGGCTCCACATTTCATGATATCCTTTATAGTTGATATTAATTTTTCTTTATTAGAACTTTTAAGATATATATCACATGCATATGAATCATTTAAAATTTTCAAATAATATTCACCTTCCATCTTTTTTAAATGACTAAATGGGTATTTTTCATTATTTTTATTCATAATTATATTTTGGTTTTCAAATACATTTTCAAAATACTTATCATATAATTCTTTTAATGCATTTTTATTATCTTTCATAATTTTACAAAACTTTTCTTTACTATGAATAAATAAATCATACAATGAATACATAATTTCTTTTTTAGTTTTATAAGCAATATCTATATTATCACTTTGTTTCATTTTTTTAATAGTATCATTATCTAATTTATTATTAGTACGATAATTTTTTGTTAATTTTTTAAGATTATCATTTTCTAAAAATATTTTTTGCATCAAATAGCAAGGTATATCATAAATATCTTTTGATAATTGTTTAATACCAAATAATGGATAATGACTTTGAATCAATGAGTTATGAATAATATGACAAAATTCATGTATAAAATGTTTCATTTGTGAATATGACATTAGGGAAACTTTATTTTTAGTTTCTTGATCAAAATTAGCAATTAATACTGAAACAGATTTTTGTTTAAAAATATCACAAGTAGATTGTAAATTAAAGAATTTAAGCCCATTAAATTTTCCTCTTCGTTTATAAATATCTAAATAAAATGAACCTAAAAATTTATCTTTTTCATAAATTTCAAATAATTTTACTGAAGGATGCCAAACTTCACTATTTTTTATTTCTTTAAATTTCAATCCAAACAATTCTTTGTAACCTTTCATAACTTTATTAACAACATATACAGTTCTAAAATACTCTCTAACTTTAAATTCATCTAGTAAAAATTTCTTTCTCAAATATGTAAAATAATATTGAATATCCCATTCATTAATTTTATTTTTAAATGCATCTAAATTTATATTTAATCCTTTTTTAGCCTTTATAGTTTTTAAAATACTTATCATCTCAGCATCATATTTATCACTAATATAATTAGATAACTTTTCTAGAATTAAAAAAATAGTTCTATGATCCTTAATTATTTTATCTTCATTTATAAACTCAAAATAATTTTTTTTATCAAGTAATTGAGATTTTTGATGTTTCAATTGTAATAATTGTTGGTCAATTAATATATTATTTTTTGATCTAATACCCATATAATGATCCATTTTTTGTCTAATTTTGTCACTTTTAATCATACCAAATAATAAATTTATATAACTTGCCTTTAGATTAATGATTTTTTTATTTTTATCTTTTTTAGATGTTGGTAATTTATCTAATAAAACAGATGGTACGTTTTTTAGATTTGCTAAACTAATTTTTATATGTGATTGTTCTTTTTCAATATTTCTTAGTCTATCTCTATTTAATTTATTTATTTCCTCATCAATAGTAATAAATTTTCTTTTTAATTTTTTATCAAGTTTAATACCATTATTAATATGCGTTTCTATAATTTTTAAGAAAAAGTTTTGTAAAAGTTCATCCATTTTATCTTTATTTTTAAGAAATACATTTGTTAAAATATTATAAATATTACTATCCGAGTTTAATTGTGTTTCATAATCATCTAATAAAATATCTACTTTAGAACATGCTTGACGTATAATTGGATCATTTGATACATATTTTAGAAAATTAAATTTTGAATGCGTTTCTTCCCTTTCGCGATAATCTATCATAAGAAGGTTAACAACGTCAATATAATTTTCATTATGATTAATTATATTACTATATCTATTTTTAGATTTATTAATTATATCAAATGCTTCACTTACCACTTCATCAGGTGTATAACTCCATTTCATATTATCTATTATTAATTTTTAAATAATAAATTGTTTTTAATCACGATAAGTAAAAAAATAGAAAATAAAAAAAATATAATATTATAAATGAAAATAGAAAAAGTGATTCGTTCTAAAGATATGAACCTATTTTCAGATTATTTGAGAAGAAAAAAAATAAAAGTTAGCACATTGCTTAAAAATCTTTCAAATATAAAAGATAATGAAGCAATTTTATTTATAATAAGAATAATAGAAGAAGATTATGAATTTAAAAATTGTAAAAATATAAATAAGCAATTAAAAAAACATGATAATAAATTAAAAAATTCAGTTAATCTTCTAAAATTATATTTTGATAAAAAGGATAAAGAGAATAATATATATATGGTATCAAAATATTTTTTAAAATCCAACAAGTTAATATTTGAAATAATAAGTTATATATTTGAAAAATTACTACCTTTATTAAATTCTTTTACTGAAAAAAAATTTAATGATTCAATAAAATATGCTCTATCAACTAATAACTTAAATTTGCAAGAATTATATACAAAAGAGATGATAAATAGAATGAGAGAATTTGTAAGTAAATTTGGTAATAATGTTTTAAGAATAATTGATATAAAACTTATTTCAATAGAAAATTTTACTTATTTACAATATGAAAGCCGTATTATTTTTTTTATAAATTTTTGTAATAAAATAGAAAAATGTTGTGGTGATATTAGAAATGAATGTTTTGAATATAATTTTACTTTAAAAAAAATAAAAGAACATATAAATAAAGGTAAAAATGGTGAATATACAGATTCTGAGTCTGAATCATTTTTTAGTGAATATTTATTTGATAGTGAAGATATACCTGAGTTTGAGATGGAAGAGGAATATGATAATTTTGATAAAGATATTGATATAAAATTAGTATATAGAAAAGAAGACCATATATATAAGGAAAAATCGTGTAGAGAATTTATAAAACAATTTACTGAAGATGTTATTAATGATGTTTTGAAAAAGTTGAATTAAAATGATATAAACGCTAAAACCTATTAAAACTAATAAAAAATGGATAATAACACAGTAGTTATAAATAGTTTCGAAGAAATGGGATTAAAAGAAGAGCTTTTAAGAGGTGTTTTTGGATATGGTTTTGAAACTCCATCAGTAATTCAAGAACGGGCAATTCCAGCAATATTAACAAGACGTGATGTAATTGCTCAAGCTCAAAGTGGTACTGGTAAAACTGGTACTTTCACGATTAGTGCATTACAAAGAATTGATGAAAATAAACCATACGTTCAATGTATTATTTTAGCACACACACATGAATTAGCTCATCAAATAAAGGGTGTGATTGATCAAATTTCTGAATATATGAAAAACATTAAGACATGTTTATGTATTGGTGGAACATTAATTTCTGATTCAATAAAAGAAATTAAAAGCGGGGCCCAAATTATTATTGGAACTCCTGGACGTGTCCTACATATGATTCAAAAATCATTTGTTAAAAAAAGTAATATTGAGATGTTAATTATGGATGAAGCAGATGAATTACTATCTGGATCATTTCAAGAACAAATAAAAGATATCATTAAAACTGGAACTGATTCAGAGAGCCAAATATGTATTTTTTCTGCAACTTTACCAAAAGATAAACTTGATTTAACACTACATTTTATGAATAAACCTTTAACAATTCTAGTAAAGAAGGAACAATTAACATTAGAAGGTATTAGTCAATTTTATGATTATATTGAACGTGATGAATACAAATTTGATTATTTATGTCACATATACGATAGAATTTCAATTAGTCAAAGTATAATTTATGTAAATACTGTTAAAAAGGCATCATTGTTAGCAGAAAAACTTCATGAGAAAAATTTTACAGTTACAGTAATTCATGGTAATATGCCTAGTCACGAAAGAACAGAAGTAATGAAACAGTTTAGAAATGGAACAAGTAGAATTTTAATTTCAACTGATTTACTTGCTCGTGGTATTGATGTACAACAAGTTAGTATTGTAATTAACTATGATATTCCAACAAATAGAGAAAGTTATATTCATCGTATTGGTCGTAGCGGTCGATATGGTCGTAAAGGTGTTGCTATAAATTTCGTAACACGTAGAGATACTGATAAGATGCGGGAACTAGAAGAATTTTATAATACTCAAATTGTAGAAATTCCTGAAAATATTGGTTCTTATCTATAAAGATCTTTTATATTGTGAAATTTGATTTATTATTTATTTATTATTTTTAATAAACGTTAATAAAATTTGATTTATTAATTATTTATTATTTTTAATAAACGTTAATAAAATTTGATTTATTAATTATTTACTTAAATACTTAATAAAAATAATAATATAATGAGTAAAATAACAAACTCAGAAATAAAACCTTTTATAATTGAAGATGGTAATAATACCTCATATATATCATCATTACTTGTAAGTTTATATTTTGTAAGTTCACCTCTTGATAGAACTTTTAAAAGAAAATTATCATCTGGTTATTCTTATTATTTACAAGAATTTATAAATCGTCGTTTTGTAATACCTATTAAAAAAGCTCAAAGTGTTGATTTTTCTACAATAAATGCTTTAAGAAATGTATTATTTCTTGGTGAATGGAAAGATTATACAAAATGGATTAATAATCACAATATAAAAGATCTTTATAAATATTTAATGCAAGAATTTAAAGAACCATGTATTGAATTAATTGATTCAAATAATAAAAAATCACAAGTTGACTATTTAGAATTTAATTGTGAAAATATAAATGATAATATTGAGATAAAACATATTTTAGATTCTGTTTTAGCAGACAAATACATTTGTAATATACCAACAATTATACCAATATATTTAAAAAATAAAAATTTCCAACTTGATATACAAAAAAAAATATTTTTAAATAATAAATATTATTTTCATTCTATGGTTTGTAAAGAAGATAATGGACATTATTATACTTTTTTATATCATAAACAAATGGATGAATTTATAATTTTTAGTGATAATTCAGTTCCATGTATGACAATATTAAAAAGAGAAAATAATAATATAAAAAAAATAATTGAGAAAATAAAAAAAGATTGTAAAATGGTATTTTATTTATTGGATAAATCCATCTAATTTTTTAATTTGAATTTGTAATTTTTTTTTATAATCAGAATTCTTAAATGAAATAATTAACTTAATATCTAATCTTTCGTATAATTCTAATTTAATTTTTTTATTAATAGAATTGTAAACAATCAATGAGTTATTTATTAATTCACTTTTAAATAAATGTTTTATTTTATAGGAAAATAAATTGGTATTAATAGATATTTTATAATCTGGTAGGTATAATTTAATCAAATCTTTATTAATATCAATAATAAAACCATATATTTCGATTGATGTAATACTATTATCATATAATTCTTTTGCAAGTTTTAATTTGTAAAGTTCATTATAAATTTTTTTAATTTTATTATTAACTAAATTAAGTTCATCACATATATCTAATTTTAATGAATCCTTTTTAGATATAATATTATACACCTCCCGATGTACAAGTTGATCAAAATATCTACGTATTGGTGATGTAAAATGTGTATAATATTTTTCATTTAATCCACGATGACAATAATCGACTTTTCCTTGTTTATAAAAAGCCCTAGAATTACTAGATTTACGACTTTCTACAAATAATTTAATATCATCGGTATCTAATTTTAAACTTTCTTTATGAACTCTTAATAATGGATTTTCAGAATATTTTATTAAAAATTCTGCAATTTTTGAATTACATAATATCATCAATGTTTCTACCAATATATGTGTATCGAAATGTTCATTTTTTTCATTTTTTAACAAATATATTTTTTTTGTAATATCATATAATTGATTTAATTTCTTATTTTTTTGAAGTCTCCTTTGTGCAACTTCATATGAAAAATTTTTATTTACATTTATTATAGTCTTTTTTATCTCATAATCTATTATTGTACCATCATTATTTACTTTAAATATAATTGAAAAAGCTCTCTTATCTAAGTTTTCTAATAAAGAACATTTATCACATGATAAAAATATAGGAAGCAAATTATCTTTTTTATTTTCATAATAAATAGTTTCTGATCTTTTTACCATCTCTTTATTAATTGGGTGGTTTAAATCAAAATATGAAGTTACATCAGCAATATGTATTCCGATTTCATGGTAATCGTTATAAAAATATGAAATAGCATCATCTATATCATCACAATTTAAAGGATCAATTGAAACAGTATATCTATCACGCATATCATATCTATCAGGAGTTTTATCTATAATAAAATCTTTAGGTAAAAATCTTTTTCCGTAAGAACGGTGTTTAAAATTATTTCTGTATTTTATATATTCAATTTCTGCATCATAATCTCCAATATTTCCTAAAATAGAAATAATTTGTCCGTCAGGTATTTTTTTATCCCATTTATTATATTTAATAACACTTATTTTATCAATAGGATTATAGGGTATTTTTGTCGAGACTCTAAAATTAGGGAACTTTGAATCATATGGAATAAATCTTTTAATAAATACATTATTTTTTGTAAGTCCTAAATTAACCTTTGAACTAATTTCTAGAACACCACATATATTCTCTTCATATTTTTTTATCACTTTTACTATTTCTTCAGTTATTCTATTAAATTCAACTAAATCTCCATCCAAAACCTTTATATCTGGTTTATTCTTTACTATAAAATTATCTACTTTACCATAGTTATCTATATTAAATTTATCATATGAAAATATACCTTTAATCATTTTTATAATTGGTATAACTAGACTATTGAGATTATATAATCAATTTTTTAAGAGGCTTAAGATTAACATTATAAATATTAATAATGGAAAAGAAAGATAATCAAGTAAAAATATTTGTAGGTAATGTCCCATTCAAATGTTCTAGAGATGAATTTATTGATTGTTTTAAAGAGAAAAAAGGATTTGTAAGTGCAGAGGTTATAAGAAATGTTGGAAGTTTTACTACTAGAGGATTTGGTTTTGTAGTTTTTGATAGATATGAAACAGTAGAAGAACTTTTAGAAAGTGAAATAAAATTAAAAGACCGTATATTAAGATTAAATAAATATATGGAAGATGCTGAACCTAGTAGTAAAGATGATGAAAATACAGTTTTTAAATTATTTATTAAAAATGTTCCTGATATGATGGATGAAAATAAATTAGAAGAAATTTTTAGTCAATTTGGTAAAATTCATTTATGTTCTATTTTAAAAAATCAAACTAGTAATTCGGGTTCAGTAGAATTTTTAGATAAAGTTTCTTTTCGTTCTGCATTAAATCAAAAAGTAATAAATTATGAAGGTATTGAATTAAAAGTTTATCCATTTAGAAGTAATAAAAAAGGAAACTTTGATAAAATGCATTATCAAGATTTAAATTCTGCATATAGAGCAGGATTTAAACATGGTAATATTGTAGGTTATGAAACTGGTTATAATGATGGTAAAAGTAGTAAAGAGAAACAAAATAATTTTAAATATAATTAAATCACTTTAATAAATATAAAATAAATTGTTTAAATTCTTCAATTTCATAATGATTTGAGAATATATCATTAGTATTATCAGAAATATAATTAAAACAGTATTTTGAAAAATCTATTAGTTCATTTAAATTGTTAAACATATATATTTAGTTTATAAAAAAAATTGATATTAATTCTACTTAATCTTAAAGGTATTAATATTAATAAAATAAATATTAAAATGAGTATTACTAGAATGTGTGCTAAACGTATTAAGGGAGATTATCGACTATTAAAAAAGGAACCCTTAGAATTTATCGATGCATATCCAGATGATAAAAATATGTTAATTTGGTATTTTTTAATTAAAGGACCATCAGATAGTGAATATAAAGATGGTTATTACATTGGAAAAATTATGCATAATCCTGATTATCCATTAAAAGGTCCTGATTATATGATGTTAACACCTAATGGACGATTTGATATTAATAAAAAGATTTGTCTAACAAATTCTGCATATCATCCAGAGGCATGGAGTGCTATGTGGAATATTCGAAATATGTTAGATGGATTTTTATCTGTACTTGTAGCAGATCAAGATTCTGGTATATCTCATATTCCGCGTCATAAAAACTCTACATCTGAACGTGCAAAATTCGCATCTGAAAGTGTACAATTTAATCTGAAAAATTATTCTACAATCTTTAAGAAATTTAAACGGTTTGTTAATGAAGATGGGACTATTAAAAAAGATGAACCAAAAGTTGATCCTAAAGTAAAGAGTAATGATGATTCTAATAGTGATCCTAATAGTGATCCTAATAGTGATCCTAATAACGAACCTCAAAACGAACCTCAAAACGAACCTCAAAACGAACCTCAAAACAAACCTTTAGGGGAAAGACCTAAACTAAAATCAATTTCTAATTATAAAAAAGATGATTTGATTGAACTTTGTGAAAAATATAATATTTCTACAGTTAAAAATGATAAAAAGTTAAATAAAGCTCAATTATATAAGGCAATAAAAGATTATTAGTTAGAATAATAGGGATAAAGAAAAAAAAATATACTTTTTTTATAATGGAAAATTATGATTCTGATAATGATAGTTATGATTACGAGGAATTAAAACTTCAAGATCCAGAAGCATATCGTCAAATAATGGAACTTGAAAATAACGAAAAAAAAAATAAATATGAAGAAGAATGTTTAAATAATGAAAAGGGTGAATTAACAGATTTTTTTGAAAATATTTTTGGTGGATTTCAGAATAATAATAAAGATAACGAAACTACAAATTTTACATCAAAAAAAAATGATCCAGAAGAGTTATTAAAATTACTTTTTGCAATTAATCAGACATTTGATTTTGATGAAAAATATATAAAAAATGATATACCATCAAAGAAAATAGTAGATACAACTGAAAATGTAATGTTAATTGATATTACTGATATAAATACTATAAAAATACCTGATTTTACAAGTACTGAAAAAAAATATAAAAGAATCATGAAAAGAAACGAAAGATTAAAAGACCGTTATAAAATGTTAATTTCTCAAAAATGTAATAAAAATATATTTTAATAATATATAGATATGAATAACAATTTAGTTTTGTGCGTTGTTCTTGCACTAGTTGTAATGTTAATGTTATCGCAAAATACCCAAGAAAATTTTTCAGAAAGTGGATTAAATATGAGTGATAGATATTGTAATAATTTAGTAGATGGTTATTATAATCCACAAGACCAAAATCCACAAAATAGAATGTTTTACAGAAAAAGAATATGTTCTCCATTACGTAGAATGGCAATAGATGGAGCTACAGGAAATTACTATACTAATCATGGTAAATTCTATTAAAAAAGTTGATATTTAAAATGTATAAGTTTATCTTTAGATTTAAATATACATGTCAAATAATATCAAATATGCCTAAAAATAAGCGTGGTGGTAATAAAGCAAAAAAGGGAGGAAATAAACACGGATTTGAAGAGAGTAATAATGAAATCCAACGTCCTATTGATTCTCGTCAAAAATATGGTATTGTAACAAAAACATTAGGAAACTGTCGTTTTGAAGTTGAAACAGATGGTAAAAAATGTCAAATTAGTCTTCCTGGAAAACTTCGCGGTCGTCGGGGCGGTCGTATTGCATTAGGAACTGTTCTTTTATATGATAGTGGAGATTTAACAGAAACAGAAGGAAAGGGAGGTTATGCAATTTGTGTTTACAATGACCGACAAATAAAAACCTTAAGAAAAGAAGGTGCTATTCCAAAGGATACGAATATTGAAAGTACAAAAATCGATTCACTATTTGGCGGAGATGATTTAGATTTTGATAATATTTTAGATGAAAATGAAGTTGAGAAAATTGATAGCTCAAATATCAAAGAAGAAATTGATTTAGATACGATAGATATTAAAACAACGGCATTTGATTTGGATGCAATCGGTGAAATAAATGTTGATGATATTTAATTTATAAAAAATTGATTATAAAAATAATTAATGTGATATCTAATTTAAAATATTATAGAATGACAACTGAACAAAAGTTTTACGAAGAACGTTTATCTCAAATTAGTAAGGATTATTATCCTCATAAGTTTAATGTGACACATAGTATTAAACAAATTATTAAAGATTATAGTTATTTAAATGCAGGTGATCATACAGATAAAACTGTTTCTATTTGTGGTAGAGTTATGTTAAAACGTTCTGCAGGGAAAAAACTTATTTTCTTTACAATTGAAGAATCAGGAAATAAGGTTCAAATTATGTCTCGTTTAAATACATATGCTAACCAAGATAAATTTATAAGTGATATGGAAAAAATTCATAGAGGAGATATTGTTGGAGTAAAAGGTACTATATGTAAAACACGAAAAGGTGAATTAAGTGTTCTTCCTTTAGAAATGATTATATTAGCTCCATGTTTACATACTTTACCAAAACAGGAAGTATCAAATGTTAAAGATAAACATATTTTACATAGTTCGCGTTATTTAGATTTAATTATGAATTCATCAAGTCGTGAAACTTTTTTAAAGAGATCACAAATTGTACATAGTATTAGATCATGGTTAAATTATAATGAATTTGTTGAAGTTGAAACTCCTATTTTAGCTTCTCAAGCTGGTGGAGCTAGTGCTAAACCATTTAAAACTTTTCATAATGAACTCAAACAAGAGATGTATATGCGTATAGCACCAGAATTATATTTAAAGAAACTTGTAGTTGGTGGTATTCCTCGTGTATTTGAAATTGGAAAACAATTTAGAAATGAGGGAATGGATACAACTCATCAACCTGAATTTACAACTTTAGAATGGTATATGGCATATGGTGATTATAACGATTTAATGAAGATGACTGAAAATTTGCTTTCATTTTTAGCAATGAAGATAAATAAAAGTTTTAAAATAGAATTAACCGATGTAAGTGAAAATACAATAATTAATTTTGAACCACCATATGCTAAAATTGATATAATTAAATTTTTAGAAGAGAAATTTGAATGTGAATTTCCCATTGATTATAATACAATAGAAGCAAGAGAATTTTTATTTAAATTACTAGAAAGTAATGGTATTAAACCAAAATCTCCAATTACAATACCTCGACTTCTTGATCAATTGATTGGAGAGTTTATTGAACCATTATGTATTAATCCTACTTTTTTAATGAATCATCCATTAATAATGAGTCCACTAGCAAAATATCATCGTGATAAACCTCATTTGTCAGAACGTTTTGAACTATTTGTAAATGGTATGGAAATATGTAATGCTTATACAGAACTTAACGATCCAATAGTACAAAAAGAAAACTTTATGGAACAAATGAGTGATCGTGCAAATGGTGATGATGAAGCACATGAATTAGATAAATCATTTATAACTGCTCTTGAATATGGTTTACCACCAACTGCAGGTTTTGGAATGGGTATTGACCGTTTAACAATGATTTTAACAAATAATAGTACTATTCGCGATGTTGTATTATTTCCAACTTTAAAGAAAGTTTAAAAAATAATAGTGCTAT
>CERD01032422.1_pt1 | contig 13508 bp, 18 predicted proteins | sample 530931 | NCBI WGS metagenome assembly CERD01 (sample SAMEA2621101, study PRJEB7988) | marine metagenome | isolation source: saline water (ENVO:00002010), including
AGGCCGGTTTCCAGTGACCGGCATGGAGTTCCAAGTTTTGAAAGAGCGGCGGGTCTGGCCCTGGCCGTTGGTGCTGGCTTGGAATTAAAAGTAGCAATGCTGTTAATTTGAGTCAATAGCAGTGCTACTTATTTTTTGATGGCGGCGTCAGAGAGGCATAAAAAAACCCGCCGGAGCGGGTTTACATCGATGAGGGGTATGCAGGGTCACATGATGGGATTTGACAGGCTACCGGCGTCGGTGACCAGGCGATACGTGGCCAATTCCTTACCGGAAACGTTGTCAATTTTGGAGTATTTCATTGTTTGCAAAACGACCTGCTGCCCGAGTGATAGCCCCTTAACAAACTCATACTGCTGGCGGCTGTATTTGATCTTTATTTTCCCGCGCTCGGCTGATTTAACGGTTATTCCACCAGACTCGTTGAGCACGGAAATAACGCCATAAATAGTGGCCGCCTCCGGCTTGAGCAAGGTCACTGCAGATAGGCTCTTATGCGCGGCCTTCACGTGGGAGAGAGTCCCGCCCCACTTATAGATCTCGGAGCGAGGAGACGGCCAAGTCAATTCGGCACCAATTTCTTGTTTCTCAAGAGTTTCGAGAAGGGCGTCAAGTTCGCGCACAGCCTTAACCCCAATTGCTCCAGTGAGGTCCCTGAGTCGCCCCTCGGAAGGTGCAGACAATACTTGGAAAATTTGCTCTAAAGCTTCCTCAAGAGGTGTCTGCCCGGTGATATCTGGTGCGATATTCCCAGCAAAATACAGGCGAGTCGACCCGGTTGCCAAGCCGGACCAGCGGAGGTCAATTTCCTCGTAAAGATCGTCCGGGATCGCTTTTCTAGGTGCTCTCCCATACCTCAGATGATATGAAGCATGTGCCAAAGCCGCGCTCAGCCGATCAGATACTTTTGCGAGGAGCCGCAAGGGTATGCTGCCATCCATTCTCTGGCCGAAAAGCCTGAGCTCAACTACCTCCTTCAGCAGCGCGGCCTTCTCCTGGCGAAGCTCAGAGGTAAGCTCCTCTCTTTGCGACTCCCAGGACGCGACAGACAGTTCCAGGCCAAAGTCGCCAGGGTTTTCCTTTAGCCGCTCTCGGTCGCGACGAATAAAGGTTCTAACCTGAGCAAGCTGGCGCTCAAGCCAGTCGATACGATTAACTTGCTCGGTCATGAGTCTATCCTCACCTCGGCCAGACCCTTGGGCGTGATTTCGTCGCGCTGAGTGCCGAAAAACTTCAGCCAGTAAGCTAGCTGCTCTTCGTCTGTATCAAGCACCAAGAACACATGCAGGTTGAATCTGGCTTTGACTAACCCCGTGTTTGTTAAGATTGCGAGTTGATTCCTGCATTCCGCAGGTGCTGCCGAAAGCGCGGCATGATTTGCCACCAGCACCAAGTCGATGTCGTCCGGTTCCACCTTTTCGGTGATGAACGATCCGTCTATCACTGCTCTCCCTTTCATTCCGAGGGACCGCAGCATCTGTAAGTATACTTCTAGGGCATCGAAAAGTGGCTTTCTGCGCGTGGATTTTGGGAACGCGGTAACGGTAAAAGCCTCAAGGCTTTCTAGGGTGTGCTTGTGAACGCCTTGAGCTAGCAGCGGCGGGTAATCAATCTTTTCTGATGACATCTTCGGGGATCAGCAGCTCCATTGCTTTTTTCAGCTTCAATGCTTGCTCTGGCGAAACGCTCAGTAGACGCTGCGCCAGCGCGTCTACTGCCTCTCTATGCTCATCTGAGGCGTCGAGATATTGTTTGCTCAGAAAGTATTCCTGATTCGCATCGGCATATCGGGTTGCGGGCAAATTTGCCATCAGCCGTGGGCTCACCTCGGCAGGGTCAAACTGCAAATGCTTGGCGAGTAACAGTAGGGCGTCAAGGTTCAGCGGTATTCGCCCGATCACGTAATGCCCAAATGCGCTCTGGTTACTCCAGCCGCACATCTCCGCGACAAGCGCCTGCGACAGCCTCTCGCCCTTAGCCCTGGCAGCAGCCTTGCGATCCTCGTAGATTGCCTTGAGGCGAACAGCCTCGCGCTGCTCCTCTGGCGTCAATTCTCGGCGATTACTCATGCGCGCAACTATATAAGCAGTGCTACTAGCGCACAAAACAGCATTGCTATCCTTCGCTTGTGCGTCAAAAGTAGCGCTGCTACTATTTCCTTTGATAGAAGCTAAGGGCTTTCCCATGAAAAAGATTCCGATAAGCGAATACCTTGCCGACCACGGCACACAGCAAGACTTGGCTAGCGCTCTTGGCGTCAATCAGAGCGCTGTTTCCCAAATGGTCCGCTCGGGCCGGAACATTGAGGTAACGATCTATGCCGATGGACGAATCGAGGCAAATGAGATTCGCCCTATTCCTGTCCGTCCCAAGCGGTCTGCCGCCTGACCACGCTTACATATTGCCTGCCTAGGGCAGGTGCGTTAAGCGCACTGAAAGTGCTGGTTTTTCATACAGGCAATAAAAAACCCCGGCATTGATGGGTGGGGACCCTGCCGGGGCTTCGAGAGAGAGGACATTATGGCTACAGACGTGATGTTGAGCAATACCGGCGCCGCGCTGACGATGAGTAGCGCTGAGATCGCCGACCTGCTGGGCGCGCGCCACGACAATGTGCGCCGCACTATCCAGCGGCTGGCGCTGAAGAAGGTTATCCCTTTACCTCCAGCGGAGGAAAAGCCCGCCACTGGCGGCCGCCCTGGGCTGCTGTACCACGTGAGCAAGCGTGACAGTTATGTGGTGGTGGCGCAGATGTCGCCGGAGTTCACTGCGCACCTGGTTGATCGCTGGCAGGAACTGGAAGACGAGCAGGCCGCCCGCCCTGCAATCCCCCAAACACTCCCGGAAGCACTGCGACTTGCTGCTGACCTGGCAGAGCAGAATGGCGCGCTGCGGGCTGTGGTTGCGGAGCAGCAGCCGAAGATAGAGGCGTTGGGTCGCATCGCTGAGAGCAGCGGCACGCTGTGCCTGACCGATGCCGCCAAGCACCTCAATGTGCAGCGAAAATGGCTGTTGGGCTGGATGCGCGATAACCGTTGGATCTATCGCCGCGAAGGTTCGGCGCGCTGGCTGGCGTATGCGCCGCGGCTGTCTGCTGGGCTGCTAGAGCACAAGGTGACGGTGATCGGCCTGGACGATGAGCAGCAGGACCGCTTGGCGTCACAGGTGCGTGTCACGCCGAAGGGTTTGACGGTGCTGGCGCAAAAGTTGGGCGGTACTCCCCGATGAGCACGATGATCATGAGCCAGTGCTGGCCTATCCAAGGCCTCAGCGCGACCCAAAAGGCGGTGCTGATCAGTCTGGCGGACAACGCGAACGATGAGGGCGTTTGCTGGCCGTCTATTGCGAGCATTTCAGAGCGTACTTGCCTGTCTGAGCGAGCTGTGCGGTCGTCGCTGCGCAAGCTGGAGGATCTTGGGCTGTTGGTAAGCCATCAGCGGTCTGGTAGATCGACCTGGTACACGGTTGCTCCTGACGGCTTTAACCCCGGCACCTCGTGCCCCCCTGCGCCAGATGCACCCCAGCACGACGTGCCCCCCACCCCGGCACCAGATGCCGGACACCCCGGCACGACGTGCCCCCAGAACCGTAAGGGAACCGTAAAGGAACCGTCACTCTCTGCGCAGCCCGACAAAAACTCACGTTCGACAGCCTCTCGGTTTGGCTTGACTCAGCTGTTGGCTGACAACCCCCACGGTGCTTCGGAGCAGGTCCTGTCCGACTGGCTGACCTGCCGACAGCGGATGCGGGCACCGGTGACCAGCACGGTGTGGGGAAGGGTGAATGCTGAGCTGGAGCGCTGCGCGGCTGTTGGGATCACTGCTGACGAGGCGCTTGGTGAAGCGCAGGAGGCTGGCTGGCGCGGGTTCAAGTGCGATTGGGTGGTTAATCGCCTGCAGAGGGCAGGGGGGCGCAGTGCTGCCGGCGCGGGCTCTGGACCTGACTTTGACGATAAAACTTGGGCCGACGACATGGGGGACCTGTGATGCGAGAGACCAGAGATTTGATATCCAGTGCGATGAGCGCCCCAGCTCAGGCTGCACCCAAGGCTGCGCGCAAGCTCGACCCGGCGACTGTCGATGTGGTCAACGACCTGTTCATCGAGCTGCAGGCGATCTTCCCGGCTTGGCGTCGCGCTTGGCCTGACGACAAGTCCCTGGCAGCGGCAAAGCGCAGTTGGGTGAGGGCCTTTGTTGCATCCGGCATCGACCGTATCGAGCAGATCCGCTTCGGGCTGGCGCAGTGCCGCGTGAGCGGTAGCGACTTCGCCCCGAGCGTTGGACGCTTCATTGAGTGGTGCGCGCCCACACCGGAGCAGCTTGGTTTGCCCGCGACTCGCGATGCATATCGTGAGGCCTGTCGAATCGCTCACCCGACCGCGTCGGCGGATGGTGTTCATGCTGCGGTGTACCACGCAGCCACCGAGGTCGGCTTCTGGGAACTGGCAAATCTGCCGGAACAGAAGAGCTACAAGCTGTTTGAGCGGGTATATGGCGCTGTGGTGCAGATGGTGTTGGGTGGCAAGCCGCTGCGCGAGGTGCCAAAGGCGCTGCCGCCGTCAGTGAGTGTATGCACCCCGGAGGTTGGTCGCGCCGCGCTGGCCGGGTTGCGGTCATCGTTGGGCGGGGTGCGGGCATGAGCACGATAGAAATCAAAACGTCTGAGCTTCATGGAGTGGCTCTGGACTGGGCGGTTTTCTGCGCTCGATACCCTGGAATTCAGCCCACTATTTGCGTCCAAGACGCACGGGAATACCAGGCAAGGGAGGGAGCAACTCCGATCCTTTTCCCGCGCTCAGTAACTCTGACATATCAGGGCGCCTATGGGTCGCGAAACCACTGGTCGCCATCCACTGATTGGGCGGTTTGCGGGCCAATGATCCATGCCTGCGCCATTGAGCTATCGCCTGGCGACGGATGGCAGTCTGATGGCGGTGGGTGCTGGGGCGCCTTGATGATTACTGATAAAGCTGAGGCGAATTGTAGTTTCGTCACCGCTGATGGCGAGACCCCGCAGATTGCCGCGTGCCGAGCCTTCGTAGCTGCAAAGCTGGGCGATACCGTGAGCGTGCCTTCGGAGCTGCTGTCGTGAGCCGCCTGTTCCGCTTTCGGCTGGCAGATGGCACTGCTGGCAGCACGATCTATCCCGAGCCCGTCAGCCTGGAGCAGGTCCAATCAGACTGCGTCGACCGGTTCGGTGCACATCGGCTGGCGGAGGTGACCTTTGGCTGAAGCGAAGGGAATGAGGGCGGTTGGGGATGTTGTTTGCTGGTGGCTATCGCGCATCGAGGGCGACAAGGCGCGGTCGGAGAAGTACCGCCGCAGCATGGGCAGCCTGATGCGTAAACACGTGCTGCCGCGCGTGGGCAAAGTGCCGCTGCGCAAGGTGGACCGGGTGCTGCTGGATGACAAGTTGGTGTTCCCGATGCACCAGGAGCTGGCTCCGCGCTCGGTGCAGAAGGCCCTGCAGGCGCTGGGGCAGGCGTTCCGCATGGCCGAGGGGCAGGGGCGCATCGCCTCAAACCCGCTGGCCGGGGTCACGTTCCGCGATTTCTACAAGGGCAAGCTGAGGCCGAAGCCGGCGGCGCTGTCGCGTGTTGATCTGCAGGAGCTGGTGCCGCACCTGGTGGCGGTGTTCCGGGCTGACCCGGCCAAGGGCATGCTGCCGCTGATGATGCTGGCGCATGGCACCCGGATATCCGAGACGCTGCAGGCGCGGTGGTCGCACGTGTCGCTGGATGAGCGGGTGTGGGTGATCCCTGAGTCGAACACCAAGAGCCGGCGCGAGCATGTGTTGCCACTGACCCCGCAGGTGCTGGCGCTGCTGCAGCGGTACCGGGAGGCCTTGCCAGACCCACGACTCAAGGCGGCATGGCTGTTCCCGGTGCGTGGTGGTGAGCGGATGGCGGAAACCAGCGCCCATGCCCTGATGCGTCAGGTGAGCGGACGGAAGTGGACAAGCCACGACCTGCGGAAAATCATGCGCTCCAGTCTGGCTGACATTGGCGTCGACCACATGGTGGGCGAGCTGCTGATCAACCACACCTTGGGCGTGACCGCCGAAACCTACCTGACCCGCGATGCCATGGAGCGTCGCCGGGAGGCGCTGCAGCGGTGGCATAACCGGCTAGATGAGTTGGGGTTTGCCGAAGCGCACGGCGCAAAAGTGGCTGTTCCTGCATTTCTGCCAAATGGCGCAAACCCAGAGCAGGCGGGCGATTGCGCCGATTCCTGCGTTTCTACACGGAGAGGATGAAGATATGCGGAAACAGGCCTCAGCTGTGACGAAGATGCAGGCGCTTGGACGCCTCAAGGCAGGCAAGCAGAACAAGACTGAGGCCGCGTATGACCGTCACTTGGCAGTGCTTCAGGCCGCTGGTGAGGTGGCTTGGTACAAGTTCGAAGGCATCAAGCTGCGGTTGGCTGACAACACCTTCTACTCGCCTGACTTCGCGGTGATGCGCGCGGATGGGTTGATGGAGATTCACGAGGTGAAGGGCTTCTGGACTGATGACGCCAGGGTGAAGATCAAGGTGGCCGCTGAACAGTACCCGTTCGTTTTCATCGCGGTGAAGAAGAAGGCCGCCGGCTGGGAGGTTGAGCGCTTTGACTGATCGCGTCGAGTGGGAGCGGATCGAGCCAGGGCTTGATCTATGGGAGACCTGCGACGGATACCGTCGCACGGTTGAGGTAATGCGGGGTGAGCGGGTGTTTGTGGTCAATGGTCCAGGCGGTGCGCTGCTGTTCACCAGCCCAGACCCTGATCAGTTGGACAAGTGCGTGGCTATCCATCGTAAGGAGCAAGCGTGACAAGTCGGCGTGACATGGTGGAGCCGGAAGCGTGCAAGGCATGCAACGGCAAAGGCACAACGATGGGCATTTTCCATCAGTTGGACTGCATTGCCTGCGATGGCATCGGCTGGCTGCCGGTGGCGGGACAGGATCTGGCCCAGCAGCTCGGGCGGCAACTGACCCGGCAGATTGCTCGGGCCAACATCCTGCAGGCGCTGGTGCAGTCCCGCGGCGGTGCCCAGGGTGCAGAGCGTGATTATCAGCCCAGCCGGCGCGATGGCGTGCTCGGCCACTACACGGGGGATTGATCCATGATCTACAGAGACGCAGGGCACTGCATTGCGCGAGTGATGTCGATCGAGACCAACGATGGCACGGCAAAGGCGGGTTGGCAGATGCGGTACCAGTCAGGTTGGCCAGAGGTGCGCACAGGCTCAGAGCTGACAGCTGAAGAGCGCCTCACGCAGGACTGCATCGCGCGGGCTATTCTGCATCGATACCTGGACCAGGCGCTGTGGCACGCCGTGGTGGCGAAGTATTCGATCAATGACCTTGAGGTGGCCGAGTCCGTGCGCTGGCTTATCCCGCGGGTGGTGAGTCCGGCACCTCACTTGTTCAAGATGAAGTGCGTGACGTGCTGGGCTGTGCCTCGACGCCTGCCATCGGCATTCTATGAGGTCCAGTCGTGGGATTCTGACGGAACACCCGATGGAACCCTGCGCCGCTGGAAGTCGCTGACGCAGCGCTGGCTGAACGAGCAGATTGATGCAGCGCATAAGCAGGTTGATGCGGTTATGCGGCAGCATGGGCTGATGGTTGCCGAGGCGGCGTGATAGGTTGCAAATAAGGTTTGCAATTAAGCGAACAAGCGAACAATATATTCCCAATCTGCGGTTTTGCCGCTCTGAAGAACCCGTCCACTGAGGCGGGTTTTTTTGTGCCTGAAATTCACTGACCACGGACGGCTCACCAGCGGGCCCAGCCCGGGACACCACCACCATGAGGAATCACCAGATGAGCGAGCCGGCATCCACGGCGCTTGGCGGCTTCGCGCTGACCAAGGTCGCCGGCTTCCTGTTTGGCGCCACCTTCGCGGCCATCGTTGTCATGGCTATGACTCAGCCGAAAAGTACCCGGGAATGGGTAGTGGCGCTGATCTGTACCGTTTTCGCGTCGGTATGTGGCGGCGCAGGCGTTGTCCAGTGGCTCGACCTGCACGCATGGGCTGATCAGTTCGAGGGCATGGTTGCCCTGATCGGGCTGTGTTTCGTGTGCGGGTTGCCGGCTTGGGTGTTCGTGCGCGCTTGGTTCGCCTATGCGGACAAGCGACAAGGCACCACGCTGGTGGACATGATCAAAGAGATTCGTGAGGCGATAGGGCGCTGATGGCCACCAAACTTTATCTGGCTGAACGCCCAGCCTATGGCATTCCGGGTGGCAAAGCCTTGCTTATCGTGGACCAGGACGGCGATGTTGTGCCTGGCCAGATTTCGTGCGACCTACATCAGTCGGCGCGAGAGCTGTCTACCGTCACCGTGACGCTATCTGTCACCGAACGCAGCGTAGCAATCGGAGAGCCGCCATGCATGGGCCCGGTATGGATGCGGCGCGCTAACGCTATTGCGGCCGCAGCCATCGAAGAGCTGGCAATGATGGCTTTTCAGTACAAGCAATCACATGGCCTGCAGTAGCTGCCAGAAGCGGCGCGAGTGGATTGCCAAGTGGGCACGCATCGCCCGGGAGAGAGCACGTGCAACAGTTACTGGAAGAACTGATCGAAGCGCTGCAGGCGCAGACAGCGGCGATCAACGAACTGGTCAAGACAAACCAGACGATCATTGAGATTGTGATGGATGACGCGGGTGATGGCAGTGCTGCCATCGAGACGGTCAGTCTCGACACTTATCTAGACGGCAGCACTGGACGCCTCTGATATGGGCAGGCTCAGTACCGTGAAGCCGCGGGTCCGGATGGCAGAGGGTCGTCAGATGGCGCGAGCAGACGACGTGCAGTTCGATCGCTGGGGCTCTGGCCGAGGTGGTCGCCCGTGGCGTCGCAAGCGTGACCAGATCTTCCTGCGTGACGGCTACACCTGCCAGCACTGCCGAAAGGTTACCCATGAGCTGGAGCTCGACCACATCGTCAACGTCGCGCAAGGCGGCACAGATGACGACGAGAATCTTCAGTCCCTGTGCATTCCCTGTCACAAGCAGAAGACCGCGCTGGAGAGCCAGCAAGCCCGTTCCTGATGGGTAGGGGGGCGGTCGGAATGTTCCGGAGAGAAGGTAGCGGACACCGCGCCCAAACTCATTTGCAGATTTTTTCCCGTTTTGAAGGTATTTGTTAATGGCGCTCACAAACAAGCAGCGCCGATTTGCCGAAGCAAAGGCAGCCGGCGCAAGTAACAGAGAGGCCGCTGAGGCCGCTGGATACGCGGCTTCCTCGGCTTCTGCGGCTGGTTCTCGGCTCGCGAAGCATCCCGACGTGGAAGCCTTCGTTGAAATGTTAAAGATCGCGGCGATGGTTAACACCGAGCTTGGCGACCAAGCAGGTGGATCGCCTGTCGGCGAAATGCCCGATGGAGGCGGAGAGTTTCTCGACTCGCTCCCACAGACCGATGACCCGCTTACCTGGTTGCTCGCGCTCATGAATGAGCCTCGGGCCAAGATATTCGACCGGCGTAACGCTGCTCAGAAGGCTGTCGACTATTTCCACAGCAAGAAGGGCGAGAGCGGCAAGAAGGGCGAGAAGCAGGCTGCCGCTCAGAAGGCCACTGGCGGAAGGTTCGGCGCAGCGCCGCCACCGCCACTGCATGCGGTCAAGTAAGTGGACTGGTCTACAGCCTGTCCGGACTGGGCCGAAAGGCTCAAGAACGGGCAGACGATCATCCCCGCTCCAATATTCAAGGCGGAGGCCGAGCGAGCGCTCGATATTTTCAAGCAGCTGCGAGTTGTCGACCTTCCGGGCAAGCCGACGTTCGGCGAGTGTTCAGATCAGTGGGTGTTCGATTTTGTCGGTGCGATCTTCGGTGCCTATGACGCCGAGACTGGCAACCAGTTGATCAGGGAGTTTTACCTCCTGATCAGCAAGAAGAACACCAAATCCACGATTGCCGCGGGCATCATGCTCACCGCGCTGATTCTGTGCTGGCGTGAAGAGGAAGAGCACCTCATTCTTGCGCCAACCAAGGAAGTCGCCGACAACAGCTACAAGCCGGCGGCGGGGATGGTGCGGGCGGACGATGAGCTGTCCGACATGTTCCATATTCAGGACCATATCCGGACCATCAGCCATAGGGTTAATCGCAACAGCCTGAAGGTCGTTGCTGCTGACACAGACACCGTATCCGGCAAGAAGGCTGGCCGGGTGATGATTGATGAGCACTGGGTGTTTGGGTCTAAGCCTGCCGCCGACGCCATGTTCATGGAGGCTACTGGCGGGCAGGTGTCGCGCAATGAAGGCTGGGTGATCTACCTCACCACCCAGAGCGAGAAGCCCCCGGCCGGCGTCTTCAAGGAGAAGCTGCAGTATTACCGCGATGTGCGCGACGGAATCATCGTCGACCGCAGATCGCTCGGGGTCTTGTATGAGTTCCCGGAAGCGATGGTTAAGGCCAAGTCCTACATGGACCCCGCCAACTTCCACTTCACAAACCCCAATCTCGGACGCTCAGTCAGCAGAGAGTGGCTGGAAGACCAGCTGCGAAAGAGAAAGGACAAAACAGACGGGTCGCTGCAGGTATTCCTGGCGAAGCACCTCAATGTGGAGATCGGGCTGGCGTTGCGCTCTGATCGCTGGGCCGGTGCTGAGTTCTGGGAAGACCAGGTAGAGCCGTGCACGCTCGAACAGCTGATGGAGCGCAGCGAGGTAGTTGACATTGGAGTTGACGGCGGCGGCCTTGATGACCTTTTGGGTCTCTACGCTGTAGGCAGGGAGAAGGATACGGGCCGCAAGTTGGGATGGGGATATGCTTGGGCGCACCCGTCGGTGCTCAAGCGCCGGCAGGATATCGCCCCAGCCCTGCAGGACTTTGCAAACGACGGACACCTGACACTGGTTGAGCGTGTAGGAGAGGATGTCGAAGAGCTGGCCGACATCTGCGAGCAAGTGCACGACGCAGGACTGCTCGACAAGATCGGCTGTGACCCGGTAGGTCTCGGCACCATTCTGGACAAGCTGGAAGAGCGTGGCATTCCCAGCGACAAGATTGTCGGTGTAAGCCAGGGTTGGAAGCTTGGCGGCGCTATCAAGACCGCCGAACGCTGGCTTGCGGACGGATCCTTCGCCCCGGCAGCGCAACCATTGATGGCCTGGTGTGTCGGTAACGCCCGGATCGAGAATCGCGCCAACTCAATACTGATTACCAAGCAGGCCTCCGGCTCGTCGAAGATCGACCCGCTGATGGCCATGCTGAACGCAGTGACGCTGATGGCACTTAACCCGCCAGCGGCAACCAAGAAATACCAAATGTTCGTGCTCGGCTAAAGCCTAGCAGCAACCAACAGACCCGCTTCGGCGGGTTTTCTCGTTTCTGGAGGTCCGAATGGATCTGGAAAAGATGGCGGCCAGCACAACTCGCGTGCACAGCGTCGTGACTATCAAGGCGGTCGATGATGAGGCGCGTGAGTTCGTGGGCATCGCGTCGACGCCAGCGACCGACCGCATGGATGACATCGTCGAGCCGTCGGGTGCCGAGTACAAGTTGCCGCTGGCGCTGCTTTGGCAGCACGATCGCATGCTGCCGGTAGGCACCATTCTTACCGCAAAGGCAACCAAGGCCGGTATCGAGGTTCGTGGAAGCATCCCCAAGGTCGATGCGCCGCAAGGGCTGGCTGCGCGACTGGAAGAAGCCTGGCAATCACTCAAGCATCAGTTGGTGCGGGGGCTTTCTATCGGCTTCCGCCCGCTGGAGTACAGCTTCATGGATAACGGCGGCATCCACTTCACCAAGTGGGAATGGCTGGAGTTATCCCTGGTGACCATCCCGGCAAACGCCGAGGCCACCATCACTTCTATCAAATCGTTCGACCGCGAACAGCTGGCCGCGTCAGGCAAGAAGCTGCCCACGGTTGTGCGCATTGATAAACCTGCCGGCGCTTCGGCAAGCATCACCAAAAACCTCAAAGCACCGAAGCCCCAGGAGGGCAATGCAATGAAAACCATCGCAGAACAAATTGCCGACTTCGAGTCGACTCTGAAGCAAAAACAGGCCGGTATGGACTCCATTCTGGATAAGTCCGCCGAAGAGGGCGCCACCCTGGATGCGGAGCAGCGCGAAGAGTACGACACTCTGAAGGCCGAGTCTGACGCCATCGAAAAGCACCTGGACCTGCTGCGTGATCGCCAGAAGCGCGAAGCAAAGAGCGCCAAGCCGGCATCTCCGAGCGTAGGTGGTGAGCCTGCCAAGGAAGGCACCAGCTTTGAAATCGGCAAAGGCCTGCAGGTGCGCGCCAAGAATACCCAGAAGCTTGAGCCGGGCGTTGCCTTCGCGCGCGCTGCCAAGTGCCTTGCGCTGGGTCATCTTGAGCACCGCAATGCCATCGATATCGCCAAGTCCCTGTACGACGGCCAAGACTCGATCATCGCCGCCACGCAGCGACTGGTGACAAAGGCTGCCGTTGCTCCTGCGACTACCAGCGATTCGAGCTGGGCGGGGCCGCTGGTAGGTGAAGAAACCTCGGTTTACGCTGACTTTGTCGAGTACCTGCGCCCGCAGACCATCATGGGCCGCTTTGGCCAGAACGGCATTCCTTCGCTTCGCCGCGTTCCCTTCCGCGTTCCGCTGATCGGTCAGACCTCTGGCGGTGACGGCTACTGGGTTGGTGAGGGTCAAGCCAAGCCGTTGACCAAGTTTGACTTCAATCGCACCACGCTGGAGCCGCTGAAGGTCGCCAACATCGCCGTCGCAACCATGGAAACCATCCGCGATTCCAGCCCGTCTGCTGATCTGATTATTCGTGACCAGCTGGCCGCCGCGCTGCGTGAGCGCCTGGACCTGGACTTCATCGACCCGGCCAAGGCCGCTTCTGCCGGTGTCAGCCCGGCTTCCATCCTGAATGGCGTTACCGGCATCGTCTCCAGTGGTACTGATGCGGATGCGGTTCGCGCCGACCTGAAGGCGCTGTACGGTCAGTTCATCGCAGCCAACAACGCGCCGACCTCTGGTGTGTTCGTGATGCCGGCCACTGTGGCTTTGTCGCTCAGCCTGATGGTCAACCCGCTGGGTCAACCCGAGTTCCCCGGAATCACCATGATGGGCGGCACGCTGTCCGGTCTGCCGGTAATCGTCTCCGAGTATGTGCCTGCGGATACTAGCGGCCACATCGTGGCCCTGGTTAACGCCAGCGACATCTACCTGGGTGACGAGGGCGGAATCGATCTGTCGATGTCTACCGAAGCATCGCTGCAGATGGATAACGCGCCGGACAATCCGACCAGCGCCACCACTGTCATGGTCTCGCTGTGGCAGCGCAACCTGGTTGGTTTCCGTGCAGAGCGCGCCATCAACTGGGCGCGTCGTCGCGACTCGGCTGTTGCGTACCTGACCGGCGTGAACTGGGCGTAACCGAGCCATCTGGCTCAAGGGGCTGCACTGCGGCCCCTTCTACAAGATGGCATGGAGAAGAGCATGAAAGTTACCTTCACGCATAAAAGCGGCCGGCAGCAGGACATGCACGAGCGATTTGCTATTCCGCTGCAGAAGCTGGGGCGCGGCAC
>CERD01095596.1_pt1 | contig 13355 bp, 13 predicted proteins | sample 530931 | NCBI WGS metagenome assembly CERD01 (sample SAMEA2621101, study PRJEB7988) | marine metagenome | isolation source: saline water (ENVO:00002010), including
TCGGCCAGGGACGCAGTACACTGCCGCGTTGAACTGATCATTACGCGCAAAGGGATTGTGAACAAGGGGCCAATCAGGACAGACAAGGCGGCATAAAGCCGATCGCGGGAGCGTTCTGGTACTGCAGAAGATTTCGGGGTACACCTTGCGCCGGACTACCTGCCAGAAGCGTTTAGTCTGAACTCTTTCGACACTTTTTCGACATTTTCCAAAGCCGAAAAAGAAAAACCCCTGAAATCCTAACGAAATCAGGGGTTTATCTATCGCGTCTGGCGGAGAGAGAGTCCTCCAAATCGAAACCCAAGCAAAGACAAAGTAAAACAAAAAACAATTAAATATCAAATAGATAAAATAGGAACGCCTCCAAAATAGACCAATAGCACCCAACCATAACCAACGCCAAAGTATGGGCAGAGGTATGGGCTGATATCCGCAAGATCGTTTACCATAGGGCGACATAAACCTGAGAGCGAGTAGCGATGCCAGCCCTGAACGCAAAACAGATCGAAAAGCTCCTGCGCCTTGGTAAGCCAGGCCTGACCAACGACGGGCAAGGTCTGTACTTCAAAATCAGCAAGGCTGGCAGCGCGAGCTGGATCTACCGCTTCAAGCTTGATGGGCGCACCAGGGATATGGGCCTTGGAAAGTACCCGGACATCTCGCTTGCTCAGGCACGAGAAAAGGCAACAGATGCAAGACGCAAGGCGCAATCAGGCATTGATCCCATCAGCGAGAGGCAGCTTGAAGAACAACAAGCAAAGACGAAGCGCCTAGAGGCCGAGGCTCCAAGCTTGGACTTCAAGCGCCAGAGCAAGGAGTACATCGCTACGCACAAAGCAAGCTGGAAAAGCGCAAAGCATGCACAGCAGTGGGCAAATACTCTCAGCACCTATGCATATCCAGTTATCGGAGACCTCCACCCGAAGGACATCCACACCGCCCACTTGATGAGTATTCTGACCCCTATATGGGGCAGCAAAACCGAAACCGCCAACCGTGTACGGAACCGCATTGAGTTGGTACTCGACGCGGCCAAGGCACAAGGGCTGCGGGAAGGCGAGAATCCCGCTCGCTGGCGAGGTCACCTTGACAAACTCCTGCCAAAGCCTTCCAAGGTCGCGAAGGTCAAGCATCATGCTGCGATGCCATGGGAAGAGCTACCCAACTTCATGAAACTCATTTCCCAGAAGCGAGGAGCATCTTTCCGCGCAATGGAAATGACCATAATGACGGCATGCCGCACGAGCGAGGTGCTGAACGCAAAATGGGAAGAGATAGACCTAGCAGCGAACACCTGGACCATCCCACCTGAGCGCATGAAGGCTGGCGACGAGCACCGTGTCCCCATAAGCAAGCAACTCAGAGGGTTACTGGAGGCACTGCCGAGGCTGAGCGCTTCACCATACGTCTTTCCCGGTGCCCGAGCGGGACGCCCACTGTCCAACATGTCGATGATGATGGCGCTGCGAGGGCTTGGCTTCGAACACCTGACCATGCATGGATTCAGGTCGACATTTCGAGACTGGGCGGCTGAGTGCACAAACCACTCTCGCGACGTATGCGAACAAGCCTTGGCACACTCACTCGGAAGCCAAGTAGAAGCTGCATATCGAAGAGGCGATCTATTTTCAAAGCGGGCGATTCTGATGCAAGATTGGGCCAATTACATAGAAGCAAGCAGCGCACAGTGACTCGATCCAACATTGACCAACCGAAACAGACCAAGCAGCTATTGATGCCGATAGAGGACGCAGCTAGGCGACTCAGCTGCGATATCCTTTCCGTGTTAAGGCGAATGGAAAACGCCAAAATGGATGCATATGTGGATATTAAGTCAGCACCTCCAGAACTATCAATCCATGCCTGTTACCCACGAACCGACAATATCCTTGATACGCCGAATGATTACCCTCGCCATTTCCGTTCCGCACCAGTACAGGACAAGCTTAGATATCAAGGGATATATAGCGAGCACAACGTCCAACTAGTCCGCTCGGGCTACTTTAGGATCCACAGCCTCTTTCTTCATGGTTTCCTGACAACAGGAGAACTCACAGAGTCTAGGTTCCGCTCCATTTCACACCCCCAGAAAGATGAAAACGGAGATTACTCGTTAGCAGAAAAAAATTTCCGAGATATACTGACCTACCTTGGTGACAAAAGAGCGGCATCAATAAACATGCTCGGAGGTAGCTTCATTACAGCCAGAGGCAACCCGCTCGACGACAAGCAGTACACTGAGGAGGGGTTCAAAATAAGCGCAACAATGTTGCTGCTGAAGCATTCGGACCTGGAGAAACTGCAGCCCAACAACCAGCGTAGCTCAGACACACCAGCGGGAAGAATACGCTTCCTCGTCGAGAAAGGCTTGGAATTTTGCAGCCCTCCCCCATTGCGCAGCGAAATAAAGGCTCTGAACACAGAAGTCCAACAGTGGATCGGGAGCACCTTCCCAGATTTGAAAGACAAGGAGATTACTAATATAAGAATCCTAATGACACCAAACAACTTACTGAGAGAGAGTCGTCAGAAAAAGGTCTTCATTGAAAGCCTGACCTCCCCCCTGCCGGAAGAGAAGACTAAAGCACTTCCACTACTTGCCATGGCGCTGGCAAAACTGGAGGGGGCCGCAATAGCCCCGTCACAGAGTACAACCGAGAAAGATGCGATCAGACGGAAGCTTGGAGAGATACCAGCTAAAGCATTCCCTTCAGAAAAATCAGATGCATTACTAGCCCTTCTTTTCTCGAGGTGCACAGTAGACATCCCTGATTAACATGGTGGCGCCAGAAACGCATCAAAATTAAATTTCGCTTGATCATGGATCAGATCAGGAAACATATCTACATAAGTCGTTCGCCCCATAACAACGAAGTTCAGCATTCCTCTACGAGACATCTCAGCTAACGCGGCATTTAGCCTGGCTTTGCTCCGGGTTCCTGTTGGTCCATATTGCAGAATGTAGTTCTTCTTGAAATAGCGCCGTCCCTGGTTCCTGAATGAGACCAGCCAACACCCAATGGCCTGCACGTCTTTCAACTCTTGCGGTACCACTCGAAAGATCCTTGCGAAGTCATCAGAGCACTGCATACAGATCGAAATAGCCCAATCCAGACTGCCCTGTCCGATACTTCCATCACAGCCGTGTTCAAAGCAGTGAAGAACAGCAGCAACTCTGGCGATGTTTTCGGTCAGCTTTGACGCATGGTCGTTCAGCCCTTCGAAACGACCGCCTGCCTTGATTTCAGTCTCTATCGAGTTGCACAGAGCCACCCACATTGGCTTAAGACTCTCGTCGAAGCAGATTGTCTTTCGAGGCGCACCGCCAGCGTCTTTCGACTCATCCAGTAATGCCTGGCATCTGATGCTGAAGGCGTTCAACTCCTCAACACTGCGAGTCACACCGTGTTCAAAACGCTGACCCTGTTTGCTATCTGGCGCAAAAATCAAAGCACGCGCCCAGAACCCGATGTCACGCCCGTGCTCGCCCTTACGAGCTAGGTATTCATCAAGCACTCCCGGTTGCAGGGACAGGGCCGTCGTCAACCGGCCCCCAACAATCTCAAGGCTTTCACCAGACTTGCGATCTGCGCTGTAGTCCGCACCACCCCACAAGCTGTTGAGCGGGGCCAGATTCCGGAACGCATGCCCGTTAAGAAGAGCCCCACCTTCATCAGACAACATCGCCGCATTCTTTTGTCCTTCAGTCATTCCTTGCAGCAAGGCTGCCAGCGTTGTGTCCTCATAAATAAATGCGGGGTTTATCGGGCGTGGGGGCTCAACCTGCTGCCAGACTCTGAGCTCCTCTTCGGCACGGCCATCATCTTTTCTGGCCTTTTTAAATCTTGCCACCAAATGCCGCCGCCTTTCCTGCCAGATAAGATGGTCTGACTCCCAGTCAGCCAGCAGCTCTTTATACTGCTGCTTTTGGCAAGCCTGCCAGTCACGAATCCCCTTTAGCATCAGCCTCTCAATGGCAGTCTTACGCTCGCCAGACTCCGCCAACGCGAAGCCCATCAGCGACACAGGACTCTGCACTCCGGTAGGAGTTATGACATCAACCAGGCCCTGCAGACTGATCGACGCGGCCACTAAACCGGACATCAATGCCAAATCGTAGGGCGCCTGAGTGTTATCTGATGCTTGCTTGCAAGCTGAGCCTAAAATTCCGTTCAGATTGCCAGGTATGATCCTTTGACCTATCGGCGGAAGACGTAAAGTCGAAAAAGATGGAGTTAGCATGAGCATCCCTCCTCAGCGTCGCGCCGCATTTTGACCCAAGCCTCGACTTCATCACTCTCCCAAGCAACCGCTCCACGAACGGATGAAGAGAAACTAAGGCGAACACGTTTCGGGAACGAGGGGTCATAGTACTTGGAGCGTGGGTTCATCCGGTTGTACAGCGAGGATGCTGACAGTCCTGTTCGGACCACCAAGTCCGTGAGCCTGAGTAGGCGCTTTGTAGATACACTCATCTTTTGCTAGACCTCTGTGGCGGTTGATGAGCGCTCAATCTCCCGCTTTTCGGCAGTTCCTGACACCAGAAACTGTAGGAAACTCATCCGGAAACCCGCCAATGAACGTCTCCAGCGGTTAACGCTCCAGCTCTGCGGCTACCTGAAATGGTTGTGGAGGGCAGGTGCTCCTGGGGCGGATGCAGTACCTAGCAGCTCTGTCGGACATGCTATTGCTGCTATTAGTAGCAGCAATAGCACATGAATATGCGCGCACATCCATGAGTTCTGTGGCGAACCAGATCACCTCGGAGTGGATCATCGCCAGACAAAGCGAACTGAACACGCGCCCCGTCTGGGCCTGAAGTGGTGCATAGTCCAAGCCATCGTGAGCGATCCGGGGTGATTGCCCAGGATCGTCGATGACGCTCTCCCGGAATCACGGCCAACGCACTGCAACAGCGCTTGCTGGTGAGGGTGTAGGGGCCGCTGTTGCAACATCGCTAGAAAGAGGTATTATCGGCTTACGCTTTCATCGACGCGTGCTGCCCACCTTGGCTCACCTGGTTCGCCGGGACGATGCTCTTCATCTAATGCGTTGATTCCAATTTGCGGAATTCAGCAGTGGGCACTGGATACTTCCGCTGCATCTATTGGAGCTCGCATGCAACACACCTACCTCACAGCTACATCCGTCGAAAAACTCAAGCGGTCTGCAAAGAAGGTTCGAGACGAGAAAGGATGCAGCCTGGCATTTGCACTCGATCTAGTCGCAGCTGAAGCGGGACACTCAAACTGGAAACGCGTCACTGAATTGGTTCGGCCGCAAAGCCAATACAGAGACGAGCTGCTGCCTGCAAAACATAGCTGGGTAGGCGTACATGTTTGGGGGCTTGATGGAAAGTCCCGAAGGTACGAGACAGTTGGTGCCCTATGTGAGGCGCTGGGTGGTGTAAAGCCCTATCTAATCAGGAAACCGTGCGAATACTCCAAGCCAGATGAACCCTGCCTGTGCCAAGTTGATCATTTTGCCACCTCGGTGCAGGCCAATATTGGATTTGATGTCGGAGATAAGCACGACTACTGGCATTTCCTTTACATGATGGGCAGGCCGGCGGACTCATTTCCGGGTTGGGTGAAGCGAGTCAAGGTGGGGCTTGGTACTGGAGACCACTACCCAAACGAGCACCTGACGATTCCCGGTAGCAATGACGACCGGAGCAACACTCTGAACCCGAATAACGATGCCTACAAGGCGGCGGCGGATAATCGTTCAGATCAGCTCAACCCAAATAACACTCGACACAAGGGATAGGAGCTCAAATGGACTTACAGGCGACTCAGCACCCCCAAAAGCTCACAGAGAATCAGCGCCGCAAACTTAGCCACGTGATGGGTCAGTATGAGTCTATGCTGGTGAGCCTGATCATGAGCGTAAAGGATGTTGACGAGATGCGAAGGCCTGGAGAAAAGCTGACGCAGAATCTGGATTTTAAGATGAAGCTTGTTTCTTACCACGACCGCTTTAAGCAGCGGCTCATGGACTTAGGCCTATTACTCCCGGCTTTCGAGCATGCAGAAAAGAACGCGCTCAGCAGTGCCGAAATGATTGTGGCAGGTCAACCGAGATCGGACGTCCGCCATTGGATAGATAGATATAGGTGCGATCTCTTTTTTGGGTTGGAGCTTGATACTCAGAACGTGATTTTCGATTGTTACCGATGGGGTGAAAAAGTACATGGCACCTTCAATCGCTGAACCAGACTGAAAAAGGGCGCTGACCGGCACGAGTTAACCGACGATTGGCTTGACTGGATTATAGAGGTAGCTGCGGACAGAACCGCTGACAGGATAATTACAGCCCCCAGCTAATTACAGTCTCATCATCGTCGTGCTGTACCACGAGCGCGACCGCAGTTCGTGCATGTACAGATCGCCGAAGGCGTTGACAGCTAAGCCCACTTGACGGTGCAGCAGTTAAAACCGATCTGCTGACCCTCAATGACTGGCGCACGCAAAAGATCAATGCCTAGCAACGAGAGGATCTGATGGAAGTGATTGATGACCGTGATCATCAAGAAATGCCGGCTCTTCTGGCTCAAACTTGTCTATCTCCCCTCCTTGTGTAGCCCACTGGCCCAGCACATCAGAATTCATACTTTTCCTTGCGCTGGATGAAGGCATCGCGTCCTCCTTCCAGAATGCTAGCAACTTGATCGCGAATCACCGGCACGTCAATCGACCCCTGTGCCTCTCGACCAAGGCTCCCCTGATTCTCAGCTGCGCTAAAGACACCAATCCACTCAGCGTCGCCAAACACAGGGATGTTCGCGTTGTGCGTCGCAAACAGGAATTGCCGACTAGTTTTGGCATCCCTCAGCTCGGTGACGATTCGTTCCGCGATGAAGGCATTGTCTAGGTTGTCCTCCGGCTGATCCATGAGCAGCGGGTCGGCGTTCTCCAGAAGTAGCATGTGCAATATCGCCGTGCATTGCTGCCCAGTCGATAGTTTGCTCAACGGGCGAAACACCGGCTCAGCCTGACCGTGAGCGACGTTCAGAGAAATGTCTACCCGATGATCCAGCTCCAGAGCTTCTAGCTCCATGAGCTGCGATGGCTGGAGCTTGGTCAGCGCCTCGGCCACCATCTGAGTGACACACCAGTCCAGTTGAACACAGGCCGAACCATTCTGGATCGACTGAGCCAACAATAACGGACTGATAGTCTCAGCCTCTTCGATCCACGCCAATCGTTTTTCCCCAACGCCTTCTAGCTTGCAACCCAGCAGGAAGTTCAGCAGCGGAGAACGATCAGCCTCCGGCACTATCTCAACCCTGAGTTTGCCTTCAAGCCGCCGGTTCAGGCGCTTTGCGGCCCTCTGCAGGGCCTGAATATGCTGCCCACGTAGGTCGGACAGCTCGGCCAACAGGTTGCGCCGCTCTTGCTTCAAGGTGTTGCCTTGGCTCTCGTGCGTTGGCAACTTTGCCTTCATTGGCTTGATGCGCTCGATGTCGCCCATAAGCCGTTGATAGGCAGTGCCGACTTCCTGCCCGCTTTTACCCGCCGCCGAAGGAAGCGTCCGAAGCGCCCTCTCCAGTTCCGCCTCATGCCCTTGGATGGCCTGCTGCCAAGCCTCTTGCTGAGCAGTGAGCAGGCCTGACGCCTCATCCAGCATAGCCCTCATGGCTTTCAGATGGACGGTGAAGCCTTGGCTGACCCCCTCCAAAGTCGTGCGCACCGCAATCAACTGAGCTACATCGGGCAACCCTTCGAGAGCTTCATCGTTGATGAAGGCGAGGTCGGGCAGGCTGTCGCAAAAGTCGACAAGGGCATCCCGCAGAGACTGCACGCTCTCCGTGGCACTCTTGGCAATCTCCCGCTCTCTGGCAAGCAGAGAGGTCTTTGCCAGCTTCTCCTTGATGCCCAGTTCTTCAAACCCACGTAGCTGTTCTTCCAACTTCGGCAGGCGATCCACCTGCGCCTCCACGTCATCGAGGTCGGACAAGGACTTCACGAGCTTCCGCTGGTTTTCGGTCAAGCGCCGGTGAACATCGGCGCTCTTCGTCTCATAGTCCCCGTCCTGTGGAAGGAAGCGATCTAGCAACTGCACCCGGCTGGTTTCGTCCTGAGCCAGCTCGTAAATCTCGTTCTGCCCATAAATGTCGATGCTGGGCAGCACGTCTCTGGGGAGAAGAGTGGAAACGTTGCCGCTCAAGTCACGAACAATCGGCGGTTCACCATAACGCCGTGAGACTTTGTACTGCTTCCCGTTCTGAGCTGACGACACGACCACCAGCTCCAACCGGCCCGCCGCGCGGCCAAGATTTTCCTTGATGATCTCCTGGTGGAGCTTCAAGGCTTGCTTGCCCTTGGGTGGAAAGTCCAAGGCGTAGCGTAGGCATTCGAGCAAGGTTGATTTACCTGTCCCTCGACCGCCAATAACGGTGTTGAGGTGATCGGAGAAGTCCACGCGGACGCCATCCAGGTAGCCACCCGTGACGGTCATGCTGAGCACCTTGCCAATTGGAATATCGGCCTGGTGCGAGTTCAAGCGGATGCGCGATCCTGGGTCAAGGAAGGCCACTTTGAACGCCGCAAAATTGGGCCGCGTCATCTTGATGAGACAAGTGGCTCCCGGTTGCTCCAAGTCTTCCGGCTTAGCGATATCTTTGGCATTGATGACAGCTATGGGCCGCTCGCGTCGGTAGGCCTCGTCCTTGTTCAGCAGCACCTTGCGGTAGAAGTCACTTTCTACCCCTTTCAAGTCATCTACCGGCCCCGGAATCTGGGCCGAGCGCAGCTTGGGCAGCTTCCATACATGATTGAGCCGATTCTTCAGAAGGCCACTGTCCTGTGTGCAATGCGCAGCGTAGATGAAACCGCCGAGCTGATCGACCTTCTCGATCAACTGCTCGGAACTCAATCGAGACGGGCGGACACCATCGGCAGGGTCAAGCAGATCGAGATTGCCAAGGTAGCGTTCGAGCTGCTGTCCCGTCGTTTCCTCGGAAAACAGACAGACATAATGGGTCTTGTCGTTCGAGGCGATCTCAAAGCCAGGGAACACCACAATCCCGTGCGGTTGAAGCACCTCACGCAACGCATCGACGCTGGCCACGCTGCCGTGGTCGGCCAGGCCGACTACCGTAATGCCCAGCTCAAGGCACTTCTGGAGAAGTGATTGGTTGTACCCCGCCTCATCCAGTCCGTGATCGGCTCCCCGATAGGTACCGTTGTAACCGACGGGGTTGACCTGGAGCGCACAGCGCCAAAATTTCGCATAGGTGTACTGATCGCGCATGCGCCCCCCCTAATTCACTTGATTTCGGCGGCTATCAACCCAGCCGCGCTGCCTCTGCCGCGATATGACCTGCCAGAGCAGATACGAATGTCCTGAGGCTACTCATCGACGACAGCTCCGTGAAATCGCCCGTATCAAGCGCACTCCGCTCCGCTGTTAAAACGGCTGCAGTTGTATAAAGCTGCTCTTGGACCAGCCGCTGACACAGCAGATCATAACGCTTGAGATAAGACGCCCCCTTGAACTCCTCGAACACAGGGAAATGTGGTGATGCATCGCGTACAGGCTTGCGCGACCCCGGCGCATCCTCGACCATCATCAGCCAGCCAACGAACGGTCGCGGCTGCTTACCAAAAGCCTCTTCACGATAAGCTGTCCAAAGATCGTGAGCTGTTCCGATAGCTTCTTCGGTTCTGTTGTTGAAATTGTTTCCGAACGATGGGCCAACCTGACTTTTCAGCTCGATAGCGGCAATCAGCTCACCCTTGTAGAGCACCAGCAGATCCCACAATTTCGTCGGGCGGAAATAACCAGGCAATGTCAGCATTGCTCTGTTCTGGTGTATCTCAGCATGGGAGAGTCCGTTGGCCCTGATGATGTCGAGAATCAAGGCCAAGAACCCATCCATGTTCTTTCCGGCTGTTACGCCCGCCCGTTCTCCTTGGTCGGTATTGCCTGACTCAATCTGTTTCTGCCTTGCTGCTTCACGGTTGCCCCAAAATGCTTTCACTGCCTCTCGGGCTTTTTCTTCGTAATTGACGAGATCAAGTGCCATTTATTCTCCATAGCCCCCAAGGGCAGATCGTTCTTCGTGGCTCAGGCCGTAAAGGTTAAATACAGCCCGGTTGCATGCTTGCACGTCCCGTTTGATGGCAGCCTCGGCCAGCTCACGGCGCAGTGGTTCAGACACATCCGACCAGCGCGGAATGCGGATTCGGCGCAGATACTGCGCTTGGAAGCGCAGAAACCCTCCGCGCATTTTCGTTGAATAGGTCGCCACGAATAGACGGGTAACGGCGGAAAGCAGTACAGCCTGCAAGGCTCTAAGTTCCCAGTCATCTGACGTCACGTAGTAGAGATTATGATGTGGATACAGCTTTCCACCTTCAAAGACAATGTGCGCCTCACCCTTAATGTCTGGAATCAGCAGCTTAGGCCTTGTGGCCAGCGCCGGATTAATGCGGTCAATCGTGCGGTACCAGTTAGCTGGAGCCTTCTGCGCACAGTGACGGTTCGCAATCACCTCCCGCCTAGCCTCAAGGTAGCGCCGTAGGCGCGGGTATTCGTCGAGATCGACCAATCCAGCTGATTCGGCAAAAGGGTTGATGACACCCAGTCCTCGCCACTGCACCTCGCCCGTTATGATGTCCTTGGTAGTCACCAGCGGTAGCTTCCGGTCTGGCTCGACATCAAGCGCTTCGAAATCCCCTATGAATGCTTTGTCAGCGCCGGTCGCGACACCGATTCCAACCTTGCAACCAGCGTCTTCTAACTGCGGGAAAGCACTCTCCAAGCGGCGAATGAGCGCCATTTGGTCCGAGGACTCCAACAGCCAAGGCTCCGCACCATTAGGCACGCAAGCAAGTTCGCGCACCGGACCTGGTTCTTTCGGCAGCGTTTTGGCTGTAAGCAAGCTTGCCAGCTTGGACAGCGCCGCTCGGTCAATGTCTGGACGGTGAGCAATGCGCGTTGCTCCCGGCAATTCACGACTGATAACAGTGATGGCTGGGTAGGCAATCACATCAGAGTGGAAAGCTGGCGTATCCACCATATCGACATAGAGTTTCAGGTGGAACCGTTCAGCCACAAGGCTGCGCAGCGGCCCACCATAGCGGTTCTTCATCCACCGATCCGCGCAGATAAAGCCCAAGCTGCCACCGTTCGACAAGACCGACAGCGACCGCTCAATGAAGGGTATGTAGATATCAGCTCGGTCAAACATGGTCGGGTAACGATTGCGGTATTCGGCGAGTAAGGGCGCAGGGATCAACTCCTGACGCACATAGGGCGGGTTGCCGACTACAAAATCGAATTGCCCTTCAAGCGGTGCAAGCAGGAAATCACCCTGAGACAGCCAGCAGTCAGCCAAGGCCGCTGCGCTATCCGCAGTGATCCCCCACTGATTGAGCAGTGCGACAACTGCAGCGTGAGTGCTGCGGAAGGTATCGCGGTGTAGCTCCACCGCCCGGATCGCTTCGGCCAGGTCGTCGAGTGCGGAACCGTTTGGGCTAACTGCCCGCCATGCGCTCAAAAGCCGTCCAATGATCGGTAGTAGAAAGTCTCCACCGCCGAACGACGGCTCCAAGAGCCGCATTTCATGAAGCGGTTGATCTTCCGTGTATCCAGTCAGGTCCAAGATAAAGTCAACCACCTCTGAGCGCGTGAAAATTGCTCCACGAGCCTCTATCCCCCCACCTGCCGCTATTGCTTCAGTCGCAGCCATAACGGGACAATTAGGCAAAGCTTCAGACTCCTGAATAGACTGTCGCACTCCGTTAGTAGTGCCAACGTCTAGCGATTGTTGGAACATCAAAATTCCTCATTGACGCGGCACGACTACGCCGACGTGCTTGTAAAGTGTGGTGCGCAATACGCCATACCGACAGCCTACCTCGGCCACCTGACTGGCCGGCGTCCGCTCCAGAATCAAGGCGCGCTCGAACTCTGCCAAGGCTACGAAAACGCGAAATTTCAGCTTACCCGCAGCACTTCCCGTCTCTATCATTTCGGTCAAGCATTTCAAAATGCACACCGCGGTGCTCCAACTCAGCTGCGGTTTTCACCACATCACTCAAGCTGCGCCCAAGCCGATCCAATCGCCACACAACAAGAGTGCCCCTTGATCATAGTGCCTAGAGGCATTGTACAAGCTCTGGACGTACCGCATTCTCAGCGCTGAACGCTTCTTCGTAGATCAAGCTGCACCCGGCCTGCATGAGCACGTCACGTTGCAGGTTTAGGTACTGGTCGTCCGTCGAAACACCGCCGCACCCCATGGTCAGCTTCATCAACAGAGCCAGAACAATGATAAATTGCCGAGAATCTTAACGGCATCTAACCTCATCTGCCAGGCGAAACCGAGCCCTTCTAGACTGTTCAAAAAACTACCGATTGATGGACACTTTATAGCGGCTAAACTAGAGAATTGTGCGGAGCAAATAGCGCCGCGTCGATTTGGTGCGGGTTGAGGTCAACCGAAGCGTCATACAGCGAGCAGCTCAAGCGGCCAACATCGCCTCTACGGCGCTGGCGCGTGGGCTCGAAAGCAAAGTACTTGGCGTGATAATCCGTAATCTGCGATGACTACATGACGATTCCCTTGGTGCTGAACAGCTTGCTGAACATTCTGGCCGATTCGGATGAACCGGCTAGACATGCAGACAAAGTACCTACCCTGAAGCTGCAGCGTCAAAGCTTTCAGCCAGGCCATAGCGCTCGATCAGGGAGAAGCATGGAGCAAGCATGACTCAGTAGCATAGCCTCCGCCCTCTAACTGACACCCTTTGTGCTTCAGGGCCTCGTGCCGCAGAAAAGGAAATATTGTGCTCGCCTTCCTCTTTACGGAAATAAGCTCTAATCTACCGCCTACGAGAAATTACAAGGAGTTAAATTTTGAGAAAACAAGGACCTCAGGCTCTCTTTGTCGTCGCTGCAATTTCGATTGCAAGTTGCTCTGACCGACAGGCCGACTACAGAAACGTCGAGATATCGAACGGTAAGGTTTATTACGGAAGTGAAGACACTCCGTTCTCAGGCTTTGTTTCAAATGTGCCTGGCGGAAACGTCATCGATCAGAATGTAGGCAGGGTAGTTAGTAGAGTTAACGAAACAGCCTACTACCGCTCGGTGTATCCGCGAGAGATGACCTGCGATATAAATGTAGAAAACGGACTACTCATCGGAGACTTTACTTGCTACAAAACCGGTAGCCAAAGTAAAGTCCTAGAAGCCATCGCCGACGGCGAACGTGACATTGACATAAAAATCTTCAACCCGGCACATAACGCGCTAATTGGTGAGGCCCACCTAACCGACGGACAGTTTAACGGCGACTTTAAGGAAACGCTGCACAAATCAGCCATCTGCCTGAGTACCCAGCC
>CERD01121666.1_pt1 | contig 13333 bp, 14 predicted proteins | sample 530931 | NCBI WGS metagenome assembly CERD01 (sample SAMEA2621101, study PRJEB7988) | marine metagenome | isolation source: saline water (ENVO:00002010), including
TTGCGTCTTGGTTAAATTATTGTTACCAATCAGCGCAATCTATTCCGAAGGTTAAACCTCGATACGCATCAGCTCCTCGGAGAAGATCAACTGTCCATCATAGATGCGGCGCACGTCGCCGATGCCCTTCTCCATGGCGCCGTGGCCCGATAAGTGGGGGCCAACGTGAACAAGTACCAGCTTCTTAACTCCAGCCTCCTGGGCCATGCGCGCCGCCCCGGTGGTCCCGCACTGGCCGCCCGCCTCTCCATTCTCGTCCATAACCTCCTGGTCGTCCCAACACATGCATAGCATCATGTCGGCGCCCTTGGCAAGGTCGATTACGCTCTGGCAGGGCTGGGTGTCGCCGGTGAACACCACACTGCCCTCAGAAGTGTCCACCCGGTAGGCCAAGGAATCCAGCCATGGTTGGACGTGCTCCGCGTTGGCCGAGGTCACTTGCCAATCGTTGCCGCTGTATACTGGGCCCGGACCCACGTCCAAAGCGTCCACAACGGGGACCGGTCTCGGCAGCGTGCCGCCCCGGTTCACGAACACCTTCTGGCTCAAGGGATGATTGACCCGCGCTTTCCAATCGTGGGAAAAGAGACCGTGCTCTCCGATGATTCCCTCGGTGATCTTTTCCGTGAGGGCCGGTCCAAACACCTTTAGCCGGTTCTCTTTCCCGATGCTCTGGTCCCAACGGCACAAAAGAAAACAAGGATAGTCTATGTCGTGATCGAAGTGGTGGTGGGTGAAAAACAGGTGGTCTACCTGAGTGGGGAACAGCCCCGCTTTCACCAGCTTGTGAGTGGCCGCCGGGCCGCAGTCGAACATCAGTAACTGCTCGCCGATCTTGATAACGTGGGAACTGCCAAACCGCTCCGCGGTTGGAGTAGGCGTGCCGCCGCCCAGAACAAAAATTTCCGCCATGCTCTCTCCTCTTTTTATCTTCGGGTATTGTCTTCGAGTTTTGCGCCCGATCGTTGCGCCACCAGAATACCATTCGGTGATGACCAAAGTAACCGGTCAATCGATCGCTCTTGAGTAGGACAGGGCGATAAAGCCGTTCCCCCGGCATAGAATCGCATTGACAGCCCAAAGTGGTGCTGGTAAATTGGATGAGTTGGTCTAATGTGACCGGCTTTCTTTATCAAGACCTTTCCCAATAGGAGTATCCGAGTGCCACGTTACGACTATCGTTGCACGTCTTGCAGCGAAGAGTTCGAGCTAACCCAAAGTTTTAGTGAGGCTGGGAAAGGGACCTGCCCGGTATGTTCCGGGGCAGGACAACGAGTATTTCACGCTGTTCCAGTGATCTACAAAGGCTCCGGCTTTTACACCACAGATTACGGACGGCCCAAGCCCCCGGTGGAAAACGGCAGCAAGGACACTTCCTCTACCAAGGAAAGCAAACCTGCCGACACGGAAGGGGCGTCCAGTAGCTCGGACAGTAAATCGAGTTCCAGCGATACATCTTCAACTTCATCCTCCAGTTCGCCGGACTCCAAACGCGAGAGTTCGGCAAAGGCTTCCAGCGATAACGGGAGCTAGCCTCATTACCGGGGTTGGCACCCAAGGGCCTGGTCTTTAGGGCCATAGAAGAAGGTAATCGCCGATGCGGGCCTTGGTTCAGCGAGTGGTGGAAGCCTCGGTCCTGGTGGAAGGCCAAGAAGTTGGGCGTATCGGCCCTGGCCTAGTGGTTTTCCTAGGCTTCGCCGGAGACGACGAGGAATCCGATTCCCTTTATCTGGTTGAAAAAACCGTGAACCTGCGTATATTCGCGGACTCGGAAAACCGGTTTAACCGCTCCGCCCTCGATGTGGGGGCGGAGCTTCTTTTAGTGAGCCAATTCACCCTGTACGCCGACACCCGCAAGGGCCGCCGGCCGGATTTCAACCGGGCCGCCGGGGCCGAGCAGGCACGAGAAGCATACGAGAAGGCGGTGGCGCTGTTTCGCAATACCGGATTGACCGTGGCCACCGGCCGTTTCCAGGAATACATGCAAGTGCTACTGCAGAACGACGGTCCGGTCACGATTATGCTCGATAGCGCCGACCGCAACCGTCCCCGGCGGGGCTAGCGGTGCCAGCCCATTCCGATGAAAAGGCCCCTTAGATAAGCGATCTGGCCGCCGTGGGCTACGTTGTCCCAAGTGAACTGTCCCAGAAGCATGGCCACCGAGCGAGGCTCGGCCACCGGCGGTATTACCATCGTTTTTTCTAGGTCAGCCACGGTCAATGACTCCAAATACTCCGTCGCGGCCGATTTTATAGCTGCGTAGTACCCCAGTTGAACTTCCTTGGCTGGGGGTTGCCAAGCCGCCACCTGCCCGGCAGTCCAGCCCACTCCCCGGTCTTCCGCGTCATCTGGCATGTCGAACTTTTGGTGCCAGCCGTTTTGGGTCCACAATTGGGGAATCGACCTGAGCCGAGTATGAACGAAGGTGTCTACCACCCGTGTCATGTGCCACAGGATCCAGGCAGCGGAGTTGCATTGATCCGAAGGTTGGCGAGCCAATGCGGCTTCGTCCAAACCCTCCAAAGCAGAGTCCACCATCTCCCAGTTGCGTTGTAATGCGTAGATTATGGATTCGGCGGGAAGCAAAATCTCCTCCTCATTTTTGCGTCCAAAGGGGCTCTATACGGGGATTTCAGCGGTCATTCCAGGCGCAAGCTCAACATCGAACGCCAGCAATATCTGACCCACCAGAAGGTAGTGGCCGATCAAGCCGGTAAAATTCACTGTATTCTGAACACCGAACCGGTCCCTAACCGCGTTGAATGTGGCATCGCTAATCTTATGGTCCCTGACCAGTTCCTTGGTATAACGCACCAAGATCTCTTCGTCGCCGGAAAGGCCCTGGGGAGCGGTGCCTTTGGCCACCGCCTGAATGGTCTCTTCGGACACGCCCGCAGTACGGGCCAAGCGAGCGTGGGCTGAGAATTCATACTGGGAGGTAATCTCCCTAGCCGTGGTAATTATCACCAGCTCCTTAAGAGCTTCCGGTACATCGAAGTCGAAGCGGACGAAGGTGCCGGTGTGCGCGACCCTGGCCGCCAATTGGGGGCTGTGGAGTAGGACGCCGTAGGGACCCCTAACGCTCCCACGGCTGCCGACTATCTCGTCGAAATATTGCTGGTCCTCAGGTTTGAGTTCGTCCCTGTTCACATTGGGCAGTCTCGCCATATCGTTTCCTCCTAATTTTCTGCGGCCTTCCGCCTAATTGCTGATAGCTGACAGCTTTATCCAAATTCCAGGTCCAGGCTGATATCCAGGGCTTTGGTGGAATGGGTCAGACCTCCGACGGAGATCAGATCGACGCCGGAGGCGGCCACGGCCCGCACTGTCTCCAATGAAATACCTCCCGATGCCTCGACCGCCGCCCGGCCGTCTATGATATCCACAGCCTGACGCATCAATTCCGGAGACATGTTGTCTAACAAGATAACGTGGGCCCCTGCGGCCGCGGCTTCACCAGCCTCCTCCAAAGTCTCCACTTCCACTTCGACTTTGATGGTGTGGGATGCCCGGGACAAGGCCAACCTGATGACGTCCTGAAGCCCCATCTCCTGGGAGCGTAGCGCCTCGATATGGTTGTCCTTGATCAATATGCCGTCGGCCAGGTTGAGACGATGGTTGTGGCCTCCGCCCATTCGTACGGCATACTTGTCCAGGTACCGGTGCCCCGGAACGGTCTTACGGGTGTCCACTATTCGGGCTTGGCTCCCTTCAATAGCCCTAACGTATTGGTTGGTGTCGCTGGCTATGCCGCTCATCCGCTGTAAGAAGTTCAGGGCGACACGTTCGGCGCGCAGGATACTGCCGGCGTCGCCTTCTATCCGTGCCAGATCCGTCCCGGGGGTAAGGGCTGAACCGTCGGGCAACAGCACCCGGATGTCCAGGCTTGAATCGACGCGCAAGAAAACGGCCTGGCTGACCTCTATGCCCGCCAGCATCCCATGGCCTTTAGCTCGGATCATGCCCACGGCCCGAACTCCCTGGGGGACCAAGGCTTGGGTCGTGGGATCGTTGAACGCCTGATCCTCCGACAGTGCGGCGTCGATCAGATTGTAAACTTCCGGAGGCAATTGACTCACGAGGCGTCCTCCTCTCGCGTCAGTACCAAGAGCGCATCCGAATACCCGGCAAGGTCGTTCGCTCTGATTACATCTGGGTCACCACGAACGGGATACATATCCCGATTGGGCTCGGTTGCCGGACAATTGTACCGCAAATTCCTGTAGCTGGAGTGGGCAAAAGTAAAGGCCCGCCTTATTTACGCCGGGCGGGCCACTTTTCGCTGGCGATACCGGGAAAAATCATCTGACCTAGCGCAACGACAACATCCTTTCCAGAGCTACTAGGGCGTCTTGTTTTACGTCATCGGGTACGGTGATCTGGTTGATGACCTGACCGTCCAACAGGCCCTCCAACACCCACAATACGTAGGCGGGATGAATGCGGTACATGGTGGAGCACGGGCAGATCACCGGATCTAGGCAAAAGATAACTTTGTCCGGATTTTCCAGGGCAAGACGGTTCACCAAGCTGACCTCGGTGCCCACGGCCCACTGGCTGCCCGCCGGAGCCTCGTTGATGGCCTTCCTGATGAATTCCGTGGAGCCGGACAGGTCTGCGGCCTGCACCGTTTCCATGGTGCATTCCGGATGGACCAGAATCGTGATGTCTGGATAGCGCTCCCGAGCCGTTTCTATCTGCTTTACGGTGAACCGGGTGTGCACGGCGCAATGGCCTTGCCAAAGGATGAGCTTGGCATCTCTAAGCTGCTCCGGCGTATTCCCACCCAAGCGTTTGAAGGGGTTCCAGAGCGCCATTTCGTCCAGGCTCAGGCCCAATCGCAACCCGGTGTTACGTCCCAGATGTTGATCCGGCAGGAAAAGGACCCGCTGGGATTGTTTTAGGGCCCAGTCCATGACCGCCACGGCGTTGGACGAGGTGCAGACCGCGCCACCGGTTCGGCCACACAATGCTTTGATGGACGCGATGGAGTTCATGTAGGTGACCGGAACGATGCCGCCATGGTCTCCCAGAACTTCCTGCAGGTCTTCCCAGGAGTCGCCGACGTCATCCATAGGTGCCATGTCGGCCATCGAACAACCCGCAGTGATGTTGGGCAAGATGACTTTTTGGTGGGGCCCGCACAGAATACAGGCCGTCTCAGCCATGAAGTGAACGCCGCAAAAGACTATGTAATCGGCGTCGGGAAGGCGGGCAGCCTCCTGGGACAAAAGGAACGAATCGCCTTGGAAGTCGGCGTACTTGATGACTTCTTCCCGCTGGTAATGGTGTCCCAATACCGTCACCGACTTGCCCAGCTTTTGTTTGGCCTCATGAATCCGCTGGTCTATTTCTTCGGCGCTTAGGTGAAGGTACTCGGTGGAGATTTTCTGCCAGCGTATGTTAACCGCCATCTCTTCAGCAAGGGACTTGGCGGGAAGCTCGTCTTCGGGCTTGCAGAAAGCGGCGTGCTCTAACTCGGTGATGGGTATCGTAGGCGGACGGGTTCGGGTGGCCATCAATTGTTCCCTCAGGGATGCAAATGAACTTATTGCTGAGTCAGTTCCCCTTGTAACGACCAGGGACTGGATCGCGTGATATTCAGGTTGACCAACTCTCCCAGGTGTTCATCCTCAGATCGGAAGAACACCAGCTTATCGGACCGGGTGCGCCCATGCCACTTCCCATCCCTGCGGCCTTCCACCAGTATATCAACTTTCTGTCCCACAAGGGCTGAGTTAATCTCGGTGAGAATGCCTTCTTGCAATTCCTCTAGCCTCACCCTCCGGCGGGCCTTCTCATCCTTGGAAACCTCGTCCTCCATCGTCCGCCCCGCTACCGTGCCGGGACGGGACGAGTAAGCGGCGCAGTGGACTTTGTCCGGGCGCAACTCCGCGATCAAGTCCACGGTCCTTTCATATTGCTCCTCGGTCTCACCGGGGAACCCCACGATTATATCAGTAGCCAATGATGAGTGGGGGATATTATCGCGGATGCGCCCGACCAGATCTTTAAACTCTTGACGGGTGTAAGGCCGGCGCATCGCTTTCAACACGTCATCGTCGCCGGCTTGCACCGGCAGATTGATGTGTTCGCATACTTTGGGAAGGTCCGCCACTGCCCGAATAATCTCGCCGGTGAAGAAGGACGGGTGGGAAGTCAGGAAGCGAATGCGCTCCAAGCCGTCAACACCGTTCAACTGGGTCAAGAGGTCAGCTAGATCAGGTTTTTCGGGTAGGTCGAGACCATAGGCATCCACCGTTTGGCCCAGCACCGTCACTTCCTTAACCCCCCGGTCCACCAGCAACTCCACCTCTCGAACTACCTCCCCCACCGGGCGGCTCACCTGCCGCCCCCTACGGTAGGGGATGATGCAGAAGGTGCACATAAGGTCGCAGCCGTGGATGATAGGGACGTAACAGGTCACGTCGGGTTGGGCCGGCGCCAGGGACCCCACGCAGCCTTCCCAATCAAGGCCGACGCGCTCACCAACCAGGTCCAGCAAGGGACCGTACTGCTGGGGAGGCATGAACACGTCCACGAAGGGGAATCGGCGAGCCAATTCGTCGGTCTTGGCGCCAACCATGCATCCCATCAAAGCAACCACCCGGCCGGGTTCATTGCTTTTCCAGGGCTTCATCCAGGTGAGGTTCCCCACCACCTTGTCCTCGGCCTGCTGGCGCACGACACAGGAGTTCAAGACCACCAAGTCGGCCTCGCCGGCGGTCTCAACTTCACGTAGGCCAAGTTGCTCCAACGCCGACCCTAACCGCTGGGAATCGGCTTTGTTCATCTGGCATCCGATGGTCCAGAGGTGGAACCTTTCCATTCTGATTACTCTTCTTACCCAGAAAGAAACGTGTCTGGTGATATATGAGCGGCGGAGGGAGTGGGATTCGAACCCACGATCCCAATTTCTCAGGATAAGCGCTTAGCAGGCGCCCGCACTAGACCACTATGCGATCCCTCCCATACTGGGTACATGTTATCAAATGGCCCCAGGCACAGCAATACCCGGCGGAATAGCCCAATCAGACACCGAAATTCGGACGCAGTGCGAATGGACAGGCCCGAGTCCGCGGCGGTCTTGGAATATAACCGTGCAAATTCAGGCTGTATCCGTGCGGAAAACGCCGGGCGGAATGGTAAGGTAAGAAAACGTCATTCGTCGTAATGATTTATGCCCGCTGGTAACGGCAACGACTTGAACTAACCAAATACTAGACATATTGCGCCATTCGCCGTTTCAATGCAGGCATTGACAGTCATCGGCGCATGCCATATCATTCGGTGTGAGAAACTGCTGGAATACACAACGGAGAGAACACAAATGGACGAACTCGACCGCCGAATAATCAGCCTGTTGCAAATGGACGGGCGGGCATCTAACGCCAAGATTGCCCGTGAGGTCGGGGTCAGCGAAGGTACTGTACGGCGGCGTCTGCGGAGGTTGATCCAAGAGGACGTGGTCAAAGTGATCGCCGTGCCCAACCTGGAAAAATTAGGTTACGCCACCACCGCCCTTATCGGGCTGCAAACCGGACCGGGCAAGTCTGACGCGGTAGCCGAGGCCATCGCACTTCTGGAAGAAGCCCATTACGTCGCCATCACCACCGGAGCCTACGACGTGTTTATCTGGGCAGGATTGGAGTCGGCGGAAAGTCTGGGCACCTTTTTGCGTACCAAGATCGGAGTCATCGAGGGAGTGCAACGCACAGAGACGTTCGTCAACCTGGCCATCAAAAAGCGGACCTACGGATTGGTGCTCTAACAGCTCAAACTACTTAACACTAATCGCAAGACGAACCTTATGATTTTCCCCGCCGGGTAACCTGATTCCCAGCGGGGTTTTCTTCGCCTAAGCGCGGGACCCGGTATGCCTCGGTCAGAGTTCCTACAAGCGTCTGCCTTGCAAACACCGGAGCCTATGCTATAATTCGCTGGGAAGCCCTCCACCGAGGCTGAAGTCAAGGGTTGAGAAGGGCGCCACATTCAAATTCTAAGGAGCGGTCTAGGATGACCTATATCATTACTGAGCCTTGCGTTGGTGTTAAAGATTCAGCATGCGTGGACGTTTGCCCGGTTGACTGCATCTACACCCGTGATCAGGACGACATGTTCTACATCAGCCCCGATGAGTGCATCGATTGCGCCGCCTGTGAGCCGGTGTGCCCGGTTACCGCAATCTTCGCCGAAGACGCGACGCCTCCCCAATGGGCGAACTACATCGCCTTGAATTACGATTACTTCACGAATAACGATCCCTCGGACCTGAAGCGCAAGTAAACGCAAGCGTCTTTCCCGAGACTACACCGGAAACGGATAAGAAAACCTCTGAAGGGGTAGCCCCTCAGAGGTTTTATATCGTTAACCCCAGATCTCCATATTGAATTCTGCGAGCCGCCGGCAAACGATTCTTGTCTGCCGCCCAACCTTCAGCGCGAACCCCTGTTACCCCAAGTCATCCAGGCAAGCCTGCAACGGTTTGCTGACGCAAGTGAATATGGGTGTGTCCCGCTCTGTATAGGGCCGGGCCTCCGACTCCCTCAGGTCCGTGACCAGATCTAAGAAGCTGGCCGGGTCGTCGGTTTCAAAACCCAGCACGAACTCCTGATCGTCCAGTCCGAAGGAATAGGCCGTGCTGATCTTCACGTCGGGGTATTTGTGCCCGATGGTGAAGTGCTGGCTCATCATGCGTTGCCGTTCTTCCAGGGACAGTTGATACCAATCGTGCGTTTTAACAAAGGGATATATAAATAGGTACTTGCGGCCGATGATGCGCATGGTAGACGACGCGCCTTCCTGTCCTTCGTGCTGATGGGTGTCTACGTAGGGAGACCGCCGGGTCATGGCTAGATAGGAATGAGGCATCTCCAGATAACTGCCCAACTGCGTTTTATGGAGTTGGGCGAGCAGGTCATTCAATGGTTCCAGAGTGGGGCTGATTTTCCACAGCATGAAGTCCACGTCGCCCCTGGTACCTGCCAGGCTGTAGCTGGCCATGGTAACGCTGCCGGAGAATTCGGCCACCACCTCCGCGAACTCGTTCTTACTATGGGACCGTTCTCCCGGCGACAGCCTCCGCCATTGAGGGTCTACCTTAAAGAATGAGTACTTAACGAAGTCCCGTCTTCCTTCTTGAGCCATTGTCAATTCCTTACTCCGGCGATTCCTTGAATATAGACTCGAGGCACAGATTAAATGATAGAACCTACGGCACTCGATGACAACGCCGCCGCGGCTTGAAGTTTAGGCCAGGCGGAATGTTCCTGGAGAGACTCGCGCCTTGAATATCAAGTACGATGTTGAATAAAAGCCACTGGGTGCTACAATCCCTTGGAGCAATCCGCGGGCATTTCCGCCCGGCAAACTCCAAAAAGGGGTAGCGTCATGGTGACACTGGGAACAGCTGAGTTTACCTATGAAGTAGCCGAAGGCTGGGGCAAGCTGCCTGACGGCTGGTCTTTCAAAGAAGCCGCCGCAGTGGGAGTAGATTCAAAAGACAACGTTTACGTGTTCAACCGGGGCGAACACCCAGTGATTGTCTTCGACAGGGAGGGGAACTTCCTGCGCTCCTGGGGCGAAGGCGTTTACCCCAGAGCCCACGGCGTGACCATGGGCCCCGATGATACGATCTATTTAACCGACGACGGCGACCACACCATGCGCCACTGCACCCTGGACGGCAAGGTGCTCATGACCTTGGGCATCAGCGGCAAGCCGGCCCCCTTCATGAGCGGCAACCCCTTCAATCGCTGCACCCACCTGGCCATCGACCCCGGCAACGGAGACTTTTACGTTTCCGACGGCTACGGCAACGCCCGGGTGCACAAGTACTCTCCCGACGGCAAGCTCATGTTCTCCTGGGGTGAGTCCGGGACCGGCCCCGGCCAGTTCAACATTGCCCACAACATCGCCACCGACAAGGACGGTTGGGTTTACGTGGCCGACCGGGAGAACCAGAGGATGCAGGTCTTCGACCGCAACGGCAAGTTCGAAACCCAATGGATCAACATGGCCAAACCTTGCGGTCTATTCATCGACAAATCGGGCGAGCAGCGGGTCTACGTTGGAGAGTTGGGCGTGGCCATCGGACCAAACAGCCAGGCCTACGGGCTCGGGCCTCGGGTCACGATCATGGATATCAAGGGCAACGTACTTGCCCGCTTGGGCGACGGGCCCGAAGGTATCGAACCCGGCCAGTTTACCGCTCCCCACGGAGTTTCCATCGACTCGCACGGCGACATTTACGTGGGGGAAGTCTCCTGGACAGCCTCAAGGAGATACGCCAATCCGCCGGACGAGATCCGTTCGCTGCAAAAGCTGGTCCGCAAGGGCTAAGCTACCCTTCCATATCGTAGCCTGATATCTAAGGACCTAACCGTGGCGCAAGACGTTATCGCCATAATCTGCGATTGCGACGGGACTCTCTGCCCGGACACCACCAACCAACTTGTTTCCGGCCTGGGAATTAACACCGAAGAGTTCTGGAACCGGGACGTGGACGCGCTGGTTGGTGATGGTTGGGATCACACTCTCGCCTACTTGAACAAGTTGTTGGACGTTACCCGCGACCGGCTCATCGACCCTTTAAGCAGATCCAAGATGGAAGACGTGGGCCGACGAGTGGAGTTTTATCCGGGAGCCTTGGATTTCGTTCGCCGGCTCCAGGATAGACTCAGCGGCAACTCCGAGTACCGGGAGGCCGGGATCTCCATCGAGTGGTACATCCTCAGCAGCGGCATCGAAGACATTCTGAGGGCTACAGAGTTGGGCCGAATAGCCACGGACATCTTCGGCTGCGCCTTCGAGTACGAACCCACCGGCCGCGCCACCACCGTGAAACGCTCCGTCACTTTCACCGAGAAGACCAAGTTCGCCCACGCCATCAGCAAAGGCATCTCCGGCGAAGAATTACGGCGAAGGCCCTACCGGGTCAATGACGCGATGAAAGAGGAAGACAAGAGAGTCCCTTTCCAGAACATGGTTTACATCGGCGACGGTCCCAGCGACATTCCATGTTTCTCCATGATTAAAGCCTTAGCCGGCCACGCCATCGGCGTGTGGCCTCCGGAGGACTCGGAGCTGAAGAAGTCCTTCGAGTTGGCCCAAGGAGACCGCCTAACAGTGGGCCCCTACAAGGCAGACTACCTGGAGGGAAGCGACCTGTTTCGGATGCTTTGGCGCATCGTGGAAGGTATCGCCGACTCCATGCTGGAGAAACGGCAGCAGCAGTTCCGGTCCGCGCCCAGCCACTGACGAAGACGCTCTAACCACAGAGATCACAGAGGGCGCAGAGAAAACGAAATAACTAATTCATAGCTCTGCGTTCTCCCCGTGCTCTGCGGTAAGCATTAAGAGGAACTCCTATGGACATGCAACCAAGTCCCCGCCAGCGGGAGTTGGTGGACCGGGCCTACAAGCTAGCCGTAGAGAGTTTTGCCCCCAGGGCCGCAAGCTATGACCGCGAAGCGGCCTTCCCGGTCAAGGACTATGCCGACCTGCGTGAATCAGGATACCTTGCCCTCTGCGTGCCCGAGCAGCACGGAGGCCTAGGCGCGGACTTCGAGACCTATTGTCTGGTCGCCGAGCAACTTGCCCGAGGCAATGCATCCACCGCGCTCACCCATAACATGCACGCATTAACCATGATGATGATGGGCGGTCCTATCGGAGACCTTGACCTGACGCCGAAAGTGTTGGAACGTCATCAGGAGTTGAGCGCCCGGCGTTACCGCGAGGTGGTGGAGCGGGGTGTCTTTTATGCCCAGCCTCACAGCGAGCCGGTGGAAACTGGCGCCGCAGACGAGTTAGGGGTTGGTGGACGCCGATTCGGCACGAAGGCCCAAAGGGTCGACGGCGGTTACTTGGTCAATGGCCGCAAGTTTTTCGTCTCGTCAGCCTGTACGGCCGACTACTACGCCACCCCCGCCCTTTTGGAGGGCGATGGACCCTGGGAGCCGCGCACCCTCTACCTGGCAATTCCGGGCGATGCAGCCGGCGTGGAGTTCACCGGCGAATGGGACCCGCTGGGGATGCGTTCCACCGTGAGCCGTGACATGACCTTGACCGATGTGTGGGTCCCGGACGACGGGGAGATCTTGCCTCCGGGGGTCTTCGGGCAACTCTACCAGCGGCAACCCCACATTTTCCTCGGCTTTTCTGCTACATTTCTCGGCCTGATGCAAGCGGCCTACGACTTTACCATCGCTTATCTCACGGGCCAGATACCGGATGCGCCCAGCCGCAAAGAGATAGGGCCGGCTACCGGCTATGCCGTGGCCGAGATGCTCTTCACTTTGGAAACGACGCGGGCGCTGTTCTACCGCGCCATCTCCGAAGAGCGCTTGGACCCGCCGGTAGACGCTGTTCAACGGGCCCGCGCCGCCCACGTCCAAGTGCAGCGGGCGGTGGTGCAACTTACCGGGGAGGCCGTCCGAGTGTGCGGCGGAAGGGCCATGCTTAAGCGCTACCCGCTGGAGCGTTATTACCGGGACGCTCGGGCGTCGGCGGTGATGCGGCCCTGGACTCAGGATATTGCGACGCAACAGGCCTGGGAGACGGCACTGGACACGGGAATGACGAGCTCAACATAGCCAACTGGCCTCTGGTGAGGCATTGTCCAGGACATCGAGAGCTTCAAGGAAATTCAAATAGGATAACGCATGGAAATTAGATTAGGTAGCCAAGTCAGAGACGCCAAAGAAGCCGAGGGCACGGCCATCATCATCGACGTTTTCCGGGCCTTCACCACGGCGGCCATCGCCTTCGATCACGGCGTCCGTGAAATAACCCTGGTTGCTGAGGCAGAGGACGCCCTGGCCCTTCACCGAAGGGGAGTCGGTGACTTCTTGATGGGAGAAGTAGCCGGCAAACGCCCCGAGGGGTTCGACTTCGGCAACTCTCCCTACGAAATCTCCCAGGCCGATCTGGAGGGCAAGACCCTCGTCCAGTCCACTCGGGCGGGCACCGTGGGCGTAGCTGCTGCCAGCAAGGCCGACACTATCTACCTGGGCTCATTAGTGGTAGCCCAGGCCACCGTCAACGCCATTTTGAGAGACAACCCGGCCCTGGTATCCATCATCGCCATGGGCGACCAGGGAACAGTCCGCTCCGACGAGGACGAGCACTGCGGGATCTACTTACGCAATCTCCTGGAAGGCCGTGACCCCGACCCTGCCGCAATGCAAAGCCTGATCATGCAGGGCGGCGCAACCCAAAAATTCTTCGACGACACCCAACCCCAGTTTCACCCCAAGGACGTAGAACTGGCCCTTCAAGTCAACAAATACCCCTTCGCCATGAAGGTAAACCGGGAGGACGGGCAGTTGGT
>CERD01230805.1_pt1 | contig 13318 bp, 18 predicted proteins | sample 530931 | NCBI WGS metagenome assembly CERD01 (sample SAMEA2621101, study PRJEB7988) | marine metagenome | isolation source: saline water (ENVO:00002010), including
AAAAAAATATGCTAAACGGGCGATTGATGATGCAGAGATTGAAGGTGACTGGTGCGCTGATTGTGCATATTCAGGGTACCGTCAAAAAGAAGATAGAGACTCTCTATTAACCCGATCAATCATAGGTGCCGGTGCGGGTCTCCTTGGTCAGTACTTAGGTTTACGTGCCTATAAGTCGGTTCAAAACAATGCAATTGATATGGCTGCAAGAGCTGGTCATACATATACGCCAATCCCTAACTTTAACCTTTACTCGGGTTTAGGTTTAAGTGCGATTGGTACCATTAGCGGTTTAGTGAATGGTTCCTATATGTGTGGTGGTGGTGCAATGGGTTCCATGGGTGGTTTGACTGGCATGGGCGGTATGGGCTTCGGCGGTGTTTACGGAATGAACAACCCATACGCTATGCAAATGGCCATGATGGGACAAGGTGGAGCCTTTGGTTATCCGTTTGGTCAAAATATGATGAGCCCTATGGGTGGCATGTATTACGGTGGAATGGGACCATTCGGAGTTCAAACTCCATTTCACATGATGGGGCAAATGGGTGGAGCCATGGGGGCAGCTTTTGGTCCTTACGCAAGTATGTATGGTCCATATGCTCAAATGAGTCCAATGTTAGGCTTAGGAATTTCTGGAATGGCTGGAATGCCAGGTGCGAACCTTGGTTTAATGGGGGGGATGAATCCATATGGAATGTATTCTCCTTATGCAATGATGAGTCCTTTTGGGGGATTATCAGCATACGCCGGAATGGGTAGTATGGCTGGAAATCCTTGGAATATGATGACTCCAGGAATGTTTGGTTCAGGTAACGGTATTATGAGTTGTATACAAGCTCCATGTCAGGGAAATCTCTTTAATCCTTATGGAATGGGAGGTTTAGGTGGTCTTGGTGGACTCGGTGGTATTGGCGGCATTGGTGGAAACTCCCAACAATTGCAATTGCAAATGCAAATGTTGCAACAGCAACAGCAACAACAAATGGCATATTACCAACAACTTCAACAGCAAACTCAACAACGAATGCAAGCGGCACAGCAGTTGACGCAATTGCAAACTCAGATGGCGCAACTAAACCAACAGGCCGCACAACTTGCTTCTCAAGCCGGAATAGGTGGTGGTATCGGTGGCGGCATCGGTATTGGTGGAGGTTTTGGGATTCCTAGTATTTATGGTTCTGGAAGTCTTGGGATAGGCTTAGGACTTGGTGGATTAGGCGGTAGTCTTTACGGTGGTTTTTCTACCGGATGGCCATACACTGGATACGGTATTGGCCAAATTAGTCCAAATGTACCTAGTTCAATAGGATATGGTGGATCTCGCTAAACAATTTTGAACAGCAAAAGAATCAAAAAAGTGGTTACTCTGTGTAGACCACTTTTTTTGTGCGATTGTTATGTTGATAGATTAAGCCACTGGCGATGATACCTACGCCCCAAGCGATTTTATCCCAATGTTTCCACTTCGCTTTTGTTTTTTGTGTTTTTAGCTTTGGTAGTCTATAGGTTTTTTCAAATTTAGGCTCTGGAGCCGAAACTACTTTGTAGTCATTGTTTTTTAAAAATATCCCCGCCTTGTATTGAAAAGAACAGCTTTTATGGAATTGAATGCGAAAGCTCGTTTCTCGAAGACTTTGATCAAAGAGTTTCGGGGAGTTGCACGTACCAAAATCCAAATCCTTAACGGATATTTTAGTGCTTAACAGAGATTGAGTATTTCCAATATAAATAAACTCTTGTTGGCCTCTAGATAAAATCACTAATCGAATCGGTCCTTCTGGTAGCTTTAAATTGGCCCAATTTTTTAGGTCAATCCTTTGAGAGTTAATACTCACGTAATGAGGGGACTTAAAAAAATGCAACACAGGAAAGTCCATGGTTTTTAAACTTCGAGATTTCAGGTCTCTCATCGTCCTTTTAGCGAATGAGTTGGTATTTAGACTGCCTTCGTCATAAAACTTTTTTGCTTCATTTATGAAGAAATCTCTTTTCTCAGAGTACTGTTCGGCAAGACGAAGAAAGCTATAGGCAATACTTTGTCTTTGTACCTCTGGCCACTCATATTGATAAGCTTCCGCAACTACTTCTTTGAAATATCGAAAGCTTTTGTGAGAACTTTTTGATTGGTATAGTTTAACAGCCTCAATGAATTTTTGATTTAAGACTCTAGTTGGAGCACTAGTATTCAATCTTTGGACTTTGAAATGTTCGTAAGATTGATTTTCAGGTCCGATGCGTAACTCCATCGCATTGAGTGAATTGAAATAAAAAAGAATCAATAAAAGCCTAAACACAGCTACCTCCTATTCGCTGCTTATTATTCGCATGCGCTTTTGTTTTTTTGCAAGGGCAGTTCCTTTCTGGTCCGGATTTAGGACACTCACCCAAAATGGTCCAGCATGATTCATGATGGTTTCTGTCATGGATCTCTTGCACAGGATGGCGAAAAGATTAGGGTTTTTAGGTGCTCTTAATAATCTAACCTGATTTGCAACTTTTTTACTCTTTGGATTTTTTTCAGTTCCGCCAATGAATAGATCCACAACAGCAGAGTCCTCTATTAAGGCTTGGATGTTTTCAGCATTGGCAATATCAATAGGGACGAGATTGTATCCCGCAGGGATTAAAGTGTCATAACTTAATAGGGGACGGGAATGAGTACTGCTTTGACTATTAGTCTTTGTATTTTCTTGTAATTGGAAAAAACCAACAACAAGGCAGACAAATATTAATGCTGAAAAAAACATTATGCGAATTCGACTATGCTCTTCGCTATTGGTAAAAATAATTTGATTCATCTTTTGAATGCTTTCTTGGTGTTTCATAAAATCCTCTTATTTAAATTTTCTTTCCCAGGAAGGGAATCTATGTTGCTTCTTGTATTTATCTAGTTCGACCTCATAGACGATGCTAAATTTTTGCCATGCAAAGGCTAACAAAAATGCAATGAAACAAAATTCAATCATTATGCTTCCTTTTTGATTTTTGTGATCCATTGGTTCCTCCATTTTAAAATTTCTGTTTGGCAACGCCATTCTTGCTTTAATTGGATATTTCGTTTGTCGGAGTTCAATATGTCTTGCAGCTTTCTAAAAAGGACTTCATATTTAAAATCAAATGCTAAAGTAGAAGTACTCTTGTTTTTGATCCTGTATTCAGGAGATTTTCCGATGGCCATAGGGTTTTGAACTTTCTGAATGATTTGTGGCTGAGCGACTTTAAGCCTTAGGCTTTTAACAAACTTCAATGAATGTATCTTTTGCTTTAATTTTTGACTCAATAGCATACGCGAACTTAAACTTTTTCGCCATTTGGACTGCATGTTCGAGTGCAGGCTTTTTTGTTTGAGATATAGAGCTTCTCTGGCAGCTCTTAATGCAGCTTGGGCGTAGACATTTGTTGTTGTTCGAATGGATCTATTTAATTGCAGTAAAGTTTTATTTAGAATTCTTGCGCTTGGATTGTAGCTATCTTCTAGGTAGTTATAGAAATTACTTAATTTCGCTTGATAAATCAGACTCTGGTTCCAACACAAATGCTGCACCTCTTGTTTATCTTTAGAATGTTTTATTAAAAAGATACAAAGCATCTGTGATATAACAATCACGCTTATTAGTGGTAAGAGGTTGAGATGAATAAAGCCTGATTCAGAAAATTTCATAAGAGCCTACCGGTTTATAGTAAGTGGGAATTTTGGTCGCGCTTCTGTAAGTTAAATCTCTTTTCAGAAGGCTTGCGAACGGACTCTCTTTGTATTTGTCTTTTAGTCGAAGAACTATCTGTGTAAATGTCTTTCTATACTTGTAGCTATAGTTTTTATCCGTATAAATTTTGACTTCAAACCAAGGGGAAAGCCTGGATATTTTGTTTTTCAATGTTTGTTGGCAAGACTCTGTTGATTGAGTGCTTAGACAGACACTACTTTCGTAAACCCAAGTTTCATAACAAAGGTTTAAGCAAAGAATCAGACTGCCTAAACAAGATAGTGTAAGCAGTCCAAGTTGCACTAGGATTCCGATACAAGCCTCGATAATCATTATTGCTCTTTAGAGTCATTACCAGAATTTGCGCCTTTAAAAAAGCTTCCTAGGTCTTTACGGACCAAAAGCTCTCTGCCTATATTATCGCTAGAGTTTTTACGAGCATCTTTTCCCTGCATTACATCAGTGATTTGGGCAATTTTATGATTGATGTGTTTTCCAAGGTATCTGGTAGTGGCAATGGAGCCTATAGCGACGATGGAAACAATGATGATGTACTCGATTAAACCTTGTCCTGACTGGTCTTTTTTAAGTTTTTTGATTGGTTTCATTTAACTCTCTCCTTTGCTCACTCATGAGAGCAAGGAAAGAGCCAAATTAGAAACTAGGATTAGGCAGGGTTTAAGTCCGAGTCGGATTTTTTGGTCCGATTTTTGTTAAATGTGCTTTCATATTTTTTTAAATTTTCGTCGCTCCATATGGATTTGAGGTATTTGTCTCGTCCAGAGCCATTTCTATAGTACCAGTAGCGAATGGGGTTCTTTTTGTAGTAGTCTTGGTGGTATTCCTCGGCAGGGTAAAATGCCATGCTTTCACGGATCGGGGTGACGATGGGCTTTGGATAGATCTTTAGCTCATTTAATTTTTTCTTAAAAGCCTCGGCAATTTTTTTCTCTTCCGCATCATTATAAAAAATGGCACTTGTGTATTGATGTCCTCGATCTACGAATTGCCCACCAGAATCGGTTGGATTTATTTGTAGCCAAAAGACTTTTAGTAAATCATAAAAGCTAACTAGATCGTCATCATATTTAATCTCTACCACTTCAATGTGCTTAGTACTTCCACTGGCAACTTTCTTGTAGCTGGGCTTTACCAGATCACCTCCTGAAAAACCTGAAGTAACACTTTTCACACCTTTTATTTCTTCAAAAGGTTTTTCCATGCACCAGAAACATCCACCGGCTAGCACCAAGGATTTTTCGGCTGCGAAAGCTTGTGGAAGGCTTAGTAGACTTACAGCAAATAGATAGATAAGTTGTTTCATATTTAACCTCTGTATTAAAATGATACCTGTCTTTTTCAGTACCCCTTTAGACTAGATTAATCTCCTAGATTTCTAAAGCTTTCATGAATATATAAACAATTTTTAGATCTGGACCGATAAAACATAGGTGAATTAGCAAAGGGAGAAATCAATGCAGTTCTCTAAATGGGTGTCGAGGGCAACCAAAAAATTACAAAAAAAATTCTCTAAAAATTTAAAGTCGAAGACTCACAATAAAGTAGAGTCGAAAAAACTAGCTGCACCCACACCAATTTCATTACACAAAAACACCCAGGAAGAGCAATCCAAGGCCCAGAAAATAGCTTTGCAGGATTTTCGTTCGGCAGTTTCATTTAACAATGATTTTAGCAAAGAAACTGAAGATAAGATTTTAGACTTTGAAAAAAAGATTAATGGCATGGTTCAGCGAGGTGATGACATTGATTTAGGCTTGCAAACCTTGCAAATGCGAAGTGGAGATGTGCAGGGCTCTTATAGTGAAATGAGCCAAAACATTTTAAAGCTAAGCGAAACAAATCGTGAGCTAATAGAGATACAAAAAATCATCGAACAAGTTTTGGAGCACAGTAAGATGATTAGTCAAATTGCATTTAAAGCGCAGCTTCTTTCTTTTAATGCATCGATCGAAGCGGCCAGAGCAGGGGCAGCAGGTAGAGGTTTTAGCGTTGTTGCTCAAGAGGTGGGGAGTCTCGCGCAAATGAGTCAAGATGCAGCCAAAGAAATTTCCGAGAGTTTACATGAAAATAAATCGACCATTGATAATATTGTAAAACAAGTCGGAAAGAACATTGAAGCCACCAAAGAACTTGAAGGCAATGTGAGTAACTATTTCGTGAATTTAGTGGAAATGATGAAAGAGGTAAAGTCACAGTCTGAAATGATTAAAGAGGAAGGTGGAGTTTTGGAAGACCAGATGTCTAGTTTTTCAGGTGACCTTAGTTCGAAAATTTCAGAGCAAACTAAGATCATTGCTCGAGGCGTAGCTAAGCTCACTGGGATCGAAATAAAAGAGATGGACTCTGATAGTTTTGAAGCTGAAAACTCCAATTACATAGTAGTAAACCTTGGGCAACAAGCAGCTACGGATATTGCTGGCTTCGAGAATTCCTTGCATTTGGCATTGGGTCATGAGTTTGAGAATTGGTTACAAGGACAAGACAAGTCAGCTAACTATTTGTTTGCTTGTGAAGACGGGTCTAAGTCATTCCAGGCTTGTATGATTGCACAGGCTGCAGGTTTCAAGAATATCTATAATTTGCAAGGTGGTACAAATTCTCTAAAAGGAAGCCAGGGTTTTGGTGGAACTGATTTTGCTTCCGCTTTTTAGGAAGGAATTCAACCAACACTAGTGTATCTACGAACAAAAAGCTCCATAAAAATGGAGCTTTTTGTTTTACTTTTAGTTTTTAAAAAATCTTAGTGCTTAGCGGTTTTAGCACGGCTAGTTTTTTTACTAGCGTTTTTTGCAGCCATGCGAATAAGCTTTCTTTTAAGAAGAATTTTATCGATGATTACTTTTCCTTCTTTGCGAAGATCATTTTCAAAAATGAAACGGTAAAAAGATTCCACCTCAGGAATTCTGCGAAATTTTTTAAACGAGCTAGGTAAGGCATCTGTTACCGAGTTATCAGTATTTTTAGTGTTTTTCGTTTTAGTAGTTTTATCCGTTTGCATTTAATCTCCTCGACAAGGCCTAATATACATTTTTTACAAAAAATGGTCAATTGGCAAAGATTTCATGGGGTTAAGTACCTGAAATTACGCAATAATTTTGAAACTTCTGCAGTGGGCTGTCAAAGCTGTTTACAGTTTTTATCTTAGACTTAGGAAGTTCTCCAGTGTTTTCCGTTATTATAATTTCTACGGCTTTCATATTTGGAGTTTGTTTTTACTTGGTGAACTCTGCATTTAATCGGATTGCTTTGTTGAATCTGTTTCCCTTGATTAGCATTTGTATCTATTTTTTACTAGGGCAGGTGGCGACGGTTTTTTATTCGATGTTTTTTTCTACATTGGCTTATTTTGTGATTCGTTCTCCTCAATTCTTTGTCAAAACGAACCCTTTGGTAGAGCACATTATTTACTTTTCGACACTGTTTATAACTTTTGGCTTGATCTACTACATACGACTTCAAATCGTTCATTATGAGCGCAATGTCTATAATACCGAGGAAAATCTTAAACTTCAGGAGTTGACTAACACCCACAAACAGCAAATTTCTGTTTTAATTAAAAACATTCAGGAGGAAATGAGTCCAGAGTTTATGGATGATCTTCAGCAAAGGGATTTGAAATCCTATGAAGTTTTTCAGCGCTCTTTTCAAAGAATTGAAAATACTCTACAAGAAATTCATAAATTAGGCACTCGTTCAGAATTGAATAGCGTTGATAAGGTATACGATCTATGGCCAACAGAAAAATGATAGTAGATTTTCGAACTGAAGTTCTTGCGCAAAGTAGTGCCTTTATATTGCCAACGATTTTCGTAATATCATTCTTGATGACGATTGCTGATTTTTTCATGGACGATAAAAACTTGCTGAGAAACTTAGACCAGTACCTCTATATGTTTTTAAGTATCCTAGGTTTGTTAGAGTATTTAATTTTTCGCGAACTGCGGATGTTAAAATTTATTGTGTTCGTGTATCTTGGAGGCTCTCAAATTTACCGAATTCTGTCACAATCAGAAATAAGTACGATCAGCATGGCCTGGATTCCACCGAGTCTTTTGTTGATATCTTTTGTTTACAGCCTGCGATTTGCTATATCCTTTATCATCCTTTATAGCACAGTACCTATTTTAATTTTTTTAGGCATGTCAGGAAAAAGCTTGCCAAATTTGTTTATATTGGAGCCATATTCTTCAAGCAAAATTTTTGTTAGCTTGCTAGGTGCTCTTAGCGCAAGTCTTTGTTTTACTTATGTATTTGAGCTGTACCGTAGGAGAATCCAACTCGCCTTAAAGAAAAACTCCCGTTCAGAAACGGAAGAAAAGTTTTTTGCGACATTGAGTCACGAGATTAACAATCCGATTAACATTGCCACTTTAGCCCTGAATAGAAACTATCAAAATGCTGAAGATCCTAGGCGAGACCGAATATTAGAAAATTTGAATCAATTAGCACAGCGCTCAAAAGAGTTTGAAAGTTACAGAGAAAAGTTTAGACTTTAGTTACTGATAAACAATTCTCAAAATACAATGATTACTTTTAAGGGGTAAAGAGTTGAAAAGTGACGGCTTTCAAAGGGGGCGGTTTCAAACTTTTTTTGGCAACGAACTATTCATGTCAGAGAAATATAGAAATGTTTCCATCTTTTGTTTAGGGATTTTAATTTTTTTAATTAACTTGGTGATTGTTACTAATATCTACATCGAACGTTCTGAAATGGCTTATTGTATTTTGATGTTGATTACTTCTGCCGTAGTTTTTGCGAGCATTAGCTGTCGTAAAAAGTTTCCTGGCTGGTCGATTTTTTTCCTGAGTTTAGCTGTACTTGGTCCTATTAGTTTCTACACATTAAATTCAAGTTTTAGTTTTATTTCTTTGTTCAGTATTTTTCCTTTAGTTGGTGTATGCAGTTATTTTGTTTTAGGAAGACCTGCAGCTATTGTAGTTTCCTTGTATCTCATTGCTTTGGCCTATCATGCAAGCTTTTACTCCACGGAAATCCCTAGAGAAAACTTTTTGGTAGAAATCGGGATTTACTATTATGTGTTGGTTTTAACCTTTGGTACGGTTTTCTTTGTTAACTTACAAATTAAGTTTTACGAGAGTGCCTATTACAAAAAGCAGGTTTCGAGTAAATTAGAAAACCTCAGTAAAACCCACAAGGAACAGGTTGATTCTTTCGTTGACGAAATCAGAACTCAGCTTTCGGACTCCTACTTTCAAAGGTTTGCAGAGAGGAATCCAAAGGGATATGCAACTTTTTTGAGGGCCTTTGGTAGGATTGAAGCCGCTTTATCAGAAATTCACAGGCTTTCAGAGCGAGAAGAAATGCAGATTGACCGAAAAGTATATCGTTTATGGCAAAGGGATGAAGATTGAGTCAGTTTAGAAAAAAAATATTAAAACAGTGCTCCATTGTAATCCTACCATTTAGCTTGTTTATCTCGGTGTTCTTAATTTTTATTAATTGGAAATACACTCGAGGTCCTTCTTTTCTAGCGGCTGATCTCTATATGATTTTAGCCATTAGTGTGTACGGTTTGTTTGAGTACTTTAAGTATAAGAAATTTCGAAGTGTGTTGTTGTTAATTACCGTTTTTTTAGGTGTTTCCCAGTTGGTTCGTTTGATAGGTGTGGGAGACTTTAATTCAATCATGATTGCTTGGGTTCCTCCAACAATTGTTCTAGCATCCTTTTTGTACGGCATTCGGTACGCCATTATGTTTTTGGTTTTATATGTGTTCTTGCCACCAATCATTTGGGCAATGACACACTTTTCATTGGTTCCTGAGTTTATGAATTTTAGTCAGCCTCCTAAATTAAGTGTTCTTTTTAGTCTGACAGGAGCTATGTTGTTGAGTTTTGGTTATTCCTATGTTTTTGAAGGCTATCGCAAGTTAATTCAGGTAGCGATTAAAAAGAAATCCCAACAAGAAACCGAGGAACGTTTTTTTGCCACTTTAAGTCACGAAGTGAATAATCCCATAACCATCGCAATTTTAGCGATGAATAGAGATACTTTGGATGATGAAGACCCTATTAAAAATCAGATTATGGACAATTTAATGGAGCTTTCTAAGAGATCGCGATATTACGAGAAGCTCGATCAAGAAGGGCAATAGCTTTAACATAGCGTTTTGATTTTTGAGTCTATTATTTTTCTAATTAAATTAAAATTAGGAAGGCTCACAGTGTTAAACCTGTAGTTTCTGGTAAACTTGAGATACAAACTTGGCAGAGGCTTTATATGATTTTATTAGACGGAAAACGAATCGCAACAAAAATAAAAGATGAATTAAAGGCAGAAATTTCTTCTTTGTCACAAAAACCAAAATTGAGCGTAATTCTAGTTGGAGAAGATCCCGCCAGTCAGGTTTATGTTGGTCATAAAGAGAAGGCCTGTGCTCAAATCGGCATGGAAAGCGAAGTCATTCGTCTCTCAGCGTCTTCTAGTCAGGATGAGTTAGAGCAACTCATTGAAAAATTAAACTCTGACTCTAAAACCCATGCAATATTACTGCAGCTTCCTTTACCTAAACCTTTGGATGCATTTTCCGCCATTGAGAAAATTTCTCCAAGCAAAGATGCTGACTGTTTAACGGCATACAATCAGGGTTTGTTAGCTTTAGGTCGTCCATTGGTTAAGCCTTGCACTCCGGCCGGGGTAATTGAAATGTTAAAGGCTAAGGATATCGACATAGCGGGAAAAGAAGCTGTTGTAGTTGGTAGGTCTAATATTGTTGGTAAACCTATGGCGCAGTTATTATTGAATGAGAATGCTACGGTTACAATTTGTCATAGTAAAACAAAAGATCTAAAAGCTCATTGTTTGAAAGCCGATATTCTCGTTGCAGCAGCGGGAATTCCTCATTTGATCGATTCCTCTTTTATTAAAGAGGGTGCCTCTGTGGTGGATGTTGGCATTCATCGTCAAGAGGGAAAGCTAATCGGAGATGTGAATCCATTGGCTATGGACGAAAAGGCTTTCGCCCTTAGCCCGGTGCCAGGGGGAGTAGGGCCAATGACAATTGCGGGTCTTTTAAAAAACACTTTGCTTCTTTTTGAAGCAGGCAAGCTTAATTAGTGCTAAGTGTCTGCTGTTCATAGATTGACTTCCAAGCATTGAAACGCCAAATTGGGGCTTTTAGGAGGAACTATGTCTGAGGTTAAAAAAACTCCTCTTGCTGGCGAGCATGAAGCGGCCGGTGCAAGAATGGTAGATTTTGCTGGTTGGTATTTGCCAATTCAATATACAAATCTAAAAGATGAACATTTAAATGTACGATCAAACATTGGTCTTTTTGATGTTTCTCATATGGGAGAGGTATTTTTCCGAGGAGAAAACGCCTTAAAGAGCCTCCAGTATATGACAACAAATGATGTCAGTAAGTTGCAGGAAGGTAAGGCTCAGTATTCTTTGATTTTAAATGAAGAAGGTGGAGTTGTTGATGATATTATCATTTACTGCTTGAAGGAAAATCAAGAGTATATGGTTTGTGTTAATGCAGCCAATTCTGACAAAGACTTTGCTTGGTTTGAGAAACACAATCAAGGTGCTGAGTTAAAAAATGAAAGTGCCGATTGGTCGCAAATAGCTGTGCAGGGTAAGAAATCTCCTGAGCTTTTAGCGAAAATCTTTTCAGCGACTGTGAAAGATGTAGCTTCCTTTTCCTTTGCCACAGAAAACTTTGACGGCGAAGAATGCATAGTCGCAAGAACTGGTTACACTGGTGAGGATGGTTACGAAATCTTTTGTCCAAACGCTGTTGCTGTTAAACTATGGCGTGAGTTGTTAAATAAAGGCGCAGACTTTGGCGTGATGCCAATTGGCTTGGGTGCTCGTGATACCTTAAGAACTGAAATGAAGTATAGCCTTTATGGCCATGAAATCACGGATGAGACTAATCCTTTTGAGGCAGCACTGGGATGGGTTGTAAAACCTGCTAAGGGTGATTTTATTGGTAAGGATGCGGCTGTAAATTATAAAGAATCTGGATTAAAAAGAAAGTTAATTGGCTTTAGCATTGAAGACCGTGGAATTCCAAGAGATGGATACAAGGTTTTTTCTGCGGATGGTCAAGAAATTGGATATGTAACTAGTGGAACACAAAGCCCAAGTCTTGCCAAAGGCATTGGAATTGCGTATGTTTCGCTAGGATTTGAAAAGATAGGCCAAGAAATTTTTGTTGATATAAGAGGCAGAAAAGCCAAGGCTGTTGTGACTAAAACGCCATTTGTAGACCCTAAAGGAGCATAGAGATGAAAGTAATACCTGAAGAATTTTATTATACAAAAGATCATGAGTGGGCTTTGGTAGATGAAAACATTGTAACCGTAGGTATCACGACTTATGCGCAAGAAAGCTTAGGCGAAGTAGTGTATGTTGAAATTCCTGAAGCAGGATCAAAAGTAGTTCAAAACCAAACTTTTGGTGTTGTAGAGAGTGTAAAAGCAGTAAGTGATTTATACGCTCCAGTTTCAGGAACATTAATCGAAGTAAATGAAATGCTAATCGATAATCCAGGTCCTGTTAACGATTCTCCGATGGAAGACGGTTGGTTGATCCGTATTGAAATGGATAACGAAAAAGAATTGATGGAGTTAATGAAAGCTCCTGACTACAGAAAGATCATTGATAAGAAGTAGTTAGTTCTTACGAAAAGATAGAAAGCCTCTACATTTGACTGTGGAGGTTTTTTTTTGCCAAGCCCTCTAAACTTTGTGTTTCTGTTGCTAGGAGGGTTTAAACGAGAGGGAAGAAGCTGCTTTTTCAAGGCTAATCCTTGAGTTTTTGACTAGGCTAACTGTAAACTAAAAGAGTGGGGGGAATTGGATGAAAGCTTTCTTAAAAGACATTTGGAAAACTAGTTTACTACATCGTTTTTGGTGTTTTTTAATTCTCCTCTATAACTTTATTTGGCCAATTTTATTGCTCAACTTGTGGCAAGCAAAGCTGGTCGCATCTGTTTTTGTTTTAGTGTTCGTGAGCCAGTTAATAATCCACAAAAAATATGGCTACAAAAGAATAATGGCAATGGCTCATATGTTTTGGTTACCTATGATGGTTTATTTGTTGCGAAATACCATTACCATTGAAATGAGTCCGCTTGAGATAGCCTGGGTTTATGGAATGATTATCGTCAATATTGTTAGTCTGATTTTAGATTTTAAAGAGTTAAAGCTATGGTTTTCAGGCGATAAGGATAGTAGCTTTGGCCGCCCTAAAAATGCTTAAACTTAGTACTCTTTAAATACAAATTTCAATCTCAAGAAAACTGAAGCAAGTCTGTCGCCTCTGTAAGTATCTGAAAACAAAGGTTTTTTTCTTTCTTTTTAAAACACTTAAAAGTATCTCTAAAATAAGCCAAAAGCATTCTTCTAAAAAACAACTTTCTTCTTGCCAATCCCCCCATCATCGAATAAAACCTCTATTCCACGTGCCCTAGTGGTGGAATTGGCAGACACGCTAGACTTAGGATCTAGTGCCGAAAGGCGTGGGGGTTCGACTCCCTCCTGGGGCACCATTTGTCAAACTATTCGAACCGTTAAGGTTAAAAAAGTTTGAATTTTTAAAAAAGCCGGCTCTACGGCTCTAC
>CERD01230804.1_pt1 | contig 13306 bp, 12 predicted proteins | sample 530931 | NCBI WGS metagenome assembly CERD01 (sample SAMEA2621101, study PRJEB7988) | marine metagenome | isolation source: saline water (ENVO:00002010), including
AACGCTAATTCTCCATCAGTTTCAGAGCGACTCTGATGTTGATGCACAGACTGAAAGTGAAAAATGGTTAAGCAATCAACATTACCTTACAAGGCTAAAACTTGTGAAAGTCCTTGTTGGTTGCTACACGAATCAAGTGGTCGCAACAGTTTATTATGATATGGATATCAATGAAGTGACCAGCGTGACTCACCTCATGAATCAAGGAGTATGCAATGAGGAATGAAGAAGCGAGATTTATGCTTGCTAATTTGTTAGCTGGTGCCGTTAAGCCAAGCAAAATTGTCGGAGCGGGTTACAAACAAGCAAAAATGCAGGCAAGTTGTTACCTGAGAAAAATCATTCATAACGATGAAAATCCAAGTTTTAAGGTATCTCAAGTATTTACAAATACGAACGGGACTGCGTTTAGAAGTGAAGAATCAGCCAAGCGTTCAAATGTTTACAACGAATTATCATTAGGAACTCACCCCCTATCAGATCAAGTATCTCAATATGGCGTTATTGAGGCACCCGGTGAAGATGGCTTCATGGTATATATCGTGTTTAAAACGACATAAAGGGAAATTTGTAATACATCATTGGATAGTTGGAAAACTGTCTGGAGGCAACTAAATACGTGTTTCCGTTGTTGTTTATCCACAGTTTACTAACTAAATCTGTGGATAATTGAGGTAGTTCAATTCCAGGTTTATAGCGCCAAATGGAACTTAGGTTAACTTAGAACCTAACTTACAAATCGCTAAAGTTATGGAAAAAAATATAACTCTAGCTTACTATATGGATGTGAAAAAAATGAAAGATACAACTCAACCACAAAAAGATGTTGACCTCTCAAACATCGAATTTGATCGCGACGGAGTCGTGAGGTTATCGCTTGGACGCAAAGAAACTCAAAGAAAACTGTGGCAATCGATGCAACAGTTTGCAGACATCACGCCTAGCACCGCCAAATCTCAGTAATTCTAGTTATACAGATTAGGAGTAGCATTTATGTATGCTGTCTTATTGGCTGTATTGTTAGTGCTGGGCTATCACTACAATAACAATCATCCCACGCGTCGACTAAAGCTGGTTAGACAAACTGGCTATAAACTCTATTTTGCTGCCGGTTACACTGGATTTTTGATTGCCGGAAGTGCGCTGATACCGTCACTTGTGGCAATTTATTTAACGGCCATAGCCAATAGTCTCGACGTTGTTACGTTATACACAGAAAAGTCGCTATCAAGCTTTTTCGAACTGTCTCTGGCAACGTATATTGCGCTCTTTTCAGCACTATTTACTCAATTAAAATTGGGAAGTGTTCGTCGCAGGTTTAAGGGTGTAACGGTGCCTAATTACGGTTTAGACAGCACCGACGAATCATCTGAGAAGAAAGAGTTATTTGACGCCGTCATGCGCGTTGCTAATGATTTTGAACAACACATTATCATTGCATCGAAAGATTTGATCCCAATCCGTGTAGTCGTTGGCAATCAAGGCAAAGTGTATATTGGTTGGGTGCAACGTCCTGATTTAGAAGATGGTGAATTAACGCATATCAAGTTGCTGCCCATTCTCTCAGGGTATTTGGATACTGAGCAGCAAATGCACATATCCCGTAACTATTTTGAACACTATCAACAATTCTACGACGAAGACGGAGAACCGTTAGATTTGGAAGAAAATGATGGCGGCCATGATCATCTGACTCGCTTTTGCATCATCCTAAAAGTTGAAGATATTCACTTGCTATCTTTCTTCAACAAGAAGGCCTTTGATGCCATAGAAACAACGCACAATCAGAGTGTGATAATAATTCCTTAACAATCAATTGATTGCGCATAACATTTATTATGTTAAATTCCTTATGTAAGCGTATTTACTTTTATAAATTTTCTTTATTTTGTAGTCCGACAGGTAAATAAAAAATGAAAAAGTATATCCCCTTCGTTTTACTTAACGCAGTCTCTTTGACAGGCTTGGCCAACGAAAACCCGGCTGAGCAGCTCTTTTCAGAATTGGAGGCGAAAGGCACATTAGAGTGCTATCAGGTACACAAGCCTGAAGCGCCATCGTTAACCTTGGATTTTGAGAATAAGAAAGTTACAGATAGAACCTTTAGTAAGGACACATGGGACATGGATTTTATTTCATGTCTTAAAGGACCCAGTTCGAATTCAGTAGGTTGTCAGGTTAGAACCAAAATTGACGCCTCTTACCAAAGGGAAATCTACCTTTCCTATCGAATCGGTAAAAGGTATGGGAAATTCGAGTTAACGAATTACACATACGCTGAAATTTATCCTGAGATTGGTGATAGAACTGGCATATCACAGTCTATAGCTAGTGATAACGGTTACGCGGTTCACGAATATAAGAAGATAGGTACCAACAAGTCCCTTTCAGATGCTTATCAGTTTTCAGGGAATGACCTATCGCTAATTTGTAATTAGCCCTAATTTCATCTAAGTACTTTATCATTCCTTAAAGCTGTCTGAGACCCGTCGTTTTGGGCAGCTTTTCCCACGATTCAGATTTAGCGATTGATATTATGCAATTGGCAGGCTATAAAATGAGCAGTTGTAAATTAAATTATAACAGCCGATTTCTGGCTAATACTGTCATTTACCAAAAGGAATTGATGCGATGTCTGAAGGAAGAAACTTAGTTGTCTGTTGTGATGGAACATGGAATTCAGCAGATAACATGGACGGCGAATCTCCAGCTCCGACGAATGTTTATAAACTCTTTTCATCTCTTGAAGCAGACAGTACAAACCAGCTCACTCGCTATCAGGCGGGTGTGGGTACCGAAGGCTTTATAGACCAGATTACTGGAGGTTTACTTGGCATTGGTTTGAATGAAGATATCCGGGATTGTTACCAATGGCTGAGCGATAAATATCAACCCGGTGACCGGATTTTTTTATTTGGTTTCAGCCGGGGTGCATTTACTGCCAGAAGCTTAGGCGGCTTAATTGCTTTAAAAGGTTTAATGGATTTTAAACAGACACAGGCTAATACGGACACTTCAAGACAAGATATTGTCGATGACCTATTTCAAAAGGCGTATAGAGAGAAGGATACGAGTTCCGACTACGTATTCCACCCTGAATCTGACAGTGTTTATTTTATAGGCGTTTGGGATACTGTAGGCTCATTAGGCATTCCCGATGATAAAGCCATACTGGACATGTTCGATAGACCTGAGAAGTATAAGTTTCACAATACGAAGCTAAATAAGAATGTTAAATTCGCTCGCCATGCAGTTGCGCTAGATGAACGTAGAAGTAGTTTTAGCCCCACACTTTGGTCTGTGATACCGCCTACTTGTGACGTGAAACAAGTATGGTTCCCGGGGGTGCATTCTGATATTGGTGGTGGGTATAAGGAAACCGGCCTTTCAGATTGTACACTTGAATGGATGATCACAGAGCTAAAAGCACTGCCCCATAAGTTATTGTTTGATGATGAGATGATCAAGCAAATAGATCCAAACCCTCTGGCCCGACTACATAATTCGTACTCCGGTGTCATGACTGTCTTACGTAGTTTGCCAAGAGCTTTCCCTAATATTCTTAGTAGCAGCGATGTTAGTGATTACGCCAGAGATAGGTTTAAAACACCCCCTATTCAGCAGGGTAAATATTTACCCCACCGCGAATTTGTAGATAACAAAGTGAGTGTCGATATCTATGCGAAACACCGTTGGTATTGGACTGGTATTTATTTGGAAGAAGGCACTTACGAATGTACAGCTGAAGGTGAATGGGTCGATAGGACAATACCGTGTTCCCCGAAAGGAATGAATGACGGTAAATTTCATGTGGGTGAGCTGGTTCAAATGCTCGGTACGGTACTGGGCTGGTTCGAGACAGCTTTAAACCGGGTCCGCAATAATGAGCATAACGACGACTTTATTTCTGTAACAAAGCGCGTTGAAGAAGCAGACTGGTTTTCGTTAATAGGCGTAATTGCTAATCAAGAAAGCCCGAGAAATGATGGCGATCCACCTCCTCCACAAATCGAAATCCTCGGCGACTCTGCAGTCATTTCCGTAGAAAAATCAGGATATCTATATTGCTTCGCTAACGATGCCTGGGCAATGTACGATAACAACCGCGGCTACGTAAAACTCGATATTGAGAGGTTGTCTTAGAAACTCTGATTTAGAGGATAGTTAGTACCGGCCGTTCGATTAAGCGAGAGGCCGGCTTCATCCTCCGTTAAATAGTTTTTTGAACATGGAATACGGCATGTCAGGCAGAGGATAGAGAGCGCCTATGTTGCTATGTATAGTATCGACTGGTGTTTCAACACATTTTAATAGGCGGTGCACTATATAGCTGCTGCCCCATTTTCTTAAAGCAATATCACTATTGGCATATTTAGCTCTTAGGTTAAATTTATTTAATGACACACCAATATCCACTATAACGTCGCTATTTTTTAATAATCGGCGACAACTTAGCAGGATTTCAAATTGCTTGTGTAGGCCGGTTTGATGCAAATTTGAAATATGGCCGTTAATCGACTCATTGATTTCTGATAGTTCATCCAAGCTCAACGATGTGAAAACCGGTACTTGAACGTTTCTTATACTGACATCAACACACCGAACATAGTGGTCGATAAGTACAGCCGGGTGCTGTAACGCAATGATGTGGACGAGTATTAACTCGATCAGCTCTGACGCGCTTGTTGAATAACAATGCTTGAATATTGTTCCGTCCTGCATTGGTAAAACAACATTGAATGATGTCTCCAATAAACGTCCTCTTTACTTTTCCAATATTCTTCGGGTCCCATTATTACTTCATTTGTGGCGTAAATCCCGAACTTTTGTAGCCTGGTAACATCTTTAACCGAAAGGTGTTTTACATGCAAACCGAAGCAATCATAAAGTGCTACCAGGCACTCAGAGGTCAGGAATCTTTCTCGCTTAACGCCATCAAGGGAATTCAGGGAAACCGGACCGTCTACACTGCTCAAATAAGTTTTGATACATTAGCAGAGCAATTCAGCTTGGTTCCAAGCGGGTTGCTACCATCCTATATTAAGTTGCAGCGCGAGCTGGCAAAGTCCAGAAGTAACAAAATCAAACGCTATGTACTGGAAAATGCGGATTATATCTTTCCAGAAATTATTGCTGTCGTTGAAAAAATAAATATTACTGAAGTTACTTCAGGGATCGTAAATCTCTCGGTTCCAGCTGATGCGTTTCGGTATTTAGTCGATGGCCAGGGGCGTTTGGGGGCTATCCAAGCGTTAATAAATGAAAAGCCTGACTATAAACACCATACGATCGATATCAAGTTTGTCTTGTCATCCGGCATTGCTGCAGATGCTCAACTGTTCGCTGATATTAATTCGACTCAAGCGGGTACGAATAGCAGTCAGTATGTCGCGACTGATTCACGAGAAAGTATTAACAATTTTATCAAAGAGTTCGTGCATCAGTCTTCGCTACTGAGACAAAGAATCACTTTTGAACGTGCCAGCGTAACCACCAGCTCAACATCGATAGAAGTGTGGTCGGCAAATCAACTCAGATCATTCATTCTTCTTGCTACAGGCCTGAGCCCGGCACAAGCAAAAAAGGAATTTCAATCAGAAGAACGTTGTAACTACTGGAGCGGGTATTTTAACGTTTTCTTTCGGGAGGCGGCTGCTCGGCATGCAGATATAGAAGCCGTTTTGTCTAGCAGTAAGGATATTAATCTATTCCGGAAAGCTAGCGTGATCCCCACCAGTGTTTGGCTTAAATCGCTGGGTGTGCTCTCAAAAATCCTGATGATGCACGCCATTGAGACTCAATCCAGTAGCATCGATTGGTCAATCCTTGACGGTCTTTCAAATATTGACTTCTCAGTGAATAACCCAGAATGGATTGGCCGCTGCCTTTCTATGCAGGGAAAATTTGAAGACCGCTCATACAATCACCTTGCTGTTGCTGCGTATTTATTAAGGGATGCAGGCATTCAGTTACCTGACGACGTTATCAAAGTAGAAGCGCAGGTTCAGCAAAGTCGCAAACAGCTGCAGCTGGAAATTTCCCGTTAGGAGTCATTGATGAAACAGTTAGACGCAGTTGGAATGGTTTGCCCGGGCCTGTACATGGTTCTTAAGATGTTCATACAGACTTTAGATACGGGTGAAAAAGCCCACATTGTCACTACAGCCCCCGAAGCAGAGGACCGAATAGGCCGTTTAAAAGAGGCTTATAAATTAGAAATTGTTTATCACAAGGTGAAGGATCAACACCACTTTCTTGTAACTAAAGGGATAGAGGTCGCGGGATGAAAGCGAAACCGTTATTTGTTATCCCCTGCTCTGCACAGAAGAAAGAAGGGAGCTGGCCAGCTTACGATATCTATCGTGGCAAAGGATACTTGCCGATTATCAAAAAGTCCTCTTCCGTTGTCGGTAAAGACTTTAACCTGGCGTTTGTCTCTGCAAAATATGGTTTAGTTCCTGCGCAACGGATCATTCAGAGTTATGATTGCAAGCTGGACGCTGCTAATGCTGATAAATTTGCAGAGCAAACGCAATCTCATGCGCTCAGAGACATTGTACATCTAAGCCCTTCTGTTATTTATTGCTGTTTACCATCGTCCTATGAGCGAGTATTCATGCAATGGGTATCTATGAGCCAGTACCGTTGCTCTATACCGTTAAATAACGGTGGGATTGGTTTTCAACGGCAATTTTTGGCCAAATCACTCGATCACCTTTCAGCTAAACAGCCTCTTATTGTTCATGCATTTGAAGAAAGCAAAAAGGCTAAAAGGTCTATTCAGATAAACGTCAGAGAGAATGACCTTGTTTCTGTTTGGATTAATGGAAATCACACAGACGACGGCAATTTTTCCTCATTGAGAACCGTGAGGAATGTTGAAGTTGACCGGTTTGGGCGACCAATTGGTATCACAGATGAATTTGGATTCTACTGGAACCATGGTCAGGTATCGATGGGCGTAAAAAATACGCTAAAAATGCAGGCTGAGATGACATTTTCAAGAAACAAAACCTTGATTTCAGTAGTTGAGTTGTCTGATTTAAATAAGGCAATTTCAATTGCTTAAACGTGTTAGAGTGCGATCAAGATGGATGTCACTACATCCTCCTCAGGGATACGAGAAGTCTTATTCATCTTCCGGAACGGTTGGCGTTCTGAGGAACACTAGAATTGAAAGCGGGGCTCGCCTGTGTGAACACAGTAATGGCCAGGCATTACAAATCCAAGTAACAAGTACCTGTCATCAGATCAAGAATTTCTAACCCTCCTGATTCATTGCCAGATGGTTGACCTGGCGTACTCTTTTTTACATCAAAAGGAGTACGTCAATGCCACTAACCATCCCATCCATTTTTAATGTCGACGATAACGATGTTAAGACAGTTGATGCTAAAGAGATTAAAAATAGCATCGATCAATCAGCTAACACGCTATTCCGCCAGGCGGTGGATGATATAAAAATTATTCGCCGGCAATTTCTTACATTGTGCGCGACCTCTTTTGGCAAAGACAGTACCGTCGTACTGTTAGCGGCGCTTCAGGCTCATCGTGAACTGATATCAGAGGGCTGTATCTCTAATGATGCCCCTTTTATTGTCAGTCACATCGACACTGGGGTTGAGAACCATTTAATTAGCATGGTTGCGTCGTATGAAATGGAGCGACTGCGAACATTTTGTGAGATGGAATCTATTAACCTGGACTTGAGAGTCCGTAAACCAGATCTTGCGCGGAGTTGGAGCAGCTTGTTTTTATCCGGGCTGAAAATCATTTCAGGCCCAAAACTTAACTCTGATTGCTCTGTAATACTCAAGGTCGATAATGCGAAAGTTTTAGAAAAGCAGATTGAAAATGACTACGGAAAGGAAAATCTGGTTACCTTGCTCGGAGTCAGATTAGACGAAAGCGTTGCCCGGAAGCAAAAAATGAAACGTTCAGGTTCGGATACTCGGGATGCACAATCAATATTGGATGTTGATGGAGATGAGCGCGTATTTGCGCCTATCAAAAGTATGACCGATTCACATATTTGGACAATTATTCGGTCAGCAGGCTCAAGTCCGATCGATGCAAAAGCGCCCTATCGTTATCCTAGTTATGGTGAGCACCATCGCATACTCCACCAGGTCTATAAAGACTCAAAGGGCGGAGCCTGTCCAACTTCAAGCAAGAGCATAAAGGGGGGAAATGAGTCGCCAGGGGGATGTGGTGCATCGGCACGTACAGGCTGTGCTTTATGCTGTAAAGTTAAAATCGATGCATCAGCTGCGGCACAGGCCTCTAAACCTCGGCATTCAGTGATCAGCGGGAACATTGTTAAAGTTAGAGACTACATCATCACTATTTCACAACGATTGGAAAATCGTACATTTCACAGCAGGGCAATACATCACCCTACGGGTGCGATTGCACTACAGCCCAATGTTCTAAATGCAGAAACGCTCGATAAGCTCATATGGCTACTGACCCAGGTCACTTTTGATGAACAACTGCGAGCGGCACGATTTGCTACGCTTGTTTCACAGGGCAAAGAAATGGAGGATCCTGGGTATCTGGATATTCTGACAGACAGTGAAATGGATTTGGAAGACCGGATGGAGATGGCTGCCATGTACAAGCGTTATGCGGTAAAGCCTTTACTAAAACCAATGTCACTCGATATTGCGGTTTATCTGAGTGCCATTCATGCGCGTGACGGTATTCGGCTACCCCCATATCGGGCTGTAGCTATATGGGACAAAGTTTCAAAAGGCAAGCGGATCCCCTACCCTAATGTGGACCCAAGCATTGCTGTAGAAGATGAGATCCCCGATGCGGTCATGGTAGTGCCAGATAATAGCATTTCAATCGATGACTATTACTCCTATTCAATGTTAGATGATGAGTATGAGAGTAACTGCCATTTTGATCTCAAAGACACTGCCACCAGCATAAAAGTCTCTGATGCGCGTGTCATTCTTCCTGAAAACGAACGGGCACAGTTAGACGGCCTAGCACCAAGCGATGTAGTCAGCATCCGTCACTTACAACCTGTATCATCGGTAAAAGTGCTAAAAGAATTCGAATCAAAGAAAGTGAATATTAGGCACAGGGGAAGCCGGCGTAGCATAAAGCGTGTAAGTCGCGCCGGTGGCAAAATCAGGGTGCTGGAACGTGGCAGAACTAGCGTCGACTCGCCGAGCTTCGGGCCACGCTCTTGTTCTACTGACTTATCGCTTCGGGTAGCAACGACCATCCCAGTATATGGTACTGCCCATAACTACCGGCATGTGCTCGATGTCGATACCGATAACGAGTTGGCCAGTAGTTACTCGGTTAGCCTGGAGCACCTGATGAACTGGAATGATTATGACGGTGCTTCCCGGGCCCTTGAAATGCACGATGAATTTGTAAAACGTAAACGCAAGAATGATGAATCTATCTACTTCTACGGTGGTATTCATCCATTTCTCGATTTTCATCGTTGGGGTGTAATCGAGCTGACACGCGCAGCCAAAATGCATAGTGAGCGGATCCTACAAAGAACCGCGTACTTCCAGGCAATTGGTTTATTTATGCTTGACGAGGATCACATTGTCGCCTTGTCGTCTTTAAGGGGAAACAATCTAAATTTGAAATTGAATGAGCTTAGGGACAAGTCTCTTAGTGATAATCTGCTTCTGCGTATACACAGCATCATGCCGATGACAGAATTCAGAACATACTTCGCGCAGCGCTTATTAGATTTACGCTGTAAAAGAAACGAAGACCGTCAGGAAACCCGAGAACTTGTTCGGTTATGTAACGAGGACCCCGTTAATTATCTTGTTGGCAGAATTGAGGCTCTCTGGTCTAACTTTAAAGTGCAGTATCAGAGCGCCCTTAAGCACTACCGTTTCTCCCTTATACTGGTAAAAGGGGGAATGGTTGGCTTTGACGGTGTTGATTACCGGTCACGATCGCAACTTAATGCAGGATTGCTGCGTTATATGGAGTCATTTTTTGACTCGACCGATTACCTCAGGCTGTTAAAGTTATTACCGCGACACTTAAAAACGCTGGTGAGCCAAGACATTGTGGCCATGACAACTGTTCGAAATGCCGCTTTAAAAGTGCTTGATGAAATGAATATTATGAGGGTTAAGGTCAACTCGATTGAGCCGTTTGGTATGTACCAAATGCTAATGGAATTCAAACAAATCGAAGGCGATCAAGTATTAGTGTCGCCTTTAGCACCCAAATCTCTCACCAATAAACTAAATAAATCGGTGTTCAGCAGTCAGGTATTATTTGATTAGAACTGAGTTTTTTTACCGCTGTTACAGAGCGAGCGACAAAAGAACGACCGAGCTCGATAGATTGATATGTAAGCTCAAAACCTGTTCGCTCTAAATATGAGCTCAATCTTGATGATAAAACGCTCTCTACTAAGATAACGTCAAATTCTAGTTCAGTTTCGATGAATGTGATTAATTGCGTCAGCATACCCCTGCCCTGCAATCTCTCTTCAATGTCAATCGAAGCCAAACATAACTCAGTACGACTATTTATGTAGCGGGCTCTCACATAGATCTGACAGCGAGGTGTCTGCAGCCACTGTATACTGCGTCCGCCGTTTTTGAACGAAGAAGTAAATTCTCTGAGTAAATCTTTCATTGCGGCAAAATTTTTTTCGAACGTTTTTTGCACTTGAACTCTCCCATTTTACGTTTTCCAAGCCGATGATGTCGGTTGCTTTCAGTTAAGCAGTAAATCATGTGAAATGCAAAAAAACCTATATTAATCAATATGATTATGGGTTTTTCGGGGGGGGTACCCGAAGGTTCGCATGTATCCCGATTGGTTAAAAAATGATTAAATATTTTAATTGGGAAATACTGACAGATAGGTCGTTAGCAATGGAGTAAAACGAATATTGCCGGATAAGAATGAGGATTTCGCAGTGACATGAAGCAAATAAAACTAAAAGTGAATAAGTGCACGGCGGTACCACCGTGCACTTCAGTGAAATTCAAGTTAATTGGCATTTGCCCTATATTGCTTTTTGTAATCGTTAAATGCGGATTTTTTATCCTGGAAAAGCTTCAGCAAGTCGACAGTGATAAACATACCAGTATCGCCTCCATGTTTCGTAACGCCAAAAGAGTAAGAGTTATCAACGTGAAACATAAAGCCCCAACCTTTGTCATCAACGCCATTTCTATCGGTGTAATTGACGATAAATGAAGCGCCGCAAGCCAACCCAAAACAACCGTCTTTCCATCTATTGAAACCTACAACCTCCAAGGCCAGAGACTCTTTAAACTGGTCTCCATCCATCGCTGCACTGACTTTTTCAATAATAGGACTCAGGTGCATGAAGAACCATTGAACATTGGGGGGGGACCTAAAATCATGCTTGCCATTGTCATACACTTTGTCGTACAGCCAGCTGGTTACCGCAATATCAACAAAGGTTTGACTACGGCTTTCCTCAATAAAGGACTCCCACTCTTTGTCCTTTAGGCTCAGAAAGGTAAAGGCGTCTCGCAATGATTGAGCAGACAAGGGGCGATATACATCTTCAAGCAAACTCATATAGGCAGTCAGAGTTTCTGAGCAGGAATCATTGTCAAAACATGCCTGAGCAACTTCCTTACCGGTTGTCACGTCAGTTCTCCAATTATTCCTTTGATAATAAAAGATAATATTGTCAACTCGATTGGGATCCATACCTGGCTGAACCCAAATGATGCCGGGCATCATACCTGTTTGAATATTCCCAAATTCTTCGAATAAAGGGGCATCATATAAGTCGAGGTAATTTTTTAGATCAGGTAATAAAGTGGCGACCTGACCTTGTATCTGGTTGTGAAAGGCCATGAGCGTATCGTTAAGTTCTTGTTCAGTGAAACTGTCTTGTTTTGAAATGCTTTCACAAATAGCTTCAAGAGCGCTCTTAGCCGCTGGAATCGACTCTGCAAAGTATCGCCTGGCACCATCATCAAACGTTGGATTGCAAACCGCAAGTGAAGTAGCAAATACCTTCGCGGGTATCAAGGCAATGACGAGAACTAAGATTATATACAACTTATTCATCGCTATCCTCCCCACCCGTCAGATCTCCAATTTGGTCTTTGATGGTTTCAATTAACTGTAAAAAGCTAGTCAATTTCTCAAGCAACGTGTCTACATCTTCAGAGTATACGAACTCGCCTTTGTCACTGTCCCAATAGAGTGTAATGTCCAAGTCCTCCATATGGGTTTTAAGCGCTTCGAAATTACCTTGTACAGTCATGGCTTCATGTGCCTCCCGGGAGGCTTTAAGCTCAGCAGACGTCGTTCTAAATTTAGGAGAAAGCACATTCATAAAGAACGGAATATAAACGCGAGGATCGTAAAAATAATGCTCCATGTCATGCACATTGGCGCGGCCAACCCCATTAATGACAACATTCTTAAATTCACCATCCAGAACGTGTGGCCACTGAGTCCCAGGATCAAATTTTACAATTGATGCGAAAGGATCCAGTACGTGCCTGCATGTCATAAAAAATTTGCAAATTCCACCAGGCCCAGGTTTGACAACCGATCTGTAAGGATCTGCTGCCGTAATAGGTAGCGTGCACACATTTGCCACCATTGTTATAGACCTGATCTTGTCTAGCCCGGCCGACAATAACCTTTTCCCGGTATCGTCATCCAAGCTATTTGTATAAAGCTTGTGGAGCACATCGTGGCCAACAGCAGTCCCTAACGAATGACATACAATGTGGATATCTTGCTTCGCATCTGTTGCCTTTTGCATGGCTTCAACCAATTGCTTGCCCACCCTGGCCTGAATCGCATCCGAATACATACTTTTATAAATCAATACATCGAGAACATGAGTAAACCAGAAACTGTCATCTGTTCCGAACTTAGTATTTAATGCATTGAGTTTTGCAAGGACGGTTGGGATGCCGGGAAACGTATCATCCATATTCTCTACAGATGTATTTTTGATTTTATCGCGGACCTTATTTATGAGCTCGTTATAGTCAATGTAATGTGGAACGATCTGGTCACTCATAGGTTCAACTGAGCTAAAATGGGCTGCGGCCTTATCCATGGGGGTGAAGAACTCTTTTAGGAAGTCCTCTTTTTTATGCTCCCCCATACCATGGATGAAAATAATATGTGGCGTTTTCATTAATAAACTTATCCTTAAGATCGTCTTATCGACGAATGGTTGTGTGGGCATACAACCGGACTTCCTGCCCGTAGAGATCACTCAGTATTGTATAAAAAAGAAACAGTGGCAAGCTTGGTCGTTTTAAAGTCTCTTGTATTTACTATTGCATCC
>CERD01086780.1_pt1 | contig 13122 bp, 13 predicted proteins | sample 530931 | NCBI WGS metagenome assembly CERD01 (sample SAMEA2621101, study PRJEB7988) | marine metagenome | isolation source: saline water (ENVO:00002010), including
CAATAACTATCGATGTCAGATATGCGGGATGTGGATGCCCCTCCACCCAATGATATTTTACAAGATCTGTTCCAGTCACATCTACCAACTTCCCATTAGATATCACAACAAACTCATTTGGAACTTCAACAATAATTTCGCTCGTGAATTTCATGTCCGGATGATCGAAACAGACAAACCAGTACTTTGATTGTGTGGTTTCGCCTTGAGTCCATGCCTGAACTTGCTTGTTAGGATAATTATTATCTGGTTTTACGAAATAGAAACCCTGTCTGGGTTTTGTATCATAATCGATTGAAAGTGTAATTGTTTCATCTTCAACTGTAGGTGTGGGAAGTTCTATTCTTAGTTTGTCATCAAGTATTTTGAATTGTAATGATTGTTCATTTACACGTGTAGATCGTATATTTAATTCGGCCGCATCAAGTATTATGTGATCTAACTTATCCTGTATTATGTTTATCGTAAGCGTTTGTTTACACGTGATACTCTTTTCATCGAAATCTGGCTTCAGTTCAATTTTCATATGCTTAATTATGAACTGTTTGGTTGGAATGTAATGCGGCCTGCTTCCGATTAGTTCGAATTTCTTTCCAGTTTGGGCTGACATGAACTAACATTCCTATTCAATACGTAATAAATATTTGGAAAAGATCTCATGTTTAATCTCTTTTCAATGTAGATTCTGTTCTAAGTTTTTGTATGATCCTCTTCACATATCCATGGGAAGTCAGGACGCCTTCAACTTTGTTTTGACCGTCAATGATGGTAATAAGAACAATTTTCACTCATATTCTTTATTTTCGCCTTGACTTCATCAGTCATACTACGGCCTTCGCACCTACAGGTTTCAATATCATCTATGACTACCTGTATAATGGACAATTTGAAGATATATTTCGCTTATGTGATATTGATCCACACAATGAATATTGTATTTCAATGGTTTAAACTTAAGCAGTAATTTCTTTAATATTATAAAAGAAAATCTGATGAGATATCAGTCGAGATGCATATCTTCATATCCTGGTGTCCTAGGATCAGTGCAGGTTAGTCTCATCAAATATGATATCTTCATCAAGCATTAAATTTAACCTTTCGACTTGTATGTCAGTATTGCGTAAGCAGTCTTTGCATCCTGAATTTTACCATTTAAAACCATCTTCACAGCATCATCGATGTTTATCTTTACAATAGTAATTTGCTCATCTACATCCATCTCATGAATTTTTACTTCTTGCAAGTCATTTGCAACAAAAAAATATATTATTTCAGTGGAGTATCCGGGAGTCATGTAGCATTGCCCGAGCAGTTCAAGATTTCCTGCTTTGTATCCGGTCTCTTCAATAAGCTCTCTTTTAGCACATTCCGCAGGACTTTCTCCTTTTTCCAATGTTCCAGCCGGAATTTCGTATAATTCTTTTTCAACAGCATACCTATACTGCTTTTCCATAATTATCATATTACCAATTAACGGAAGTACAGCAGCAGCGCCGCTATGTTCAATAACTTCCCGTGTAGTTTCTCTTCCATTGATCTGTACTTTATCAACTCTAACACTGATTATCTTCCCATCGTATACGCGTTTACTATCAATCATATCGCTTCATGTATTAATACACCGCTTAAATGTATCCATCAATTCATCAATTGTATGGCTGAGATAACCAAAAAATTAAAACGGAAGGAGAACCAACATTGATGAATATAATTGATGAAATTGCTAGAGCGATAAGGAAATCAAGATAAATGACGAATAGCAAGTGTTTTCGTTACATGTTCAACTACTGTTACAACTATGGAATATGAGTTAGGGTTATTGAATGACTTTTCAAACATATCGGAAAGAATTCTATTGAAGAAATAACTTATGAGTATGAAGAGAGCTAGGTATTGGTAAAAGCATACAAGAACATGAAAGAAGAAGTAGATGTAAAACATATGAATCTTTACAAGTAATAGAAACTAATCTAACCTTTCAGATTATGTAGTCTTATCGGAGATAATATATTAATGACATTATACTCACTCTCAAGTCAATATATCCCTTCTTGATATTCACAAATAATTGCTCTAATAACATGAAATAGATTTCTCATAAAACCCGTTATAGTTATATTACTTCCATCCATATTGAGCAGTGATGGATGATGGAGAAATGGAAATCCCAAAATCCGTGCGTCCTATAATGATGCAAGGTGTCGAAGAAACCAAGTTGGGAGAAGGAAATGGTGCAAGGAAGCAATACCGTTATGGTAATTTGCATATTCGCGAATACGATGATAAATATGTTGTTCATACAGATAAAGTAGATCCTAAGAAAGATCCTTTTGGTCACTTGATAAAAGATTCTCCAGAAACTTTGATCGGTATTGCTTCTAGCATCTACTTTGGTAAGGAAGTAGGAAGTTATGTGTTCAACAAAAGAAAAGAAAAATCAAAAAATATATTATTAGAAAGCTTGCTAATGGGAGGCCTAGCATCTTTAACAATTGGATATCTAGGCTACAGGTTTGGTAAGCAGATAAGGAAACTGAAGTGATCTAAATGGTAAATGGAATAAGGGGTAGGGCTATCCAAGTCGCATTAACATTGTTACCAATTGTAATCAATTTCAAATATGATAGGAAGGAATGGGTTAGGAAAGAAGGAAAGAATGTTAACGAGGAAAAGTTTAGGAAGCATGCTAGGAAAGCTGTAAATATTTTCATAAATTTGGGCCCATCTTTTATAAAGTTAGGACAGTGGCTTTCAACTAGAGCAGATATTTTACCTCAACCATACTTGGAAGAATTTGCAAAATTACAGGACGATGTTACACCAGCACTGTTCGAACCAGTAAGAGGAATCATAGAACAGGAACTAGGACCCATTGAGCAGATATTCGATTCCTTCGATACCACATGTATTTCTGGTGCAAGTATGGGACAGGTGTACCGTGCGCGTTACAAAGGTAGGGAAGTAATCGTAAAGGTAAACAGACCCAACATTCATGAAATTGTTGCGAAAGATATAGCAGTTTTAAAGAAGCTCTTGCCATTGGGAATACGTTTTGTGGATAAAAACATAGCATTCTCTGCAGGATCAATGTTTGCTCAGTTCATAGAAACAGTTTACGAAGAGATGGATTACAAGATGGAGGCGGAGAACCTCGTACGTATAAAGAAAAACCTATCCGGTGAAACAAAAGTGATAATTCCGAATATATATCCTGATAGGAGTACAAGCAAGGTTCTAACTTTAGAATATGTATCAGGTGTAAAGGTAACAGATGCAAAGAAACTAGATGAGATGGGAATAGATAAGGCCAAACTCGTGATCAGAATTCATAGGTTATTCTTTATGATGCTTCTTAGACACGACATTTTCCATGCCGATCCTCATCCTGGTAATATCTCTGTTACAGAAAACGGTTCCATTATACTATATGACTTTGGGATTGTAGGAAGACTTGATAATGAAACAAGACTTCAGCTTGTTCGATTGTACCTTTCACTGTTAGACAAGGAACCTTCCAGAACAGTAAATGTTTTACTTGCATTAGGTGCACTCTCACCAGAAGCGAATAGACATGTCGTTGAAAAGGGAATAAGTTTTGCGATACAAGAACTTCATGGAAAGAAAATGGATCAGATGGAAGTCAGAGCGTTTATGGAGCTTGCCAATAAGACACTGACAAGGTTTCCGTTTAGACTTCCAAAACAGCTTGCACTATATATGAGGATGGCATCAATACTTGAAGGGATCTATCTCACACTAAAAGTTGAGTTTCAATTCGTCAAAGTACTGAGATCATTGCTTGAGGAGGAAGGTCTTATGAAGGAAGCTTATGTTGAGGAAGTAAAGCATACATTCAGTAGGTTTCTAAGATCATTAAACGATTCAATGACGGTTACTTCATTATTGAAATCATATTTAGAGAATTCTAACATTATTAATGGAAAACATAGTAAGAACATATTGATTTCTGGCAGTGTTCTAACATCATCTGTAATAATAGGCTCATCCATTATAATGCAATCGAATCCTTTATGGGGCCAGATTGGATTAATAGTATCAACTGTAATTATGGGTGTATCGATAATAATGAATAGAAGACGTTGATCATTGTATCGTTATTGAACCTACATCGCTTATAGGTATGCGTATCTCAATCACACCATTTTCATAGGTTGCTTTTCCCAGAGATTCTTCCCCTTCCTTGATCTTTATAGGTAGATGTATTTTCTTTTCAACTCTCAATGGTCTTTGCTTGTAGTAAGAACTTCCTGTGTGTTCAACAGGTTCTCTTGTTGCACTAATAGAAAGTGTGTTATCATTTATTCTAAGTGTGATATCCTTCTTTTCAAACCCAGGAACATCAGCAATAACAACTAGTTCATTGCCATCTTCTACAATATCAACCGGTGGTGAAACAAACTCGAAGAATTCTCTGGACTTATTGCCTATCTCCTTTATAAACTCTTTAGTCATATATATTCCCAATCCCATGAAATATTTTAGTCTTTGCTAGATATATGTTTTAATCTTATCATTTCCTTTACAAGATAAACTTCAAGTAGAAGTTTTTATTTCCATTCCAAGCATGGATCATGTGCTAAAGGAAATAATTGAGAAGGCAACATCAGTAAGGGGGACACAGTTTTCCATGATGATCAGGAATGTGTTATCAATACATCAACAAGAAAGAGGTAAAGGTGTAATAGGGAATTCGATAGTTGAGGAAGGGCTTGTCAGAGTTAAACAGGGAAGAAAGTTAATACTTGTTGGTGATCTTCATGGAGACTTGCAGAGTTTAGCTCTAATACTGCAAAAGAGTGGCTTCCTTGATGATCTTTCAAGCATAATAGTATTCTTGGGTGATTATGGCGATAGGGGAAGAGAATCTGTAGAGGTATATTATGTAACACTTTACCTGAAGATGAGATATCCTGATCGTATCATACTTATGCGTGGTAACCATGAAGGTCCAGATAGTATGTCTTTTCACCCTCACGATCTTCCAGATCAATTGTTAATCAAATTCGGCAATACTAGCCAGTTGATCTATACACAATTACACTCATTATTTGATCTAATGTATCATAGTGTTATAATACAAAATTCATATCTGATATTGCATGGTGGTGTTCCAACAAATTTTAAAACAGTAGATGATATAGCAATTGCAAACAAGACAAATATGAAAACACGGCATCTAGAAGAGATATTATGGAACGATCCGAGAGAAATGGAGGGATCACAGCCTTCAGTAAGGGGCTACGGGAATTATTTTGGTAAAGATGTAACAGAAAGGGCGTTGAAAGTAGTTAATACTAAAGCACTGATAAGGGCTCATGAGGTGTGTGATGGGTTTAAGGTAGACCATGAAGGATTGGTTCTTACGCTATTTTCCTGTAAGACCCCATATGGAAACAAGGATGCAGCTTACCTTGAAATCAACCAAGATAGTTACAACTTTAATGCCGAAGAACTTTCAAGAATAGTAGAATTAATCTGAGAGTATCATGAAGGGTATAGAGAGATGCTAGTCATAATAGAAGGCAATGATAAAGCTGGTAAGGCAACTCAAACACGGTTGCTTAGAGAGGGTCTGGAGAAGAAGGGTTTCAAAGTAGCCGATCTGGCATTTCCTGTTTATGATACAAAGATAGGGAAAGAGATTAAGGCGTTTCTAAATGATGAGAGAGAGTATTCGATACAGGTTAGGCATATGTTACTCTCTGCAAATAGATGGGAGAAGAAGGCTGAAATCGAAAAATTGTTGGGAGAAAACAAAGTTGTAATATTTAATAGATATTATCAATCGAATTTGGTTTATGGTTTAGCAAGCGGTTTGAAACTGGAGTGGTTACAGGCATTAGATGAAGGTTTGTTTAAGGGAGATATTGTAATAGTGTTAGATGTTGCTCCAGAAGTTTCAATACAGAGAATGACCGGTAAGGGGGATATCTTCGAAATGAACGATGACGTAATGTATAATGTATCAAAATTATATAGGGAACTTGCTGTTAAATATGGATGGATTCTGGTTAATGGTTATAGAAGCAGGGAAGACGTTCATAGGGAAATAATACAAATTGTTGAAGATGGAATGAAACAAAAACATTAAGACCGCATTGTATTATGTATCTGGTATGGCCTTCACTCCTGTAAGTGAGATAAGTGATCCGGTTCATGGTTACATTTATCTATCTGAAGTAGAGCGTGATATTGTTGATACATATGTTTTTCAACGATTACGTAGAATAAGACAGCTTGCAGGAGCACATTTAACCTATCCAGCTGCACAGCATTCCAGGTTTGAACATTCTCTTGGTACAATGCACATTGCTGGGCTTGCTGGAAATGTTTTGGTGAACAAGGGATATTTCGATGGAGATGAGATTCAAAATCTCAGACTTGCTGCATTGTTACATGATGTAGGACATGGACCCTTTTCTCATTTATTCGAAGAAGTAATGGCTGAGCGGAGTAATGTTACACATGAAGATATAGGAAGGAAGATAATACAACAAACAGAAATCAAAGATATTCTTGACAAACATGGTTTTGATTCAAAAGCAATCACTATGCTATCTTTTGGGAAATCAAAGCTATTGTTTCTTAATGAACTAATTGCTGGTGGGCTTAGTGTAGATATAATGGATTATTTGCAAAGAGATTCATACTTTACGAGTGCAGAATACGGAAAGATCGATGCTGAACGTATAATCAATTCCTTTGAAGTATATAACAATAAACTTGCACTTGATAAAGCTGCGTTATATTCGTTCGAGTCAATGATGATATCAAGATATGAAATGTTCAAAGCTGTTTATTTTCACAAAACTGTACGATCAGCAGAAATTATGATGTTACGCTCTATGATACTTGCAGATGAAGAACTACATCTTACAGATGCATCGTTAAAAAATTATCTTGAATTTACCGATGATGCTACCATGGTCCGATTGATCACTTTGCAGCAAAAAAATAAACAACTGAAGCTTGCAGCAAAACTGGCCAGAGATTATAGAGACAGAAAACTGTTAAAATGTGTCTTTGAAAAGATTCTACATAAAAGCGACAGTATAATAAGAAAAGTACTCAGTAAAAGACTACTGAAGAACATGACTGAAGAAATAGCAAAAAGTGCTGGTGTTGAAGCAAATCATGTTTATATTGATGTTTCGAAGGCTCCCTCTGTCCCGTTAACACCTACAAAGGAAGAACTAAACGCGATAGTACTGATAGGCAAGAATATTAATGGAAAGAAAATTCATCACACGTTGCCAATAAGCGAGATCCCGTTAATAAGCTCAATTTCTGGTTTCATGGATATGATAAGAGTTTATACTACAATTGAAAGCAGAACTAAAGTTGAAAAAGCTGGGAAAAAGGTTTTAGGTACAGGTATGGAATCATGGTATGAAAAAGTTAGTATGTGAAAGGTGTATATGATGAAAAAACGTATTGTAATTAAATTAAGTGGAAGTGTATTTGGTGAAACCGCAAACAAGAAATCTTTAATGAAGTATGCAAAGATGTTGAAATCGATCGGTAGAAAAATGCAGATTGTTGTTGTTGCTGGTGGTGGATATATAGCTAGATACTACATCAATCTAGCACGTGAACTTGGAGTAGATGAAGCTAGTTTGGATGAATTGGGTATTGAAGTATCTAGATTAAACGCACAGCTGTTTGTTTATGCATTGGGCGATGCAGCTTATCCACATATCCCGACGAATTTACATGAAATTGTTGTTGCGTTGGAAACTGGTAAGATTGTTGTTGCTGGTGGGTTGCATCCAGGTCAGAGTACAAATGCAACATCTGCACAGATAGCTGAAAAGATCAATGCCAATACGTTCATCAATGCTACTGACGTTGTAGGTATCTATAATGCAGATCCAAACAAATACAAAAACGCAAAATTATTCCGATCAATAGGAATTCGTGAATTACAAAATATGATTGTTCACGAGAGCACTATGGCTGGAGCATATGATCTGATGGATATAGTAGCGTTGAAAGTTATAGAAAGATCTAAACTCACTACAAGAGTAGTAAAATCAGATCCAAGTGTTATAAAACGTGCTGCTTATGGTCATAATGTAGGAACGATAATAATTACTTGATGGCTTTTACCATTCCTCTGAATTCCTTGAAACCTTCAATAATCATCTTTTCAAAAATTTTCTTTGCTTCTTCATTCGATAATGGTTTTGTTTGTGCTTTTGCATAACCATCTTCATCACAAATTATAACCAGCATATTATCATTATCTATATCTTCTATTGCTACCAGTTCCTTTTCTCCTACTGGTTCAAATCCACCATTTACCTGTTTAACTATTTTAGTTAGGAATGCAAAACCAGAATATGTGAAAAGTTTATGTTGAGACTTCCTTGCTCTTTGTTGTCCCATTAGTGTTGCCTCGTGATATTTCACAAACTTTTTTCCTAGTCAACGTGTATAAACTTTTTTCATATGTATACATGAAAACTTTAAATGATAATTGAAATTTAATTCAAAATGTGTTTAATAAAGGCCTTATGGGTACCATGATTGCTGGTGTTTGTGTTATTATATTACTTTTTATAATGACTTCCAGCGGCATATTAAGACTTCCACAGGATCAACAAGAATTTGTAATTAAGGATGTTGTATTGAATTTGAGAAGCTTAGACCTTGTGTCTGTAGATGAAGAGAAGGCCATAATACAAGTAGGATTTAATGCGTTCAACCCTAATATGAACTCGGTTGTGCTTGAGTCTATACGGTACAACTTATATGCAAATGGAATAAGAGTAGCCAGTTCGGAAATAGGTGAAAGACCAGAAGGTTTCGCAACAGGTACTGGAAGGACTTTCACTATGTACAGGGAGTTCTCCTTGACTCTGAATGACAAGGTTGAAGTAAAAAACACTGAACCTCTTATCCAAATATGGAACGATCTTCTGAACAATAAAATTCAGTGGCGTGTTAGTGGTACCTTCTTCGTTACCGATCCTGTAAGAGCCGGTGGACAGGAGCTAAACTTTGATTTTACAATTTAATATCATTCCTACTTCTTGAATCCCAATAGCCTTTCCAGTGTTAAATTAGAGTATTTTTTTTGCTGTATGTAACATCTTTCGTAGTATGGACACGTTATACATGTTTCCGATGGTTCCAATATAGGTGTCTTCTCCTCCTTAAGAAGTGTGCTGAAGACCCTTGCTCTTCTCATGATTTCTTCGAACATATGCTTGTCCTTCGTAAATGCAAATTCTACAGATCTGCCGTCGTTAGTCATGTAAACAATAATTCCTTCCATCTTATCAAATATCCACATAGTTGTATTTAGATTCAGGAGATCCTTTGGATTGGGTGTCTTTGGTAATTTATCTATTATTTCAAACTTGATCACTATATCGTCAACAATTGTATCTGCGTAGCTTACAAGGGAAAGATCAGAATCTATGTTGTACTCCTCTATTGCACTATTTTTGATTGACCTACGCATGCCATCACTAATTATTGTGGAGACCTTCTGCATGTTGGTTGGAAGAAGAGGGCTCTTTCTATCATAGTATGACTTGCGTAGACAAGTTACAATTTCCTTTACATGTATTATTCGATTATTGGTTTTATCTATTTGGAAATAAAAGTCCCTGTATATATGATCCATGGTTTTCTGTATAATGTCTTTCAGGTTTCTGTCTCCTAGCATATGTATAGAACATGGTTTTCAGGTTTATTAAGATGATAACAGAAAAAGATCAGTAAAGTTAAAATGCCCTAATGTTGGCATTTATTTTATATGGATACAAATTCTGCTCTAGAACAAATAATTAATAAAGTTTTATCGCAAGCAGAAAGTGATATGATATCAAAAATTGATGTTGCCTATGATGATGCTGAAAAAAAATTAATGGCTTCAAAACACATTATAGAATCTGATTATAATAAAATTATGGATGATGCTAGAAAACAGGCAGAGAACCTAAAGAAACAGATCGTGGGAAATAGTAGACTCTCTACAAGAAACAAACAGTTGGTGCTGATTGAGGAAGCTGTGTCAGATGCGTTTGAAAAGGCAAAGACAAAGATCGACTCGGTAAGAAGTAGTAATGAATATGTTTCCATGATGAAGAAACTATTGGAGGACGGTCTTAATTCTATCAATGCAGAAGAAGTAATAGTGGAATGTAATGGGAAGGATAGGGATGTTGTAAAGAAAATGGCTTCGGAATTGGGACTAAATCTTAAAATGAAGATTAACATTAGTGAAGAGGCGATAGATGTCCTTGGTGGACTAAGAGTCATGTCTAAAGATGGTTCTATGGTTTATGATAATACGTTAGACTCAAGAATAGAACGTCTGAAACCCATCATAAGAAAAGATATCGCTATAATGTTCAAGTGATACATATGGTAGCAAAAGGTAGAATAGTCTGGATTAGTGGACCAGCGGTAAAGGCAGATGGTATGGCAGATGCTAAAATTTATGAAACAGTTCATGTTGGAGAATCAAAACTTATAGGTGAAGTAATCAGGTTAACTGGCGATATTGCTTTCGTGCAGGTTTACTAGTCTACTGCTGGTCTTAGACCAGGTGAACCTGTTGAGGGTACTGGTAAGCCATTAAACGTCCTTTTAGGTCCAGGTATAATCGGTAGGATTTATGATGGAATACAGAGACCGTTGGATGATATTGCAAAGCGTTCTGGTACTTTTATTGGTAAAGGTATAAGCACAATGCCTTTGGATTTGAAGAAGAAATACAAGTTTATGCCAACTCTTAAGATAGGCGATGAAGTGCTAGCAGGAAGTAAGATAGGAGAAGTGGATGAGACACCGTTGGTTTTGCATTCTATAATGTTACCACCAGATCATCCTGGGGGTAAAATAACTACTATTGAGAAGGAAGGAATCTATGATCTAGAGCATCCAATAGCTACTGTTCAACATAATGGTAAAGATACTGAAGTTTTGTTATACCAGTATTCGCCGGTAAGAAAACCAAGGCCATATTTGCAAAAACTTGATCCAAACATTCCTTTGATAACTGGTCAACGTATCATCGACACATTCTTTCCTATAGCAAAGGGAGGTACCGGTGCCATACCAGGAGGTTTCGGAACTGGTAAGACGGTAACACTACACCAGATAGCTGCATGGGCAGACTCGAAGGTCGTTGTTTATATAGGATGTGGCGAACGTGGCAACGAAATGACGGAAGTATTAAGAAAATTCCCTGAACTTATAGATCCTAATTCTGGGAGACCACTTATGGAGCGAACAGTACTTGTAGCAAATACAAGTAACATGCCAGTAGCTGCAAGAGAGGCAAGTATCTACACTGGTGTAACCATAGGAGAATATTACAGGGATATGGGCTATGATGTTGTGCTTGTTGCAGATTCAACTAGTAGATGGGCAGAAGCGTTGAGGGAGATGAGTGGAAGGCTTGAGGAAATGCCTGCAGAGGAAGGATATCCATCATATCTTGCTTCAAGGTTAGCTGAATTTTACGAGCGGGCAGGAAGAGTCAAGGCATTGGGTACACCAGATAGAACTGGATCTGTAACACTTGTTGGAGCAGTGTCACCATCAGGTGCTGACTTTACAGAACCAGTGACTACACATACTATCAGATTCATCAAGACCTTCTGGGGACTTGATACACAGCTTGCTTATTCTAGACATTATCCATCAATTAATTGGATGTCAAGTTATTCAGGCTACCTCAAAGATATATCAAAGTGGTGGATAGAAAATGTGAGTAAAGAGTGGTATAATCTAAGAGGTGAAGGTTATTCCATTCTTCAGAGGGAAGATACACTGAAGGAAATCGTTCGTTTGCTCGGTCCGGAAGGATTACCTGAAGAAGAGAAACTTGTGCTTGAAGTGGCTAGGATGATCAAGATTGGTATACTACAGCAGAGTGCTTACGATAAGATTGATACTTATTGCGTTCCGGCGAAACAGTTGAAATTATTGAAAATTATAGTTGAATTCGGTAAGGAAGCAAACAAAGCACTTAAAGAAGGTGCTTCGCTACCAGATATCACTAAGATGCCTATAATTACTAGATTGCTCAAGGCAAAATTTGAAATTCCTAATGATCAACTAGAAAAATTTGATGAACTTGCTAATGATATGATTATCCAATTCAAGCAATTAACTGGAAAACAAGAGGTTGAGCACTAGTTGGCTGAAGCAAGTATGGAGTATACAAAGGTTCAAGAGATCAAAGGTCCACTAATAGTAATAGACGGTGTAACTAAAGCCTCATTTGATGAACTTGTTGAAATAGAAACTGTAGATGGTGAAACGAGGTTAGGGAAAGTATTAGAGATTGGCTTTGGTAAAGCAGTAGTTCAGGTCTTTGAAGGTACCTATGGTCTAAGTATAACCGGTACTAAGGCAAGATTTTTGGGTAAGACTATGGAGATGCCTGTCTCGCAGGAACTTTTGGGTAGAGTATTTGATGGTTTGGGTAGACCTATTGATGGTTTACCAGAACCCATAGCTGAAGATTTTCTTGATATAAACGGTTCTCCCATTAATCCTGAAATGCGTGACTACCCAGAGGACTTTATCCAGACGGGTGTTTCTGTTATTGATGGTATGCTTACACTTGTAAGGGGACAGAAACTTCCCATCTTTTCTGGTTCTGGGATGCCACACAACACACTTGCAGCTCAAGTTGCAAGGCAAGCAACTGTGTCGGGAAGTGGTGAGGAATTCGCGGTTGTTTTCAATGCAATTGGAGTGCAACATGGTGAAGCACAGTATTTCAAACGGAGCCTTGAAGAAAGCGGTGCGTTAAGGAGAAGTGTACTTTTCCTTAACCTTGCTGATGATCCCGCAATTGAAAGGATCATAACTCCTAGAGTTGGATTAACAGTAGCAGAATACCTTGCATTCGATCTTGGCATGCATGTTCTTGTTATCACTACAGACATGACAAACTATGCTGAAGCGCTAAGAGAGATAAGTGCTGCCAGAGAAGAAGTACCAGGTAGAAAGGGCTATCCAGGCTATCTATACACCGATCTTGCAATGCTCTATGAGCGTGCTGGTAAGGTGAAAGGGTTGAAAGGTAGTATAACGCAGATGCCAATATTATCGATGCCATCAGATGACATT
>CERD01071727.1_pt1 | contig 13113 bp, 11 predicted proteins | sample 530931 | NCBI WGS metagenome assembly CERD01 (sample SAMEA2621101, study PRJEB7988) | marine metagenome | isolation source: saline water (ENVO:00002010), including
AGCCCGACGCCAACTACTCACCCAACGCCCACCGTGCAACTAACGGCAGTCCCAAGCCCAACGGCTACATCAGCGCCACTTCCCACGCCTATCAGCGGCACCGGCCAGGCAGTACATCTAATTGCGGATGGCGTGACGGAGACCTATGCACTGATCTCTGGCATTCTGGGAGGAAACCCCATCGAAATCCCTGATTGCGCTCACCCTGAGTTCGGCCCACACATCACCCAGGAATGGGATGACGGTCTGGGGAAGCACAGTTTCGTCTTTCATATCCACGTCGAACCTGACAATGACCGGTGCAAGACCTTCGACCGTCAAAGAAACGAGATCAAAACTCACAGCTCATCCCCGGATTATGTAAAAGGCTTTCTCAACGAGACCGTCATCTTCCGATGGAGATTCAAGCTGGATGCAGGGTTTCAACCCTCGAGCAATTTTACTCATATCCACCAACTCAAAGATGCCGGGGGAAACATCTCTTCACCGATCATCACTCTGACACCACGTGTTGGAAGTCCCGACAGGCTGGAGATCGGTCACAAAGATTCGGAGGGCGTGAGTTCCGTTATCGCGACGGTCCCATTGGAGCCGTTCAAAGGTCCTTGGATAGAAGCCTACGAGAAGATGACCTATGGGCACCATGGTAGTTACTCGATTGAATTGAGGAACTTGAAGACCGGAGCCTTGCTGCTGGCCCATGAAGACTCGGACATCGACCTGTGGCGGGTCGGCGCCGAGTTTATCAGGCCCAAGTGGGGTATCTATCGGAGCCTAAATAGCCAAGAGTACCTGCGCGACGAGCAGGTGCGATTCGACCAGTTCTGTCTCGCGAAAGGCGATGACGATTGCCCGTGATGAGTAGGTGCCCGGCCGGGACAGCAGGTCTATAATATCGGGAGCGGGCCGCATGCCGGCCTGATCTGCCGCTAGAGGTGCTGAATCCGGGATATGACAAACTTTACCGACCGTCTGGACCAATCGTGCGAGGCCAACCGGTCTTTACTATGCGTGGGCTTGGACGTTGACCCGGAGCGCATGCCGGTCGCCGACCCCTTGGAATTCAATCGAGCCATCGTCGATGCCACCGCCGGTCTGGTTTGCGCTTACAAGCCCAACTTAGCCTTCTACGAGGCACTGGGGATACCCGGACTGAAGGCCTTGGAAGGAACCGTGGAGTACATTCGCCGGAACGCGCCCTTGGCCGTCATCATCGGCGACGCCAAAAGAGGCGATATTGGACCCAGCGGCGCAGCCTACGCCCGGGCCATGTTCCAGGTTTGGGACTTTGACGTGGTAACCGTCAATGCCTGGGGCGGACACGACACCGTGGCTCCCTTTCTCGAAGATCCGGACCGGGGAGTGTTCATCTGGTGCCGGGGCTCCAATCCCGGATCTACCGATCTACAAGACCTCACCGTGGACGGGCCAGAAGGCGTGGGGCCGCTGTATAGCCATCTGGCTCGGACTGCCGCGTCCTGGAACGAGAAGAGCAACGTTGGTCTGGTGATGGGAGCCACCAATCCGCAACAGTTAGCGGATGTCCGCCGCATCTGCCCGGACCTCCCCTTGTTGATACCCGGAGTTGGCGACCAGGGCGGGGACTTGGAGGAGGCTGTTCGTTTGGGCACGGATGAAAGGGGGCGGAGGGCATTGATAAACTCGTCCCGGGGGATTATCTACGCTTCCAGCGGTCCTGATTTCGCACAGGGGGCCTCGCGGGAAGCGGCAAGCCTGCGGGACTCCATCAACCGGATCTTGGAGGCCGAGGGAAAGGGATGGCATTAGACCTGAAAGTGGGAGACGTGGTGCGGATGAAGAAGGCCCATCCCTGTGGCAATCACCTGTGGCTGGTGACCCGGCTGGGGGCGGACATCGGAATCACCTGCCAGCAGTGCCACCGTCACCTGATGTTGGCCAGGTCATTGATGGAGCGGCTGGTCAGGGAAGTCATTCCACGGACCCAGGCGCCTCTGGATACCGGGGATGCCGTGACTACGGGGATCTAGTGGGCGCCTTCGGCCGGCTAGACTTAGTCCGCTTCACCTGAGGGCACTGTCGCCTGGGATTCATAGCCCCAGTCCAACAGCTCGGCGTGGAACCCGCGCATCTGGTCAGCCATGGTGTCGATGAAATTTCTCACCGCGCGGCCCAGGAATTTCCCTCTCAACGTGCATACTCCTATGACCGAGGACTGGAAGATGTGGTCCAGGCGGACTACTCCCAGTTTGTAGTGGTCTTCTTCGTGGAGAGTGAAGTCGCTACAAATGGCCAGACCCATGCCGATTTCGACGTACCGTTTGATGGATTCAGTATCGTCCATCGCTAGGACGACGTCGTAGGCGATGCCCTGACTTTTCAGCGACTGCTCTACCTTTTGTCTGGTCAGGCTTTCCGGTCCGGTTAGGATCAACGGCCACTCCGCAACATCCTGCAACTGGATCGGATGCCGCTCCAATAGGGAATGTCCCGGTGGCGTCATCAGAACAACGTTGTACTCGAACAGTTCCTGGAATTCAAGAGACGGTTCGTCGGACGGCGGTGGTGAGCAGAACGCCAGGTCGAGTTCGCCGGACTTCACCAGTTGAATCAACGGCGCGTAGGCACGGGCCATGAGTCTGATGTGTACGTCCGGGTATTGGGAACGGAAGAACTGAATTCCCCTTGGCAGGTGGTGCATGACCAGGTCCTGGTACGCGCCTACCACGAAGGAGCCCAGCCGCTCCGAGTAGTCCATCTGGGTCTTCAAAATGTCCACCGCGGTCACCACCGGAGTGACCAGATCCAGCAACGTGATGCCTTCGGAGGTTAGCTGAATCGGCCTCTTGATCCGGTCGAAGAGCGTAATGCCAAATTCGGCTTCCAGTTTTCTTAGGTGGGTCGTCACGGTAGGCTGACCCAACTCCAAGGCCCTGGCTGCCCTTGAGACACTTCGCAAGCGGGCGACGTGGTAAAAGCTAACTAATTCCCGCAGTTCCATAGGCGTGCTCCCCCAAGCAAGCATATTGGGAATTTAATATAATATATCATATGTTATCGCTTGACAAAATAGAGGGGGCGAATCGAGAATAACCTTTAGGGTAGGCTTCCCCCTATTGTCGGCTGGTGGGCCAATTAGATCACCCAACCCCCGGTGTCAGATTTATGCCCTATATAATTACCGAGCCATGTATCGGAGTTAAAGACGCTAGCTGTCTAGAAGTGTGTCCGGTTGATTGCATCGCAACTACCGACGCCGCCGATATGTATTACATTGATCCGGTAACCTGTATCGACTGCTCCTACTGTGAGTCGGTCTGCCCGGTGAACGCTATCTTTGACGAATTCACCGTCCCTTCCAAATGGCGAGAGTACATCCGCAAGAACCGGGAATTTTGGGACGGTAAGTAATCGCTCCCAGCAGGCTTCTTAGATTCTTCCCTGTCTGATTTGGCGGAAGCCGGATATCGACGTGGCCAAGCCCCAAGACCAAATAACACTCCAGCCGCCATTGACGTTGTATCCGTCATCCACTTGCGAATAATAGATATATAATATTCCGTACAGTTATGTCAATAGTTTTCCCTCGGTAAAAATTATTTCGGTAGCGTTCTCCGCTGGTTCAGTCACGTTGTCAGTTATCGGAATGCAGGGTAAACTAGCGGCCAACTGAGTCTCCGGCGCCAAAAAACCGGTGCGGTAAACCTTGAAAGGAAATTGATATGGCCTTATTTTTGCGGGATGAAGAAGTTTCACGCGCCGTCACCATGGACGACATGTTGCCGGCTATCGAGTCGATGCAGGGGCATTTTGGCCGAGGTGAGGCCATGATTTTGCCCCGGCGCAAGATAATCGCCAGCGGGGGGATGCTAGCGGTCATGGGCGGGGGACTCTTCTACGACGGCGTCTTGGGTGTTAAAACCTACACCGTGGTTCGTGGCACCTACTCTTTCCAAGTGAGCCTTTACGACGCCGACACAGGCCGTCTGATGTGCTACACGCAGGCCAACCGCCTGGGCCAACTAAGAACCGGGGCTACTACGGCGGTCGCGGTGAAATATCTGTCCAATTCCGATGCTGCCACCGTGGGTATCATCGGAACCGGGTACCAAGCCCCAACTCAGTTAGAGGCCGTGAGCAAAGTTCGAAGCATCAAGAGCGTCAAAGCTTTCAGTCGCTCCGCCGAGAACCGGGACGCCTTTGCCAGGTCAATGTCCGATTCCCTGGGTCTGGACGTTGCCTCGGCAGCTGGTCATCAAGAGGTGGTGGAAGGCAGCGACATTGTTATCTGCATCGCCGCAGCTACGGAGCCGGTGATGAACGGGGAATGGCTGGCAACGGGGGCGACCCTGGTCGGGGCCGGCCCCACAACTTGGCGGATCCGGGAGGTGGACGACGCAACGCTGGTGCGGGCGGACAAGATTTTCGTGGACTCAGCCGAGCAGGTCCGTGACGAGGCAGGTGACATGGCCAGCGCCGTGGACCGGGGATTACTTCAGTGGAGTCAGCTATTGGAGTTGCGCCATGCCGTCGCCGGTACTCTAACGGGCCGGGACAATCATAGCCAAATAGTCTATGCCAAGATGATGGGTACCGGGGTGGCCGACGTAGCCGCGGCCAAACTGGCCTATGACAAGGCCACGGAGATGGGGTTGGGCACGGAGATGGAGTGGTAGCTATCTAGGGTCTAAGTACTCCTTGGTGGGCAGGACGCTGTAGGTCGTGCGCTCCATCAGGAGGCTTTCCACTGCGGCCCGGGCTGTGTCCAGCGAGGTGAAGCAAGGGATCTGGCGCTCTACCGCAGCCCTGCGGATGAAGAACCCGTCCTGCATGACCGAAGTATCTCCCGACAGGGTGTTTATCACGGCTCCCACGGTGCCTTCGGTGATCAGATCCACCACGTTGGGATGGCCTTCGCCCAATCTTTTGTTGGCCACGGTAACCGGGATGCCCAAAGCGGAAATCATGGCGGCGGTGCCCTCGGTGGCGTAAAGGGGGCAACCCGCCTTTCCCAGGTCCCTGACCAGATCCAGGGCTTCGGCCTTATTCTGGTCGGCGATGCTTAGCAGCACCCCCATCTTCTTCGTCAAGTTCAGGTTGGCGGCCAACAGGGCTTTGGATAGGGCGCCGGCGAAGTCCCGGTCCACGCCCATAACTTCCCCCGTGGATTTCATTTCCGGGCCAAGGTGCCAGTCCACGCCTACCAGCTTGCCCATGGAAAACACCGGGGCTTTTATCCCAACCAGTTTCTGCCTGGGCCAGAGACCGCCTTCGTAGCCTTGGGAGGCTAGGGTTTCGCCCAGCATCACCCGGGTGGCGATGGGGGCGACGGGCACGCCGGTAACCTTGGAGATGAACGGGATGGTCCGGCTGCCCCTAGGATTGACCTCTAGGACGTACACGGACGTAGCATCGACGGCTGCCACCGGCAAGTGAGGGCTTCGATAGGGAGGTCCCCCAAGAATAACGAATTGTATGTTCAACAGGCCGCGGATTCCCAAGGACAGGCCGATGCGCGTTGTGTAGTCCACGATGGTGGATACTTCTTCATCTGTCAGGTTCAGAGCGGGGTACATGGCCATCGAGTCGCCGCTGTGTACCCCGGCCCGTTCTATGTGCTCCATGACGCCGGGTATCAAGACTTGCTCCCCGTCACAGATGGCGTCCACCTCGCACTCCTTGCCTTCCATATACCGGTCGATAAGCACGGGTTGCTCCGGGGCCAATTGAACTGCGGCGGTCAAGTAGCGAATCAGCTCCGAGGCGTTCTGCACGATCTCCATGGCCCGGCCTCCCAGCACGTAACTGGGACGCACCACGGCCGGGTATCCGATGTTCTGGGCGACCTGAAGGGCCTCGCTCACCGAGGTCACCGCCGCGCCGGGCGGCTGGGGTATTCCCAGCCGGGACAGGAACTCCTCAAACTTGTGCCGGTCCGAAGCGGTGTCGATGGCCTCCGCGCTGGAGCCTAATATGGGCAAACCGGCCGCGGACAGGACTTGCGACAGGTTGATGGCTGTCTGGCCGCCGAATTGCACCACTGATGGCGGAGGCCGGTCATCCACCGTCTCGTTGTCGATGATGTCCCGGACGGCTTCCTCGTCCAAAGGCTCAAAGTAGAGCCGGTCACTAGAGTCGAAGTCCGTTGACACGGTTTCGGGGTTGGAGTTAATCATTATGCTGCGGACTCCGCTCTGGGAGAGGGCCTGGGCGGCGTGGACGCTGCAATAGTCGAACTCGATCCCCTGGCCGATCCTGATGGGTCCGCTGCCGATCACCACCGCCTTGGGTCCGGGCAAAGGCTCGGCTTCGTTCTCCTGGTCGTAGGTGCTGTAGTAATAAGGCGTGACCGCCTCGAATTCGGCGGCGCAGGTATCGACCGTCTTGTAAACCGGCCGGATGTCCCACTGGAGCCGGAGATTCCGTACCTGCTCCGGCAGCATGTCGGCCAGCGTCCCCACCTGTTCGTCGCAGAATCCCAACCGCTTGGCGCGCCACAACAGGTCCGGAGCCAATGGTTCGGACAGCAAGCGGCGCTCCATGGCGACGATCCGCGTCAACGCGCTGATGAACCAGGGGTCGATATAAGTACGCTCCAGCAGAGCGGTTGAGTCCACATCCCGGCGGATCGCCGCCATTATGGCCCAGAGCCGCAGATCGTTAGGTTCCAGTGGCAGGCGGTCCAGGGAAAACGTGCCGCCTTGGCGCCACGCCGGGTCTTCCCACAAAAGGGTGCGCCCACCCAGTTCCAACGACCGCGCCGCTTTCTGCAATGCGGCCTCGAAGGACCGGTCGATGACCATTACCTCTCCCGTGGCCTTCATCTGGGTGGTAACGCTGCGGTCGCCGCTGGGGAACTTATCGAAGGGCCAGCGGGGGATCTTTATCACACAGTAGTCCAACGCCGGCTCGAAAGCTGCCTTGGTCTTGTCGGTAACCGCGTTGGGAATCTCGTCAAGCCGCTTTCCCACGGCAATCTTGGCGGCGACGCGGGCGATGGGGTAGCCGGTGGCCTTACTGGCCAGGGCCGAGCTGCGGCTAACTCTCGGATTGACTTCAATCACGTAATAAGGAGAGTCGGATTCAGGTTCTAGCCCGATGGCCTGGGCAACCCGGCTATGGGGTTGCAAAGCGAACTGGACGTTGCAGCCACCCTCGATACCCAGTCCGCGAATAATCTTGAGGCTGGCGCTTCGGAGCATCTGGTAGTCTTTATCGGTCAGGGTTTGGCTGGGGGCGACTACGATGCTGTCGCCGGTGTGGACGCCCATGGGGTCGATGTTTTCCATGTTACAGATGGTGATGCAGTTGTCCGCGCCGTCGCGCATGACTTCGTACTCAATCTCTTTCCAACCGGCCAGGGACCGCTCCAGGAGGATCTGGGAGATGGGGCTGGTGGAAAGACCGCTTTCGACGATGGCCTCGAACTCTTCCCAGGTGCTGGCGAAGCCGCCGCCGCTGCCACCCAGGGTGTAGGCGGGCCGCACCACCAAGGGCAGACCCACGGATCTGCCGATGCTCCGGGCCTCTTCCATGGTTGACGCAATCTCGCCCCTTGGTTCCGGTTCGCCGACTTCGCGCAGAAAATCCCGGAACAACTCCCGGTCTTCGCATCGGCGGATGGTATCCAGAGGAGTGCCCAGCAGGCGAACGTTGTACTTATCCAGCACGCCGGCGTCAGCTAAGGCCACGGCCAGGTTCAAGCCGGTTTGGCCGCCTAAAGTTGGCAGGATGCCGTCGGGCTTCTCCCGCTCAATGATGCGGTCGAGGACATCGACGGACAGAGGTTCTATGTAGACGTGGTCCGCCGTCGCGTCGTCGGTCATGATGGTTGCCGGGTTGGAGTTAACGAGTACCGTTGTGACGCCCTCCTCACGGAGGGCTTTGCAGGCTTGTGTGCCCGCATAGTCAAACTCGGCGGCCTGGCCGATAACGATAGGCCCGGAGCCGATGACCAGTACCTTTCCCGGTTTTCCCGAGATGCTAATCCCTTTTGCTCCCTTTAACCGCCACTGACCGCCGACGCGCCAGCGGACCGGCGTTATTGATTCTGAATGCCTAAGACGTGGGAAGGAGGCCCGGCAGTGTGATTAGCTCCTTTTTTTGGAGCATATTTAAGGTTTGAAAGATAAATGATCCCAAGAAATTTCCCGCCGGATCAAACTCCGAGTATTCGGCGAAGTTCTCCCGGTCCCGCGGAGGGATCCGGAAGACTACCTCCCCTGGGTCTTGAGCCTCCAGCTCGATATGGCCCACCGTGGGCCGGTCCCGGTCCCGGTGGACCGAGTTGATAAGTTTGATAGATAAGTCCCACCGGACTCCCAGCTCCGTCCGGCCTGGAGTGAGCTGATATTCGTGTCCGGAATGTGAAAACCAGGGTACCTCTTCATCCAAGAGCGATACAACGCTCGTCAAGTCGCCAGGGATCTCCACCTCCACACCCTCTTCCACCAACACCAAGGAGAATGAAGACATTTGGTTACCTCCAAAATATTCCTTTGTCCGTGCAAGGTTTGACAGACCTGGCGTATTTCATAAATCTTCCGGGTTACAAACTACATAGGCGTTCCTCCTTGGCGAAGATTTGGAAAAGCACTTAAATGGCCCCTTGAACCAACTTGAGGAAACGATCGAACAGGTATTCGTTATCGTGGGGCCCCGGCGAACCTTCCGAGTGGTACTGAATGGTAAAGACCGGCAGGTCCCGGTGCCTCAGCCCCTCGATGGTATCGTCGTTCAAGTTTATGTGGGAAATCTCCAGCTCCGGAGGCAGCGAGTCCCTGCTTACGGCATACCCATGGTTCTGCGCGGTTATGTAAACCCGTCCGTCGACGAGATCCTTCACCGGATGGTTGCCACCACGGTGACCGAACTTCAGTTTAAAGGTCTGGGCGCCCATGGCCCTGGCCAGAATCTGATGTCCAAGGCAGATACCCATCATGGGCACCCTGCCTATCAGCTTTTCTACGTTGGTCACCAGATAGTCCAGCAGTTGGGGGTCCCCCGGACCCGGCGAAAGAAGGATCCCGGCAGGTTTCATCGCCAGCATGTCTTCGGCGGCCATGGTGGCCGGCACGGCGGTGACCTGGCAGCCCCGCTGGCGCAGCAGACGCAGAATGTTGTATTTCAGTCCGCAATCGGTGACTAATATCCGGTGTTCCGGAGCGCCAGGCTCCAACGGAGGATCGTCCCATGCGTAGTCGTGATCGGTGGTAACCGTGCGCACGAAGTCGACATCGTCGTATCGGGTGGATTCGGCCAAGCTTTCCAGCGCCAACTCGGGGGATTCCGTGGTGATGATGCCCGACATCACGCCGCGATCGCGCAGCCGCCGGGTGATGGCCCTGGTGTCCACCCCGCTGATGCCCGGTATATCCTGGGACTTGAGAAATTCGTGAAGAGTTGCAACCGCTTGGGAATGGCTGGGCTCATCGCAGTGCTCCCGGACTATCAACCCGGACACTTGGATCCGGCGCGACTCGAAGTCCTCCCGGTTGATGCCATAATTGCCCACCAGGGGGTAGGTCAATGTCACCAACTGCCCGGCGTATGACGGGTCGGTAAGGACTTCCTGATAACCAGTCATGCTGGTGTTGAACACCACCTCGCCGTGTCCGCCGGGTTCCGCCCCAAAGGCCTCTCCACGGTGGATCGAGCCGTCTTCCAGCACCAGATGCGCTTGCTTAAACAACGGCGCCATCCTGGTAAACGAACCGGCCTTGCACCATCGTGGCCACCACCTGACCCTTCAGCGTTGCGCCCTGCAGCGGGGTGTTCTTGCCCATGGATTGGAATTCGTTGGGGTCCACCACCCACTCCAAGTCGGGATCAAAGATGACAATGTCCGCCGTAGTTCCGGGCGCCAGCGTAGACAAATGGTCGAAGGAAGCGCCCAAAACACGAGCGGGGCCCACGGTCATCCGCTCCACCAGAGTGATCAGGCTCATGTGGCCCCCGTGAACCAGTTGCAATGCGGAGCCCAGGGCGGTTTCCAATGTACTGATGCCAGAAGGAGCGTCTTGGTAGGTGACCAGTTTGCTGATCAGTTCGTGGGGGGCGTGGTCGGTGGCGATACAGTCGATCACCCCTTCGGCCAGGCCCTGCACCAGGGCGTTCACGTCTTGCTGGCCGCGCAAGGGGGGGTAGACTTTGGTTAAGGTGTCGTAGGCGAATGATTCGCCGGTGCCGGTGCCGGTGCCGGTTCCGGTTCCGGTGGCCTGGCCGCCCAATACCCATTCGTCGGTGATGGTCAGGTGGTGGGGGCAAACTTCGGCGGTGACCGGAATGCCTCGTTCCCGGGCCTGCCTTACCAACGGCACGCTGCCGGCGGTGCTAAGGTGGGCCAGATGTATCCTGCCACCGGTTAGTTCGGCCAGAGCAATGTCCCGGGCCATCATGGCCTCTTCAACCGCGGACGGAATGCCTGGCAGCCCGAGACGGGTCGCCACCCGTCCCTCGGCCATTACCCCGTTTCGTGACAATGACAAGTCCTGGCAATGGTTGGTGACGGGCAAACCCAGGTCGGAGCTGTAGGTCAGGGCCAAGCGCATCAGGTTGGGGTCTTCCACCGGGTCGCCGTCGTCACTAAAGGCCACGACGCCGGCGACGGCCAACTCTTCCATCTCGGATAACTCTTTCCCTTTGCGGCCCTTGGTGACGCAACCTATGGGAAAGACCCGGACTATCCCTTCGTCCCTGGCCCGCTGCCGGATAAATTCAACCATGGCGGAGTTGTCTATGGGCGGGTCGGTGTTGGGCATACAACAGATGCTGGTGAAGCCGCCCCGGGCCGCGGCTCGGGTTCCGGCGACGATAGTCTCTTTGTATTCGTAGCCCGGCTCCCTCAGATGGCAGTGGATGTCGATAAAGCCCGGACTGGCCACCAGGCCACCGGCCTCGACGACACGGCAATCTTCCGGGATGTCATCCGGAGAGATTGTGCCCGATGCCAGAATAACTCCGTCCCGAATCAAGATATCTCCCACCTCGTCCACCCCTCTGCCGGGGTCGATGATGCGCGGTCCTTTTATCAATATCGTGTCAGGAGCCAATCCGAACACCTATTCCCCACCAGCGGACAAGTGGTACAGGAGGGCCATGCGGATGGCCACTCCGTTGGTTACCTGCTGCTCAATGACGGACCTGCCGCCGTGGGCTAAGGTGGAGCTTATCTCTATCCCTTCATTCATCGGGCCGGGGTGCATAACCAATGCATCGGGATTGGCTCGGCTTAACCGGGCCTCGGTAACCTGCCAACGGCGGATGTACTCCCTCATGCTGGGCAAGAATCCGCCGTTCTGACGTTCTGCTTGCAGTCTCAGCGCCATTACCACGTCGGCGCCCTCCAGTGCTCGGTCCAGATTAGTTTCGACCTGAACCGATGCCAAGGGATTATCTTGGTCGTCGTTGCCGCTGGGCCGGAGCATGTCCAAGGGCAACAGGGTGCTTGGTCCGCAAAGGATTACCTGTGCTCCCATCTTGACGAATCCCCAGATGTTGGAGCGGGCCACTCTGCTGTGCAGAACGTCGCCGACGATGACGATCTTCAGTCCTTCCAATCGTCCCAGTTTTTCTTTTACCGTGTACAGGTCCAGCAGCGCTTGGGTGGGATGGGCGTGAATGCCGTCCCCCGCGTTGATTATTCCAACGCGGTCCAGGTGCTGGGCCAGCAGGTATGGCGCTCCCGAGTGGGGGTGCCGAATGACGATTATGTCGACTCCCATCGCTTGGATCGTCAGTCCGGTATTGAGCAAAGACTCGCCCTTCTCAGTACTGCTACCGCTCGCGGACATGTTGATAACATCGGCGCTGAGAATCTTTCCTGCCTCTTCAAAGGAGATACGGGTGCGGGTGCTGGCTTCATAGAACAGGGTAACGACGACCCGTCCACGCAGGGCCGGCACCTTTTTGATGTCCCGATGTAGGACCTCCGACATGCCCTCAGCCGACTCGAGGACTTCGAGGATCTCCTGTTGGGAGAAATCGTCCAAGTCCAGCACGTGACGCCGGCGCTTGCGCACGGCGGCTGCTTCAATCTGGGGTTGGGCCTCGGTTTCGATGGCGTTCAAGAGGCTCATGACTGCCTATTCCTCCGCCCGAACGATAGCTACCTCGTCGATCCCGTCGGTCTCGATCAGTCTGACCCGGACTACTTCATCCGGCGCCGTGGGAACGTTCTGCCCTACGTAATCGGCGCGTATGGGCAACTCCCGGTGGCCCCGGTCCAACAGGATAGCAAGCTGCACCTGCTGGGGGCGGCCGAAGTCGTTGAGCGCGTCCATTGCGGCGCGGACGGTGCGTCCGGTGAAAAGCACGTCGTCTACCAGCACTACCTTTTTGCCCTGAATATCAACGGGCATCCTGGTGGGGCGAATCCGGGGGCTCATCCTGGATTTCACGTCGTCGCGGTAGAGATTGATGTCCAGATCCGCCACCGGCACCTCACTTCCTTCGAATTCCGAGAGATTGCTCGCCAACCGCTGGGCCAGGTGGACGCCGCGGGTATGAATCCCCACGATGACCAGGTCCTCAACTCCACGGTTTCTTTCCAGAATTTCGTGGGCCACCCGGGCCAAAGCCCGCTTGATGTCCTGGTCATTCATTATCTGCCGGTCGGCCATAAGCTCCTACGTGACGCCATTGCCAAATTCGACGAAAATCCGAGCCTACGATTGGCCTCTTGAGCCTAGCTCTGCCGTTATGTAACGTAGGCTCAATCGACCCACGCAACAAAAATCCCCTTGCCCATCAGTTGGCAAGGGGTTTATGCGCATCCAACACGCCCTTGATGACGGGTTGGAGTGGAATGGGCGCTAAACTTTGCCAGCCTCACGGGACTGTCTTAAAAGCCCGGCCACCCCAATCTAGGACAGCCTCACGACCCGGTTCTATTTTTTGTTTCGGATATGTTAACAGACCTTTATCCAAGAGGGAAGGGGTTTCAAGGCCTAGTAGTGTCTTAGTTTGACTGGCGATTCTTCGAGCACGCCTCTTCATCAGAACAAGCTAAATAAAATCGCAGTGAGAGACGATTTCCAGATATCCACTGATCTCCGTGAACCAACAAATCCTGTGGAACTGCTCCAGATTGCCCGCAATATGCACAGTGCAGGGGTGGTCCATCTGTAAGGGCAC
>CERD01012757.1_pt1 | contig 13092 bp, 10 predicted proteins | sample 530931 | NCBI WGS metagenome assembly CERD01 (sample SAMEA2621101, study PRJEB7988) | marine metagenome | isolation source: saline water (ENVO:00002010), including
TTGTCTTTGCAACGATGCGAGCTTTTTTTGTTCTAATTTGCTTTAGAGCACTGGTTATCAGTAATTGTTTCGAAATTGACTGTCACTCAGCGATTGTCTCTCAACGACTGTTTCTCAGCGATTGTTTCTCAACGACGATACTCAACTTCCACGTCGTAATCGTCGCGTGACACCGTTACACTTGTATAAATTGAGAACATTGAGAAATCCTTTGTGGCTATTACTTTAAATAAACTTACATTGTTTTCGAAAGGCAACCGAAAAAACTTGAGAACTCTCGAACTAAATAGCACGATATTCTCAACTCCTCAGCTATTACACAAAATGAGGATTTAATCTTTTAGCTCGACTAACAGCCTCTTGTGACTCTATACTTTTTTTATTATCTTTATGTTGCCAGTAATCAGCTAAGCTCAAATAGTAAGGCTTCCACCAGTTTTCCTGAGCAGCCTTAATCAATCTCTTATAACGCTGATCAGCTCTCAGCTTCTTCCATTCATTTTCCGGGTAAAAATTCGAAATAATGAAGTCAATGCCCAAGAATACATCGAGGGGATTATGCATGACTCGTGGATTGTCTAATAATGCAATCCTTCCATAGTCGTCTAGGTCATTCAGGTTCCTACCACCGTGATGAATATGAAAATCAGGGTGCATGTACTTAGGAGGGTTACCAGGTTGAACGTGATAATCCATATGCCAGCAACCTCTACATTCTTTAGTTAAAGCTTTGTCATAACATGAATACTCTAAATCTATGATCATTCTACGAGCTGAAGTGAATTCAAAAGCTTCATCTACTGAGACCTCTGCTGACATTTTAATATCTACATCTTGATGCCAAACATCGCCCCGAATAAATTCGCCTTGTGCGGTCTTGAATTCCAAGCCTGAAACTACGTATTTCGTTGGATCATTTCTAAATTGGTGCCTAGCATTCTTGAGGGGAGAGACGTCTCTAATAAATTTTTTTTCGAAAAGGAGTTCCCCTAGCTCATCTAATCCTTGAGATATTTCCTCAGCCGTTAACATCTGGCTTCAACCTCACTAAAAGCTTTCTTATTTTTTTTTGGTCATCAGTGTGTACAACAAATTTCTTTGGTTCAGTCGAGTCCTCTATATGTGCTTTTACATCCATATACTTAGGCTGCTCCCACGATTTAGCTTCTGGGTCACGGACCCTTAGTGCGTCAAATGGATCAAGCGGAGTACCAGATAGAACACAGTTCACCCACAGGTTCTGGCTTTGCTCTCCATTTGGGTAGCGGATAGGAATGGGTGATAATTTGTCTAAGCCCAATTTAGATTTTAAGACATCAACCCGCTCTGAGCACGTAAGTGATTGCAAAACTGACTCGGGGCAAAGTTCGAACCACCAATCCTCTACTCTACTAAACCACCACCGATCTTTAATCTGAGAAAAAGGCCCCTTGTATTTATACTCATTCAGAAGTGCCTTACAAGTTTCCCAATCTTCTGAATCAGAACTCACGCCTAACTTTGTTTGTAACATTTTTTCAGTTACCAACATACCCGCGGATTGAACCAATGTGGAAAATATCGCACCAACGAGTGCATGAGGATCACTAGCTTTTGAGCTTAAAAAATCTATAAATCTAGTATCAATCTGTTCAAAAGTCTTTTGGTCACAGTGGAGTATCTCTCTCACTTCCTCTAACTCTAAGTCCTGGCCTACATCTTTTCGAAAATTCGACGCTGTTTGATATGCTCTAACCAGAGACAGCAGGTGCTTTGCTGCTGAATTTCTACCAATTGGTTCTTTCAAATCTCTTTTTCTTATTACTGCGTCAAATAGATTCTTCGCAGAATCATCAGGCTCTAGCTGATTGAGGATAATTTCCTCGTAGGAGATCAGTACCAATGGCAACGGTGGTATATTTTGCACAGCCATCTCTGTTCTTAGTTGCTGTGCTAACGTAGTACCAAAGTAGTCAGCCTTGTTTCCATCATCGCTTATTGCTTTTAAATCCTGGTCAATCAAAATACCGTCGAATTGTTGGTCTCTCGCGAATAGTCCGACTGCGTGAATGGAATCCATTACTTGTTCGTGATGAATGCTTAACTCTCCCTCACTTGACGATTCAATTAGTTCAACCAACTCATGAATAGTCTCTTTTTTCTCATCATCAATATATAAAAACTTAATAGGCATCTTCAGGTAACTCTGATTCACTTGCTAAAGGAAGTGTGATTTTTACACATGTGTTGAACCCATCTGATGGCTCATCAATCGCTATCTCACCGTTCATTTCATCTATAATATTTTCTGTTATAGATAATCCTAGCCCCATACCTCTGTTATATTCATTTTCTTTAGAGAAGGGCTTCGCAGGCATAGAGGTTGTGTATAGCGGGGAAAAAACTCTTGCCCATTTGTCTTTCGGTATACCGTCACCATTGTCCTGAAACTTTATTGTCATAAAGGAGCTTCCAGTAAACACCTCAATCCTAATCTCGCCAGCTTTGTTGCCTGCACGCTCGATAGCCTTACATGAATTGGTAAATAAATTCATAAAGATAGACATAATTTCGGAAATATGAACAGGCTTTGTCCAAATACCCCAATCATCAAAATAAGTTGATAATTTGTAGCCTCGTCTTTCAACGGTCGGTTTCATAGCCTGTACAAATTTCTTCACTAACTTTTGCATATCATAGTTATTCTTCTCTCTGTTTGAGTTGCTACGCATCGTACCATCAAAGAAATCAGTGTAAGCTATTAGGAGACTAAGGTTCTCTTCTAATTGCGAAGAGAGAGATTGAAGCTGCGGATCTAAATTAGATAACCTTTCTAGAGTCTGACTATTTAAACTTAGATTTGTGAGGCAGGTCTGAATTTCATGTGTGAACTCAGAGATTGCTAATCCAGTTGAAGATAAAACGCGATACATCAACTGTTCATCGATGTACTCTTTAAGTGTCTCTGTAACAGTTTCTAAACTTTCGATTAATTGACTATTGAGATCTTCACCACCTTCATCGCCCTCGAATTCAGCATTTTTATAGTCATCCCCACCTACAGATTGATTTTCTTTTTTAAAACCGTTGGACTCACTATGAGCTGCTAATTTTATTCTCATTTCTTCTAATTGTTCTTGCAGCTCTAGTTCTTTAGATTTTTTCTTACTTACGAAATCTTGGTTTGCTTTTATTTTTCTTTTTCTAATTTCTGCATTGTGAGCCGCAACCTTTATAGCAACATAGTAAGTAGCTGTAGTTAATCTATCAAATGCGTCATTTTCAATAAGACCTTCCCGGGCTGAAGTTTCCTCAAAAATATTGCCAGAGTTGTCTACAACAGAAACAACTCCGATAAAATTCGTATTTGAGTGAGGCATTAAGTATTTTCGTTTCTGATAGGAATCATCTAAACCCAGCCAATCGTTACCTCTGCTTCCATATGGAGCTACACTAAAGCCATTCCTTTTTAGTTTCAATCCTCCATTTGAAGCTAAATAGTTTGTCAGTGCCCTCGAATTATTTGATCCCCGCTCTCTAGAAAAGTAATGAAATTCAACTTTGTAGTCAGTATTTCGTAAATTCTCGTCATAGCCTTCTTCAAAATAAATTGTATCTGTATTTCGTTTATCCGCTATCCCTACAATCTCAACTTTTAAACGGCCATCGCTTTCCATAGTTGCGCAGGCTTTCAAATCTGCTTTGTCGAGAAACTCTGTTGATTGATCAATAGTCGTAAGGCTAGAGGGTGTACTATCAGCATTAATATATTTGAAGACTGCTTTGAACCCTAGATCGTTTGTACTGACCGGATCTATTGATAATATACTTGCAAGATATTTATACGTGGTTTCTATGTTGCTTGAGGTCCATGCCTCTCTAACGTCAGAGATTTCTAATATCGTACCTTCATCAAAGTCATAATTTGTTTTATCCGTATATACCTTGTTCGCTATCGAGGTTAACTTTGCTCCAGATTGAAATTTATCCCAGTCAATATCCACGCATAGATGGTGACTAGCAGCCCTTTGCTTAGTTACAAGTTTGAGTCGTCGGCCAATCTTCTGGACAGAAAACCTGCCAATTCCCTTTTTGCCAGCTCTAGGTCTTTTAAAACGAGTAGACAAGGGGTTTCTGAGCTTGTCAGATGTACTAATGGTCATGAAACCTGAGACCAGACCCTCGAACGTCATCCCCAGTCCATCATCAACTATAGTGATTTTTCCCCCAGGAGCCTCCGTGCCCGTAAAATGTACAGTAACTGTTTTGGCATCAGCATCATAAGCATTTTTAATTAGCTCACTTAATGCAGTTGTTTTCTTCGCAACAAGTTGTTCACCTAACCGTTCAACAATTTTTGCATCAACTGAAAAGCGAACGTTCTCCTTATCGAACTCAGAAATTTTTGTCGAAAGATCCAGTAACTTACCATAATCGACCTTACTGTTTACGTTCTTCGAATCTGCGCTGTCTGGGGCCAATAAGAGGTAAAGTTCTTCAATTAAGCCTTTCTCGTCAGTCATTTAGCGTTTTAACTCCTTTATAGCGCTCATTTCTCAATTGTCTTGCAGCTTTTCTGAGTTCTGAAATTTCTTCAGCAGTACAAATATCTTGTTTTATTAAGATAGCGTCAACTATATCAGTAGCCCTACTCTGTTCCCCTCTAATCAGAAGTTTATCAACGTTACGCTTTGCAAGTACTAGATCATCCATAATAGCTTCATTCATGAGTATTTGAATTCTCCTTCCCGAAGAGGGTTCAATTTTAAGCACACCAGAGCTATAGGCTCTTCCTTCAAGTTCTGCAGACAGCTGCGAGAAGGAAGATAGTAAAGATATAGATATGGCCATTTTAAAATTTGCAGAGCAGTTTTTGTCGCGAAACAAAACTTTATGAACTGAGTTGGTACAATTAACTTTTGCTTGGTTAATAACCATGCGAGGAGAAAGATGGATCATGTAAGACAAAAACGCGTCGGGAATAATACCGTCAATTCCGTACCCAGGAGCATACCAATGAGGCCGTTTTTTAAATGTTCTATTGCTCTCCCTCGATTCTATGTCTAATTGAGACAAATACTTGGATACATGCGAATCACTGAGCATTTCTAATTCCGAAGGACAAACTAATAGTACTCGTTCACCGGAAGAGTGTATTTTATTTTGTCTTGACCTATTATGAAAAATCCCTTGTAAGCTAGAGAACTTACCAATTACTGGTTTTAAAACATGCTCTTCAAGTGAGTTTTCGACTGCAGTTTTTCGGTTAATAATAAATAGGTTATTGGCGCCCGTAACCATTCCTATTTTTATATCAGCGTGATAACCAAGAGGTGCTGACACATCAGATGTGCAAAGCTTCTTATAAACATCTAGTGCCTCTTTAGAAATAATATCATATTTGTAATTTTCGATATCTGAAGAACTCGAGCTATCAGGTGAGGAGATAATCGATTTAAGCATAATTAAATCTTCAACAGATTTAACATTCAAACTACAATCGATAACTCCATTTTTTGAAAACCCCTCAGCTAATAGGATTACAGAGGTCTCCTGAGCGCCCTCTCCCCTAAAAAACCGCTCTGCTAGTTTTATAATCTTAATACTTTTAAAAAATCCTTTATGAATTTCTATAAGCCTTTTGGCATAATCAGAATGTAGTAAGCTACTAGGCAAAACCCAAGCTACCCTACCGCCATCGTTTAAAAATGATAAGCTATGGACCAAGAAGAAAGCCCACAGACTAGCATTTCTTCCCATCGTACTAGCAGAGAAAGGAGATGCTCTCAAGATTTGTTCACAAGAACTACGCTGTACAGAAGTCATATTGTGCATAGATACATAGGGAGGGTTTCCGATTACAACATCGAAGCTTGGTACACTGAAGTCTTGAGGTTGAACTTTTATAAAGTCATTTTTGATGAAACGCTTCTTAACTTCTACTATCTTGTCAAACTTTTTGCTCAAGATATCAAAAGCATGTTGATCAATGTCAACACCATATAATTGTCTCTCAGGCGACTCACACCCCAATTCCCGAAGACGCTCAATACTACTATCGAAAAATCCACAGCCCCCAAAACTTGGTTCAAGAATAGACTCATGAGCTCTACGAATTGCCCAATCAGTCAATACTCGGCTTAGTTCTGGCGGAGTATAAAAAGCCCCGAGTTGTCTTTTTTTATCAAGTGGATGCGGATTCATTATTCTTCTCAAAAACTTCACAAGCAGCTAAGTGCTAATCGCTGCGACATCATACACTAATATTACGATTTATTGAAAAGATGACATGTCCACAGCCGGCTTTTCAGAAAAACAAAATAACCCATTTAAATCAACAACTTAACAATGACCCATAGGTAAGGTAAGCAATCCTAAAAGCAGAATCCTAATTACTTTATAACTCAATCTGTGATGTCTTTAATTACAAGAATCATTGCTTTCTTAAAAATCTCTCTTTCAGATATCAATTCTTCTATTCTTTCCTCAAGTTTATTTTGTACATATCGTGCTCTAGTGTCCGTTTTTTCGTCGCTCTTTTTCTGAACCCACCTATAAATAGTTGAAGGTGAGATGCCGTATTCTGTCGCAAGGTCATTCACCTTTGAATCACGTGCCTCATATCTTAGAACAACTTCTCTTCGAAAATGTTCGTTATACGACATACTCATACTAATGTTTCCTCATTGGATGATTGGCTCATACTTAGGATTACTAAGTATACAATATGTTTGGATGCTTAGAGAATCTAAGTACTTTAGTGAAAACGTAATGTATCATTGGTATTTAAAAGTCCACTTCCAATCCGTCTTAAATCCGCACGGACCAAAGCAGGCCTATCGCAAAGAGAGTTAGGTATTAGAATTGGTTTGGAGCCTAGCTCTGCAAGCAGCCGTATGAATCATTATGAAAAAGGAAGGCACACCCCAGATTTACATACAATAAAACGTATTGCTGAAGAGCTTAATTTGCCGCTCTGCTTTTTTTTCTGCGAAGAAGACGATATAGCCAATTTGGTGGTTTATATTCACAATTTACCCAGACAGGAAAGAGAGGCATTAGTTGAATCAGTCACTTCTCTGAGACCAACCCAAGAGTAGTCTATTTAACTACATGATTAAGATCCCATTACTATTTAATAATTTGGTGATTCATTTTCAATCGAAGCCGTTCACTTTAGGTTTTCTTAATTTTTTCAACTCTTAGTTCATCCTGAATTTCGTAAAGCCGAAATATTAATGAGCTGTTTTTTTGCTCCAATATTTTATTGATATTTTTAGCATCATCACGTTCTTTTCTATATCGCTCTTTAAGTGCAATTTCCTTCTTCAATTTTGCTCTAATTTTCTCAATTTCCCGCAACCCCATATGTTTTTCTGAGTTTAACTTCTCAGTTAGTGGATTAACTGTCCTATTGTATTCTTCTATAGCAGGAGCAGCTTCATTTCGAACAAAGTCCTCAAATTTATGGATGTAACTATGACCGAGGTTAGCTTCATTATTTATCTTATTAAGTGAAAGCCTACCTACTTTCTCAATTCGTTCCGGCTTACCATCCAAAAGACGTTGGAGCGCTGCGCGTAGTCGACCTAAGGTAATTTCTCTTCGTGACATTTTAGCTATCCGTGTATACTAAGGTACCTTTAATTTTGTCATCAAACACTTCAAATTCTATGTTGTGCTTCTTGACCAACAACTCGTTCCGTTTAATTTTTTGCTTGGTAGCTATTAAAATACTATTCATCATTGGATCACCCGTATTTAGCTTCCTAAAGGTATGGGTTAACCGTTTGTTCTGGCTAATTACCACCTTTGCTTGCTTATCGGTAATCACTTGGTGTTCACAAGGTTTTACCTCAGTCGCGAACTCCCCTATACCACATACTCGGCTACATCTGGGGTTTAGGCAATAACCGCCAGTTGCGAGTTTAACGACTGATAAGCTCCCATTTCTTACTAAGCGTTCAATCTCCTGGCGGCTCATGAAGACATATTCACCTGCTTTAAGCTTCTTGAATTTATCCTTGAAAATCCGCTCTCCTCCCAATCCACTTAAATTTTCTGACTCGTTGTATATTTCATCGAAGATATCCACTCCCATACGAATCCCTTCTTCATTCATTATGTTAAGTAAATCATTATCAAGAAGAATATCTTCCATTGCTTGTAGCTGCGCGTTGTTTCCATAGTAGTCTGACATTTGAATATTTCGGTGCTTATACTGAAACTTAATTGTAGATGACGACCCAAATCCATAACGTTTGAAGAAAACTGCAAAGCTTCTTCGAAAATCATGTGGAGATAACTTAGGTAGCGTTTCACCAACTTTCAACTGCCCAATACGAGAGGGATTGAGGTTATCGAATTCTTCAACATCTGCTTGCGTTGCAACAATCCCTGACTCTTTAATAAAGCGATTTAACAAATTACTCGTATTTGTGAGTACATAAGAGGATTGCTTGTTTGTCGCTTTTAACGTTAGAAATGAAGAGGAAATTTGTCGTTTAGCGTGTTCATAATGAGCTTCTTTAACACTCCCATAAAAAAGTTCTTTTTCATTCTTTTCTGTATATAACTCCCTCATATGCTGAAGGGCATCGTAACTCAATTCAAGCGCGTCCCTTACTATCGGATGAGTTTGCCATACCTCTTTAATAACTCTGCCCTCTCTTTTGGTCTCTTCTCCTTTGAGGAGGGGAATTTTATTCATTCCGACCTCTTCGTAACTAAACTTGGAAAGGCTAGCTAACTCACCAATTCGTATGCCACTAAACGACAGCACAACTATCATGCATGACTTAACTAAATCATTGAGCCCTATTTGACAGCTTAAGCTAATTCCATCTCTACTTGCGGTGTAGTTGGGGATATCATGATGAAGTTTTCTTATGCGGCGAGATGCTCTATTTCTTCGAGTACTCTCTTTAATTCCAGCTTTTTCTATTTCCTCAGTGAAAATATTGACTGCTTTACGCTGTACATCACAAATTTCCTTTCGATAGGGGTGGTAAATTTCTACATTGGAGACTGCCCGGCTAATGATCTTCTGATAAATTCCAATAGGAATAGCGATTGCCTGCAAACGCTTTTTCGTTGAGAACCCTCGAAATTCATGACTATTTGCAGAACAAGAACAAAGGCCAACCTCATCGAGCTTGTTCAATCCAGTTGCTACATCTTCACCAATTCTTCTACTCAGTTTGTTTAATTTTATGTAGCGTTGCAGATTACACTTAAACTTATTAAAATCTCGTTTATTAGACAGCACTTCCCAACTACAACTCCCCAAAACTTTTCTTATCGTAACTAGTCCTTGTTTCCAAGAGTTTACCTGTGTCCAGGTCGCTGATTTTCTAGTTTCTTCTTCATACTTTCTTACGATGAAAGCTAATGTTGATTGGATTTTCCTACAGTAGGATTTGTCTATCTCTTTGAATGATACCACCGGTTTTTTCAGCACAGAATCTTGTCTATACCCTGTAAAGTCCCACTCGTCATCAAAAATGAAACTCCTCGGAGTGCCGTCTAGATCTCTTGTTACGACTTCAGACTCATCATATTGCGGAACATCGTTTAAGGCTAATTGCATCATTGTGTCACTACAAAGACATCTAAAAGATCATTCAAACTGTGGATGCTCGCATAAAGTGGATGCGGTGCATTCTTAAGCTTTTCACTTGCAAGCTTATATTCTGTGGGACTTTTATTATTAAATCGCTGTAGCACCGTTTGAATGTTTACGAATAGTTTAAGATATTTTTTTTCAGGCAAAGAATTAACAGCTGGTAGTTGCTGCAATTGGAGTAAGGTATCTCTGAAAGAGAGCATTAACCAGATATCTTCCACATCTGAAACAAAAGCATGTTCTTGACATTCAAAACACGCAAGAAAATCTGTGCAAACGACTTCACTATCAGAAGCTTCGATACCCTCTCGTTTTAGGATCTTGTTAATGGATTGAGATGTACCTTTTTTATTATTATTACAACGAACTCCGAGCGGCGTCCGCGCTTCATTCGTTCTGTCTTCTTTTTTCCTTAAACGATCATATTCATAACCGTCCAGAACATCAGAAAATTGAAATTTAGCGCTAGCTACAGCTTTATTAACATCGCCACCTAAAGCAATTGCATGTTGTGCAGCCATTGCCGCACCCAAATTTCTCTCATGCTCTTTCTTAGTTCCGTTAATATAAATTTTTGCAGTCGTACCAATTTCATTATTATTCATCATTGATACTAGATAAACTGACTCAGTAACACGAAAAACGGTATCTGATTTAGTCTTCCTAAATATTGAGGGGTTAATATTTGGTAATCCCATCCTTTTCAAAAGTTTATTTATTGATAGTTGAGGCTTTCGAGTAGTATGTGCATACGATATCGCTTCCCCTTTGTCAGTAAAACGTGGGAACAAAAAAGAACTTTCATCTCCCTTTGCGAGCTGTAAAGATACGCTACTCCAGCTTTCGATAAACTCCTTAGCATACTTGCTAAATCCCATTGAGTTATCTTGAAGTTGAAATCCAGCACGCCCTTTTTCTGTGTTGAAAATATATTTTCCTCCAGAGATTTCTCTGAAGGTTAAATCAGAAATTCTCATCTTACACAACGGTGTAGTGTTCATCCCAGTGAACATAAAAGTAATCATCGCTGCTGTGGAGACAATATGATTATTGGGATTCGTACGAATAAGTGCAGTTTTGAAAGCTGCTTTACTGGCTGCAAGTGCTTTTATATCTCCTCCTTGCCGTTTTACCTCCCTTTCTATCAACTTCTCATCATATAGTGGGTGTCGCTCTAGAGGACTACCATCAAGAAAATGCTTTAACATTATTCGGTAAGCTCTAAATAGAGAACGTGCAACTTCTCTGAGTTCGGTTTCTATGTCCAAGCTCTGATAACCGAGAGTTTCAGGTCGTTTTATAGGTGTGAGACTTTTGGCTTCTGCACTTCGGCCGGCTTTGATTAATAACCACGAAATCAGCTTTTTCCTATTGGTAGCTTGTGCTGCTGACAGTATTCCTTTCTCTACCAGCATAACGATTTCTTGCGTGTAATCACGAATCAAACAAGATTCAAGGTAGTCTGCCTTTTGGACTCTTTTTTCCGACTCATCACACCATCGTAGATAGCCTATTAAATTATCGAAAAGGGAGCTTGTTGTTGCATTCACATTCACCTTCATGGTTTGGTAACAATCGCGAATGAAAGCATCACGATTCATATCTATCAGCTTTGTCTTTTCAGGAAAGAAAGCTAATGATGTTAGTTTCGGGCAGCCTTTGTACTTTAGACGCTTGAAATGACAACTTGCTTTTCCTTGAGGGGATAAAACCATCTCCTCAATGCACAGTTGGTATACCTCAGCCTGAAATCCAGCATGCGCTTCATTTGGGTACACAGCTTTGCGCTTAATTGGTGTATTCGTAGCCATTAACTATGCTTTGCTTTTTACAGCAACATCCAAATCGTCAAATATTCCTAAATAGTCTAGTACATCCTCATAGATTTGGTCCCCGGTAGGGTCATCCTGCGCAATTTTTAAATACATTAGAGTAGTTGCTTCTTCTTCATGCCCTAAACAATCTGACACTAGAGCCAGAGCGACATCAGTTTTTGTTTTACGCAACAAAATACGAAATAATGCCACTGCGAACGACGATCGGAGGTTGTGTATTGTGCCATGTATTTTTTTCCCAGTAGTCAACTGCACCGTGGCTCTTATCTCGTTCCAACGCGTATTCGCTTCATTAAGTTTTGTAAAAAAAGGCCTTCCTGTTCGGCTTATAAATAGGTATTTTTTATCTGCATCGACTCCATCTTCCCCTTCGAAAAAGCCAGATTCTCCTGCTAATCGTTTAGCTCTACAGAGTGTTTGAAAGGCAGTTAATCGTTTTTTATAGCGATCGCTTAACGTATATTCGTAAAGTAGTTGCATAATAAGTGTCGGTATAATGGTTCGGCGGTCTTTGTTGCCACCATTTTTTGATTTGGTCAACGATCCGTATTGGCACCCAACACCTAAACGCATTGCTACCCTCTTCAGGTCAGGTTTGACAACCTGACCTGCATGTAAACTTGCAACTTCTTCCTTTCTGAGCCCTGTATATCGACTAATCAAAAAGAACAAACAATATTCGATTGGAAGTTTTGTAGTTTTTAGCTCGCCACCGACGTTCTTGACCACTTCTTGTGTGTTTACAAGAATATTTTCTACATCACTCCATTCAGTTTTAGTAAGTGGCCTCAAGTCCCTTCTTGATGATGGTAGGGTGCCCCCTTCATTTCTTTTTGACTTCCCAAAATTCAACCTTAGATCTGTCGTATGAACATCCTTCGACATAAAGGCTTTCATGCTGGAATAGCTAGCTCCAAAATTTATCTTTACTATTTCATGTTCAAACGGAGGATTATTAAATATGTAGCCATTACGAATATGGAATGAATAAAATTTTACTACTGAATTCATATACGCAGTTGCCGTTGTCCTTGCAAGTCTACGAATAGGGTCTGATTCATTTAACACTGCATTCTTGAGCGCTTCGCGATACAGGTATGTTACTTTTTGGCTTTTACGTACGGGAAAGGAATCCCATGTTGGCCTGGGTAAGCTATCAAATTCACTATATGACTCTCTAGCAAATCTCTTATCCCAAAGTTTTTGCAACTCGATAAGGAACGAAAAATAATGAACGAGCCCTTTACTGTATTGTTCAGACTCCTGCTTTCGCCCATCGATATGATGAGACAACAAAAACTGATTGACCTGTTCCAATGGCTCGTAAGAGACAATATCCCTAGAATGATCTCGTCCAACAAGATTGAGCAGAGTTAGCTTTTTAATGTGAATCGGAAAATGTTCTGATTCTTCGAGAAGAAGCTCCCCACCGTCATTTACACGCACAAGTGGGGTCTTATAGATGAAGGGTTTAATTTCTGTTGTTTTGATCTCGTAAGAGATGGCCATAAGAATGCCAACTAAAGTGATGCATTCATTCTACTTTAGTTAACATTCTCAATTATTCAATGTGTATAGTTATTGTTTGGGGTAAAAAACGTTAGGGTGTTCGTCCCAGTCGTCGTCATCTAGGTCATCTTCAAACTCATCATG
>CERD01008025.1_pt1 | contig 12826 bp, 9 predicted proteins | sample 530931 | NCBI WGS metagenome assembly CERD01 (sample SAMEA2621101, study PRJEB7988) | marine metagenome | isolation source: saline water (ENVO:00002010), including
GCCCGTGCCAGTGCCGCCGACGCCCACTCTCATACCTACGCTGCCGACTTCCGTCCCGCCGACACCTACATCCGAACCGGCGCCTGCCCCTAGACCGACGCCGACTCTCAGGGTCAGGGCGGCGCCTGCCCCCACTGCCGCCCCCGGGAACACGGCGGTGCAGCCGATTCAGTTTCAGTTTCTGAGCAAGTGGGGCTCCCAGGGCAGCGGCGATGGCCAGTTAAATTTTCCCGATGGGATAGCCGTCGACGAGGCTGGCAACGTCTACGTCGCCGACAGGGACAACCACCGGGTACAGAAGTTCGGCGCCGACGGCCGGTTCTTACTAACGTGGGGGTCTGAGGGCGGCGGCGACGGCCAGTTTTACAATGCCGAGGGCATAGCGGTGGACGGCGCCGGGAACGTCTACGTGACGGACTGGGGCCGGGAGAGGGTGCAGAAGTTCACCTCAAACGGCGGGTTTCTGCTCTATTTGGGCACAGAGGGCACCGGCGCCGGGCGGGGCACCGGGGACGGTCAGTTCCACAATCCCAAGGGGATATCAGTGGACCGCGCCGGAAACGTCTACGTGGCCGAGACGATTAACCACCGCGTGCAGGTGTTTGATAGCAATGGCCGGTTCCTGCGCAAGTGGGGCTCGGAAGGCAGTGGCGACGGCCAATTCAACCGTCCCACGGGGATAGCGATTGACCGGGCAGGCAACGTCTAAGTGGCCGACAGGGACAACCACCGCGTGCAGGTGTTTGATAGCAACGGCCGGTTTCAGCGTAAGTGGGGAAGCGAGGGGAGCGGGAACGGCCAGTTCGACCGTCCCAGGTATGTAGCGGTGGACGGCGCCTGGAACGTCTACGTGTCCGACAGCGGCAATCACCGGGTACAGGTCTTCGCCCCGGTGCGGCCGTCCCCGTCGACCCCTGTACCTATCTCCACGCCATCACCGGCGTCTACTCCCACACCCGGCACATTTGAGGAGCTTTCGAGTGTTGAAAAAAGCTTGGTCGGACTGTGGTTCCGAAGCCAAGCAGCAACCGAAACCACAAATTGTCGTACAAGATTTGTACCGACTGGATCAGTGTATGAATGCCGCTCGGAGAGTAAGAATGATGGGATATGGTTCTATCTGAGATTTAACGCAGACAGGACAGGTTGTAGCTGGGAAGAGCCCGAGGCAAGGGGGAGGGTTCGGGCAAAACAATCGTCTTTTTCTGACTGGGAAATAGAGCCTCCTGAACATCCTGAATTGAAGCTTTTTAGGGTGGAAGCGGTTCCGCGAGGCTTCGAATATGATCAGTCCATTAGGCGTGTCTGGCCCAAGGATTTGTCGGGGTTGATATATGGGCCTTCTTCAACACCCAAGTCCTGCCCGGAATGACACCCTGGTAAGGAATAGAATGGGCGACTAAGCTTCTCCGATCAGGCATAAAGGGTAACGCGGTCGGCGACTGGAGCAACTTCAAAGGTGACGGTTCCCCCAACACCGGCCTCTATCTTTGAACAAGGCCATCACGATAGCTTCTTGCTCTTTATAAACAGAGGATGCATCTCCCTGAGTGGAAGGCCACATTGGGAGCTTCTCTTGGACCTTTGGCACTCCTGGGACCTATGAATACATCGACCTGGGTGCGATCGAAGTGTTCTCCGCCACTGCCGTGACCCTAGAGCGGACACCGCCGTAGTCGGCTCTCAAAATAAAAGAGGATATTTCCGAATGAGCGGCCAGGGTCATATCCAGTTCTCACCACCGCACAATATTGTTTCATAGTGCCTGTAAACTCCGAATTCCAGACTTGGATCACCCTAGCCGGGGTACGATGGGCAGATCCCGGATCCGGGTCTCAGTGGCAGCGTAGACCGCGTTGCCGATAGCGGCGGCGATGGGGACGATCCCTGGCTCGCCGGCGCCGGTGGACGGGGTTGTGGAGTCACCGGACATCACAATCTCGATCTGCGGGGTGTCGTTGATGCGCGGTACACGGTACCGGCTCAGGGCTGGGTTCAACAGCCGCCCGGAATCGAATTCCACTATTTCCCGTAGCGCGGTGCCCATGCCCATGACGATGGACCCCTCCATCTGATTTCGTACGCCTTCGGGGTTGACGACCAAACCGCAGTCGATGCCGGCCACGACTAGTTGTACCCTTACGTTCCTTCTTCGAACGGCAACCTCCACACATTCAGCCACGAAGCTGCCGGCGTCGTAACCTATGGCGACACCGACGCCCACGGAGGAATCGTTTCGGCGAGATTCCCAGCCGAATCGGTCGGCGGTCTGCCGGAGGACTCGGCTTAGGCGCGGATGGGTCAGATTCATGAGCCGAAGCTCCACGGGATCCATTTTGAGAGTGGCCGCGATCTCGTCGATATGAATCTCCCGGGCAAAATGATTCGCCGCGCAACCAAGCGACCGATAAGAGCCTGTTCGCAGGGGCGATGCGGAATCCGCCACGGCTATGCGCACGTTCGGGGTGTTGTAAGGGGTATCTGCCCCCCGCTGCCCACGTTGCGGGCGGTCGCCGGTGTGATAGGCGGTGTACTCCCAGGCCACGATCTGTCCGTCGGCGTTGAATCCGCTGCGAATCTCAAAGAGCGCCGCGGGACGCACGGTGCCCCACATGAACTCTTCCGATCGACTGTGGGCCACGCGAACCGGCCGGCCCGCTGCTTTGGCGAGGACAGCCGCTTCTTGTGCCACTCCAACGGTGCCCTTGGTGCCAAAGGAGCCGCCGACCTCGGGAGCGATGACTCTTATCTGGTCTTGGCTCATGTCCAACGCTTGAGCCAGCTCATCCCGCACTCCAAAAGGGGCACGGTCGCCGGACCAGACGGTTAAGTTCCCGCCATCCCATGAAGCAACCGCAGTGCTGGTCTCCATGGGGACATTGGCGACGTGGGGGACAAAGTAGCTGCCCTCTAGGACATGGTCTGCCTTGGCGAACCCCTCCGCCGGCGAACCTTCCTCTCGAAGAACAATCATCTCCTTGGCCTTCTCTTTCAGTGCGGCTGGGAAGTCTGAGTCTGATGGGAGGTCCTGTTCTTCTTGCCAGCGAACCCGTATCGCATCGACAGCTTGTTCGGCGGCATCTTCGCGCTCGCACACCACGCCGACAAAGTCGCCATCTCGTACCACCATGACAAAGCCGGGCACGCGTTCGGCTCCGGCGGTATCGATCTGCTGGGGACGGGCGCCATAAGAAGGAGCGCGCAGGATTTTACCGTGAAGCATGCCATCGACGATGATGTCCTGCGAATACTTGGCTTGGCCGGTAACCCGGGCCAACGCATCGGTGCGCGGCGCGTCTTTGCCCATGAAAACGAAGTCCTCGGCGCGCTTGGTTGTCGTGTCTTCGGGGATAGGCAGCCGGATATTCTTGCCTTGGAGAAGATCGGCATAGGAGACTCTTCGGCTTGGTTCGCCGCTTACGAAGACGTGGCCCTCGCTGGTTGCCAAGCTGACCTCGTCCACCGACCAGTGCTCGGCGGCGAGAGTGATGAGCGCACCCCTTGCCGTCGCGGCAGCCCGCCGTAGCTGGATCCCCACCGTCATTGTCGATACACTGCCAACGGTTCCCCGGTCCCAGGGCACCAGATCGGTGTCGCCCAAAATTAGTCGAACTGAATCAAGGGGGAGGTCCAACTCGTCGGCGATAGCTAGGGAGAACCCGCTTCGGATGCCTTGTCCGTACTCTACTTTGCCCGAAAAGGCAATCGCGCCGCCTTGCCGGTTCATCATCAGCAACGCCGCCTCGGGCCCCGGGGTCTCGCGAAGCTCCAGTTCACCCGCCCATTGGGGAGGGCCGGTGACGACGAGCGCGGCATCCTCGTGCAGTTCGCTAATGGTCGTCATTACTCTCCTCCTTGCTGGCCGAGCCGCTCCGCGGCTGCCTTGGCCGCCTGCAGAATACGCACGTACGTGCCACAGCGGCAGATGTTGCCGGTCAGAGCCGCTCGGATCTGCCGATCGTCGGGCTGCGGGTTGCGCGATAGCAAAGATACCGTACTCATGATGAATCCCGGCGTGCAGAAAGCGCATTGGAACGCCGTGTGTTCGACGAATGCCTCTTGAACCGGATGGAGATCGTCGCCCTTGGCTAGACCTTCGATGGTGGTAACCTCTCGCCCTGCCGCCGCATCCACTGGAGTGATGCAAGAGTTCTTCGCCTCGCCGTCGATCAAGACCGTGCAGGCTCCGCAATCTCCGTCGCCGCACCCATATTTGGTCCCCGTCAAGCCCAGGTCGTGGCGTAGGACGGCGAGTAGAGTTGTCTCCTCGTCCACGTCCACCTCGTACGATTCGCCGTTTACCAATAGTTCCATTGATAGCAACTCCTCTAAACGGGTTAAAAAGCTCAGGGGAATGGGGTTACTGCCCCGATAATGTTGATTGATCGACGGTAGTATAGCCTGTTATGAACACTATCGGCTAATAGGGTTCGCCCAATCCGAAGACGTGAGCAGGTGCAATCGAAGTGGGGACGAGTAGTCCTCTGTTACTGGAACTGACGGAGTTGCTTCTGGGTGATGAAGACGACGGCCGAGACGAGAAGCATCAGCCCTGCCAGGATGCCGATGGCGACTTGACCGCCAAAATATTCGGCTACCAGGGCCGCAGGCAAGACGCCCAAAGGCATGAGCCCAAAGTTCATCATGAACACGCTCCATACCCGTCCGCGGTACTCATCCTCGGAGATTTCCATCACCAAGGCTTGGTTCAGCGCCCTTCGGCCGGCGTCTCCCAGGCCGAGAAGAACCATGAGTCCCAAGGCAATAGCATATACCGGGAATATGGATACCAATAGCAATGCGATGCCGGTGAGAAAGCTCCCCGCGATCAACAATAGCCCGCGATGAAATCGGCCCAGTCCGGCGATAAACAGTGATCCAACCAAGGTGCCTAATCCCATTAGGCTCACCAACAGCCCCATCGCCTCCGGTCCTTTGTGATATATGTCCACCACGAATACCGGCAGCAAGAACCTAAAGGGCATGGCCAGCATGGTGGTGGCCAATCCCAGGCATAACAAGACAAAGACCATGCGGGTACGCCGGATGTAGGAAAGTCCGGCCCTGATGTCGCCAAGCACTGTCGTTCTTTTCCCGGAGGGCTCCGCGGTGGATTTGGGGAGCAGTCCAGTTAATAGCATCGCGCCCAGCAACATCCCACCGATGACGTAGTACACGCCATCCGGACCTATCAGTGCGTAAAGCCCGCCCGCTAGGGCCGGCGCCATCAAGGTGGTCATGCTCATGCCGGCCGCGTTCAGGGCCATGGCGTTGCCCAGCTTCTCCTTGCCAACCAACTGAGGGATCATGGCTTGCCGGGCCGGCATCAGCAGCGCCATGAGGGATCCATGGACTATCGATGCGCCGAGGAGGTGGTACCAAGTAATGCTGCCCACAGAGATGGAAATGGCGATGAACACCGCAAGTATGGCTGCGCCGCCTTGCCCAAGCTGAACGATGCGCTTGCGCTCCATCCTGTCGGCTATTGCTCCGCCAAACAGCGCAAGGACCAATATGGGAAGCGCGGTGGCGGCGTTGACCAGCCCAAGGACAGCGGCGTTCTGGTTTGTTAAGTCGTAAACCAGGTAGCCCCGGGCCATCATCTGCATCTGCATGGCCCCCATCATCACCATCATTCCCAGCCAGAAGTGGCGGAAATGCGTGTTTGATAAGGAGTCGAAAGTCTGTTTCCAGCCTCGCCTGGTGGCCGGGCGTGCCGGCCTAGGTGCTGTTACCGGTCTCGGAGCAGGGAGTTCCGAAACGCTTATGGTTTCGTCAGATGTCCGACTCTCGGTCTCCACGCCGACGGTTGGCGTCTGGGTTTGAGGTCTGTCAGTCTGCAAGCAAGGAACGTCCTAGTGAAAAGTTCTAGTAACTAGATCAGTAGAGATACAGCGGGATCCTCGAGCCTCGGTGGGAAGGGGAGTTTCTGCCGGTAGTCCAAGGCGCCCGTAGTGCTGCTTACTGCGGCGCCCTTGGTTAAGCTCGGTTCTGATACCTTATATCACAATTATAAATACTATTGGCTATGTAACATACTATTATATGATATTGGTCGCCATGTAATCCTGTCAAGGGAGGTGTATTGCTTACGGTCGCGGTATCTTCCGGAGGATTGTGGCTGACGGTCGTGAATCGACGAGGAGTCAGTGGGGCCCCTGCTTCAGGCTTAGAAATCGTAGTCGGTTGCAAAGAGGATTTCCGGGGAGGGGTTACTGCGCCTCCCCGGGTTCAAAACTGCACTCTAGAAAAAACTGGCCTTCCCTGCCGCTCATATTCGTCAACGTGCATCTTATGGTTCCGGCCGCCTGGACATCTAAGGCCATTTTTTCCGGCTCCGGGCCGCCGTCAACCGTTGTGCTGTGGAAGCATACCCACTCTTTGTCTTCCAGCCTAAAGAACTCCAACTTCTTTCGGGTAGATTGACCACCCAGCCCAGCAGGACCCTCTAACCCATTCGTCGCGGTCCCAGGAGGAGATGTGGTAACGATTATTCTTCCTGGCCCGGTGGCATGGACCACCTGCTCCAGATGGTCACTCATCATGTCGGCCGCGCCAGGGTCGGGGAATGAGAGCAAATATCCGGTAATGCTCATCTTGAGCCGCCTATCCGGAACAGTGGTGAGGTCACTTTTTATTCAGCGCGGCCAGCACTTTCTCCGCGGTGATGGGCAGGTCTAGAATCCGAACCCCCACGGCGTCGAATACGGCGTTAGCGATGGCCGGCGCCACCGGTGGCAGGGGTTGCTCTCCGATGGTTTTCGCCCCAAAGGGACCATTGCCCCCAGGGGAATCTACCAGAACCGTTATCAGTTCAGGTATGTCCTGGATATTTGGTGTCTTCACGTCGCCCATGCTGAGGGTCGAGATATGTCCTTCTTCGGACAGCAATTCCTCCATCAGGGCAAACCCCACCCCTTGAATCACCGCCCCGTCGATCTGACCTTGATGCGTAATTGGGTTGTGAATGGTGCCTACATCATGAGCCGTGACGAACTTTTGCAGCTTCACCTCTCCGGTCTCCGGGTCTACCGCAACTTCGGCCACCTGGGCGCAGAAGCAAGTCACGTCCGGCTCTTTGGACTCCGTGGTCTTGGAGAATGAGATGTGCTCTCCGGTGGCGGCGACAACTTTGGAGGCCAACTCCTGTATCGAAACTCCACGTTCAGCGTCGCCCTCAACGAAAACTCGGCCTCCGCGGAATTTGATCCGTTCTTCGGGCCAGCCGTAGAACTCGGCAGCCATGAGGGTGAGGTGGTTGCGGACACCTTCGGCGGCTCCCAGAGCGGCGCCGGTCCCGCCTACGCTGCTGCCACTACCCGACCCGCTGTCGGTGGATCCCCCGTCGGTGTCCATCTGAACCGCTTTCACGTCTTTCACCGGGACGCCCAGGTCCTCCGCCACCACCTGCCTTCCAACGGTGTGAATACCCGTGCCCGTTTCCGGCACCAAGGTGTGGTAGGTCACTTGGGCATTCTCGTCCATGGTCACCTTAGCCGAGTAGACGCTTTGGCCCTGGGGGCGTTGGCCCAAGGATATGCCCCGCCCAACATATGGCCCTGATTTTGGAGAACCCCAATCGGCAGCCTCGGCAACCGCCTTCAATGTCTCCTCCCCCCGCACGTTGTTGTAATGGGCTCCGGTAGCACACATCTGTCCGTCACGAACCACATTCTTAAGCCGCAATTCGTACGGGTCTATGCCCATCTCCCGGGCAATCATGTCGGTGTGAGATTCCACCGCGAACGCCACCTGGGGTTGTCCCGGCGCCCGATAGGAGCCGCAGGGCACGTTGTTGGTGTAGATCATATAGCTGTCGATCTGAAAATTAGGTATGTGGTACTGTCCCCCGGCAGCGTCGCGGCTGCCTGCCAAACCGGGGCGGCCTCTGAAGCCGCAGTAAGCTCCCCCGTTGTACACTACCCGGCTTTCCCGCGCCATGAATGTTCCGTCGTTCATCACCCCAGTCTTGATGGTGATCACGGATGGATGCCTTGGGTTGCCGGCCACCAGCTCTTCGATGTAACTCATAATCATCTTTACCGGCCGGCCACTGCTCCGGGACAGGAAATAGGCCAACGGCACGTTCATCGCCGGGGACTTTCCACCAAAGTCGCCGCCGATACCACATGGATTGACTAGGATCTGGTCCTCGGATAATCCCAGCGCGTCAGCCAACTGTTTCCTCAAGGTGTAGGGAACTTTGTTGTTCGCCCAGACTTGGACACGCCCGGCATCGTCGATGTCCACCACGCAAGAATAGGGTTCCATGTAACCTTGGTGCACCCACGTGGTGGAAAAGGTATGTTCGAAGATCTGGTCCGACTCACTGAATCCCTGTTCCACGTCCCCACTGGACCATGTTGAATGGTTCAGGATATTGCCTTGGGGCTGGACCGGGCCCGAGGAACTCTCAAAAACCGGCGAGCCGGCGTGGACCAGGGGCGCTCCGGGTTCCATGGCTTCAACAGGGTCGAATACAGCGGGCAGAGGCTCATATTCTACGTCGATCATCAGGAGAGCTTCTTCCGCTAGGTCGGGGTCGCTGGCCGCCACGGCCGCTACCTTCTCTCCCACGAATCGAACCTCATCCTCGGCTAACAGCGGTACGTCGCGCACACTCCTTCCTATCCGCATGCCAAGGGTGTCTTGACCCGTGATGACAGCGTGGACTCCCGGCATCGCCAGTGCCCTCGAGGCGTCGATCTTAACGATTTTGGCGTGAGGATAGGGGCTTCTCAACACCTTTCCCCAGATCATTCCGGGTAAAGTGACGTCAGCGGAGTATTGAAAATTGCCCGACACTTTATCGGGACCTTCCTGTCTGGTAACCGGTTTCCCCACGACTTCATATGTCGTCATCTCGCAACTTCCTTGCCATTGAACTTTGGCCCAGTATAGCAGTAGAGGCCGAGGCCGTCACAACAAGCTACTATGAAGCGGTTGAGCGTTTCGTTTCTTATCTCAACGGCAGGGCAATCGCGTCTTATTCTGCTCATAGCGATAAAGGATGCTACGAGGATGGCGCCCCGCTCGTCGTTCCAGCGAAGGCTGGAACCCAGAAACTTAGCCTTCTCCGTCCGGTTCGCTTTTGTGCCGGAACGTCCCCTGGATTCCCGCCTGCGCGGGAATGACGATTGTCAGCACTGGGACCGCTGACCCGGCCTCTTGGGAATCTCTCTAGCTCTGCTAAGAGGCGATTTCCCTGATCTCAATGCGACGTGTTTGCCGCGGCGTCTTTCGATGGGTATCATTGCTGTTGTCAAATATTAGGTTCCCCCAGAGGAGTAGCAGGCCGTGGTAGAGAAAAAGGGTACAGCGTTGTTGATGGTCTTCGTTGACATCGACTCCGAGCACGACGCGGACTTTAACGCCTGGTATAACGATGAGCATATTGGTGATCTGCTGAAGTTCCCCGGTTTTTTGAACGCCGCCCGATATCAGGCTCTGAAGGGCGGTCCCCGCTATTTGGCTATGTACGAACTCGAGTCGATGGGAGCGCTTCAGTCGGAGGAATACTTGGATTTCCGCCGCAACCCTTCGGAGTGGACCCAGCGAATCGCGCTTTCGACCAAGGGTCGTAACCTTTCCCGTATTGTCTGTACCCAGATCTACCCCAAGGAAAACGACTCCCATGTGTTGGGCCGGGGCATGGCTCCGGCCATCCAGGTAGGCCGGATGGAGGTCCCCGCCGATATTGAGGCCAAATACAACGAGTATTACGATACCGTACGGACGCCGGCCAACTTGGAACTTTCAGGGTGCATCGCTGTCCGGCGTTACCACGCGGTGGAAGGTGGACCCAAGTATACGACGGTGTACGAATTCGAACACGAAACCGTGCCTGAGAGTCAGGCTTGGCGGACTCGCAGCGCCCAGGACGGGATGCACGATTACATCGGCGGCACCTACGGCCACGCACCAGGGTCGCCTGGGGTCTACCGCCGCATATTTCCAGGTAGGACTTTCTGAAAAGGTGCAAACTAGATCTAATAAATAATCGATGGAGGTAGTCAGCCCATGGCGACTGTAGGGAGCGGAGAATACACTTACGAGCTCATTGAAAGCTGGGCCAAGTTGCCCGCGGGTGAAACCTTTGGCATGGTTAGCGCTGTGGCAACCGATTCTCAGGACCGCGTCTACGCCTTTCAGCGAAAAGATCCGCCCATAGTGGTCTTTAACCGCGACGGTAGCTACGTGGGTTCATGGGGCCTGGGCGCGATCACCAATCCCCATGGAATATTCATCAAAGACGACATCGTTTACGTGACCGATCGCGAGGACTCGGTTTGCCTGCGGTTTACCTTGGACGGCAAGCCTTTGCAAGTCATTGGAGAGCGTGGCGTTCACTCGGACACCGGCTGCGAAGTACCAGGCACATTGGTACCCAGGGCTGCCGGTCCCTTCAACTATCCGGCGGAGTTGGTGCCCTCGCCGTGGGGTGACATGTACGTGGCTGACGGATACCGGAACGCCCGGGTACACCGGTTCGCGGCCAACGGTCAGCTCAAGGCGTCTTGGGGAGAACCCGGTAAAGGCGGCGCGAACCAGTTCCACTTGGTCCATAGCATGATGGTCGGCGCTGACGATCTGCTTTACGTCTGTGACCGGGAGAACAACCGCATTCAGATCTTCGACCGGGATGGAGAATTCGTTGGAATGTGGACCGACCTGCTGAGACCGATGGACATCTCTCAGAGTCCGGATGGCGTCTTCTGTATAAGCGAAGGCGGCAACGACGCCCGTCAGGGTCACACCACCGACACCGACTCAAGAATCAGCCTGATGAATAAAGAAGGTACTCTGTTGGCCCGATGGATAATTCGAGGTGGCCACGGCAGTTGGATAGACGCCAACGGAGACATCTACGTGGGCGTGCCGGATGGTGTAGGAGTTGATAAGTTCGTGCGCAAAGGTTAATCGATCACAAATCAATATCGTAGACCGTTGAACGGATCAATCGCATGAGCAAAACCATATTCATCGACGACCAGCAGAGCTGGGACCGCGTCGCCGAGGCGTTGGCGCCGGAGCCCTTGCTGGCCCTGGACACCGAATCCAACAGCTTGTATGCCTACCAAGAGCAGGTTTGCCTGATCCAGATCGCGGCTGGTGAGGACATTTTCTTGCTGGACCCATTGGCGGTCAGCGATCTGTCCGCCTTGGGAAGTCTGTTGGCCAACCCTTCGATAACCATAGTTGCCCATGGCTCCGACTACGACGTGCGGTGCCTGCATCGGGACTACGGATTTACAGTTAGGTCCCTTTTCGACACTGAGTTGGCGGCGAGATTCCTGGGGATACCCAGGACGAACCTGTCCTCGGTGCTAGAGGGCATTCTGGGAGTGGGGATCCCCAAAAGCCGAGCTTTACAAACCTCGGACTGGGGCCGCCGGCCTTTGAGCCAGCCGGCGGTGGAGTACGCGGCTAGTGACGTGCAGTACCTGCTTAAATTGGCCGGTGATCTACAAGGGCGTCTGGCAACACTTCGGCGTCTGGATTGGGTTACGGAGGAATGTCAAAGGCTGGAACAGGTCCGCCAGTCACCTCCCGATCCACCGGAGACGGCGATGCTGCGCGTCAAGGGTAGCAGCCGGTTAGGGCCCCGGGACCTGGCGGTGCTTAAGGAGCTGTTCCTCTTTAGGGAAGAGGAGGCGAGGCGGATGGACTGCCCGCCCTTCCGGGTGTTGACCAACGAGGCGTTGCTCACCCTGGCCGGCTCACCGGATCTGGAACTTCATCAGGTCCGCGGCCTGCCGGGCGGAATAGCGAGACGGTCGGGGGACCTGATCCGGGAAGCGATTCAGCGAGGAACTACAGGACCTGAAGTGCTTCGCCCGGCGCGGGCGAGAGACAATCCCTGGGGACCAGAATCTAATGCTAGGTTGCGATCGCTCAAAGGATGGAGGACGCGGCATGGAGCTTTGCTTGACTTGGACCCGGCACTGCTATGGCCCGCCGCCAGCCTGGAGCGTTTAGCTCTTCACTGGAATGGATCGGCTGCCCAATATATAGACGGTGGAGCGCACGAGGTGCGTGACTGGCAACGCCGGGAATTCTCCCAGGAACTTCGAACAGCCCTGGTCCAGGCTTATGAAGAGGACGATTCCAGTCGGGAATATCCCCCTGGCCCACTCACGCGTTGAGGTTGCCTAGCTGGAGCGAAAAATCCGGCACGAACATAACCGGCTGATCTTGGTATCTAGCAACGTTGGAGATTGCGATAAACAGGGGGTATACTGTCCCCAATTCGTCCGAGGAGATATTCGACTTACCTGAAATCGCCTCGCAAAATTAAGGAGGAAAACTTATGGCAAAGCCCAAGCGGGTAGGGCACCTGGTATTGAACGTGAAAGACCTTGCGGCGTCGACCAAGTTTTACACCGAGATTATGGGGTTCCAGATCTCCCGTTCCCGGGAGACGGGGACCTTTCTGACCTGCGGCAAGATTCACCATGACATAGCCTTGTTCCAGGCTCCCGAAGGGGCGCTGCCGGTCACCGAAGGCCAGCTTGGTCTTAACCACTATGCCGTGCAGGTAGAAGACATGGCTGACCTGAAGCAGGCCTACCAGGAATTCAAGGAAAAGGGCGTTAAGCTGGACCATAATACCGACCACGGCATGACCTCAAGCATCTATTTCTTCGACCCCGATGGCAACCGCATCGAGTACTTCTGCAACAATCAGGAGGATTCCGCCGAAGGTCTGAAGTTGATGGGTGACGAAAGCCGCCGGAACACAGAGTTGGTCCTGAACTAGCCTTCGAACCATCACACGTCAACTACAGACCTGGAAAACACCAGGTTTTGGTTGAAAAGTAAAATA
>CERD01126899.1_pt1 | contig 12794 bp, 11 predicted proteins | sample 530931 | NCBI WGS metagenome assembly CERD01 (sample SAMEA2621101, study PRJEB7988) | marine metagenome | isolation source: saline water (ENVO:00002010), including
TATCATCCATGCCATAAACGAGCAAGCTGGGACAAGTATCGTGAAGTTTCGCAAAGGAATAGGCCCGCCGGGAAGCGAAGTTGGTTCGGTCAGACAATTGCAACATATCCGATCTCTCGACCTGGTAACGACCAGCAAGACCGTTGTGGTGAACGATCTTGCGGATAGCCCCAGGTATCCACTGGACAAGGAGTACATTCAGGCCGGACTACACTTGGCCTTCGTCGTGCCGTTGCTCTCTCATAGCCGGCTTGTCGGTGCCCTTACTTTGCGCAGCCGGCAAACCAACGCCTTTGGTATTCAGGCTTAAATGCTCTTGGAACGTCTCGCCAAACAGATCGCTCCGGCGATTGAAAACACTCAACTCTACGAGGAGCGGAAGAAGGCTGAAGAAGAGGAGCGCCAAGCGGCCGAGGAAAGCCGGGTAATGGCTGAGATAGGCAAAGTTATTACCTCGTCTTTAAACATCGACGAGGTCTACGGACGCCTGACTGAAGAGGTAGGCAATCTTATACACTTCGATCGCATCAGCGTGACCATCATCGACCCAACTCACGGCGTAACCAGACCAACGTATATAGCGGGTATCGATGTCTTAGACCGGCATCCGGGAGATAATATTCCGATCTCCGGAACTATGACCGAGGAAGTCGCCCGCTCAAGATTGCCAAAGATGCTGATGGCCGAGCATGAGGACGACCTTAGCAGTCAATTTCCCGGCTTAGTGCCCGCCTTCCGCGCCGGACTGCGGTCTTTTCTTGGGGTGCCCTTGGTCGACCATGACGAGGTTATAGGTGTCCTCCAAATAAGATCTAAAGTGCCTGGGGTATATTCTCAGCGGCATTTGGATCTGGCGGAGCGGATTGGTAACCAGATCGCGGGTTCGATTGCCAACGCTCAACTTCATGCCAAGACTCGGCAGGCGGAGGAAGCGGAGCGGTTAAGGTCCCAAGAGCTGGCGGCTATCTTGGAAGTCGCAAGAATCCTTAATCATCCCGATAGCTTCAACAGCAAGGTCTCCAGGGTAATGGAGGAGCTTGTTCGAATATGTGATGTTGATTCAGCTACATTCAGAGTGCCGGATGAAGGTGGTTTAAGACTCGTTGCCGCCCCCGGTCCGTTTTCCATCACTGACGCGCTATTGCCGTACCAAGGCAATATCCCGGCACTGGCGTTCGAGCAGCGGGAAGTGATCGTAGCCGATGACTACCAAAACCATCCGTTGGCGATCAAGTCCGCTGTTGAGCGGGGCACTGAAACAGCGTTCGCGCCGCCGGTCATTTCCCGGGGCGATGTGATTGGTGTCGTCACCGTCAGCGCGGTGCATTCCAACCATTTCACTCCGGAGAGGGTGAGTCTTGTCCTGGGGATCATAAATGGGTTGGGCAGTTTGCTCGAAAATGCCAGATTAGAGGACGAGCGGAAACGGACCGAAGAGCGGATGCATGAGACTGCCCGGTTGGCTTCCATCGGGGAACTCGCCGCAGGCGTGGCTCACGAAGTTAACAACCCGCTCACCAGTGTGCTGGGTTATTCGGAAATGGTGCTGCGAAGCAGTATTCCCGATGAATACCGGAAAGACATCCAAATGATTTCCGATGAGACGCAACGAGCAGCCAAAATCGTACAGAATCTGCTTTTCTTCGCCCGAAAGAGTGGCACCGAAAAACAGTATATCGACTTGAACTCTATCGTTAATCGAGCGCTGGAGATGAAGACTTACGACTTCAAAGTCAGCAATATCTCGGTAAACTCCGAGCTTTCACCAAAGATTCTCAAGATAATGGTTGACGAGCACCAATTGGTTCAAGTTTTACTGAACATCCTAACGAACGCGGAGCAAGCGATCCACGAAGCGGGTCGTGCCGGACATATCGACGTTCGGACTCGTGAGTTGGACAATCGGCTCGAGATTACCATCAAAGACGACGGGCCGGGAATGCCACCGGAAGTCCTGAGCAAGATCTTCGAGCCGTTTTTTACCACCAAGGAAGTTGGCCGGGGCACCGGCCTTGGACTCAGCATTAGCTACGGGATAGTTAAGCAACACGGCGGCGACGTTTGGGTCGAAAATTCCGCGGCGAAGGGCACCAAGTTCCACATTAACCTTCCCGTTGCCGGTCCGGAAGAATCAGCGCTTTCCCAGGTGGCCCCAGCGGCCTCACTCGCCAAAGTCACCAGGCATTTGCTGGTGGTGGGCGACGAACCGCATATACGAGACCTTCTCAGAAGGTATCTGATGTCGGAGCGCTATACCGTTGACTTGGCCAGCGGCGGCCGGGAAGCCTGGCGCAAGTTGACCAACATGGAATACAGTTGCATCATTCTTGATCTAAAGATGCCGGGAATGAGCGGTCGGGAACTCTACCAACGCATGAGAAGGAGCAGCCAGACTCTGGCGAACAAGGTTGTGTTCATCAGCGGTGATACGATTAGTCTGGATACGCGGGATTTTATTTCCCAAATGGGTAACCCCTTGATCACCAAACCCTTCAGCCTTGGTGAGTTAATGCGTACGGTTCGTGATTTTTGGGACCGCCTTCCTGTTACCGCGTAGCCGGTGATGAGCGATGGTCCGGCGCTGTTTACAGCACCGAACGTACCAGGCCGCCGTCAACCAGGATAGTGGTCCCGGTGATGTAGGTGGCCTTGCCCGATGCCAAGAAGGCAACTAGGTGGGCCAATTCCGCCGGTTCGCCCACGCGGCCCAAAGCGGTTTCTTTGGCTCTTTCTTCCAGAGCGTCTTCCACGGAAATACCCATCTCGTTGGCGCGAGAGGTAACGTTGGAGAGCATGCGGTCGCTGAGAATCGAACCTGGACATACGTTGTTCACCGTAATATTGTCCCGGCCCACCTCGTCGGCCAGGCTTTTGGCGTAGGCAACCACTCCCATGCGGGTCGCTCCGGACAACGCCAGGTTATCGATGGGCTGGTAAACGGTGCTGGCCAGGATGTTGATGATCCGTCCCCCGCCCTGCTGCCTCAGGTGAGGAAGTGCTTCCCGGCACATGCGAGCGAAAAACAGAAGCGAGCGCTGCACCGCCGTCTCCCACTGTTCCTCGTTGGCGGTGGCCGCCCTGGCCAGTGGCGGCCCACCGGAGTTATTGACCATCACATCCAAGCGCCCAAACCGCTCCACGGTGGCTGCTACCAGCGCGGTAATTGTTTTGGGGCTGTCCAGGTCACCAGTGAATTCTAGGATATCGGCGTTTGTTTCCCGGCGTATCTCTTCAGCCGCTTGATGCAGGTCGGCCTCCGTTCGGCTGCACATGGTTAATTTAGCGCCTTCTTGAGCCAGCACGTCGGCGCAGGCCCTTCCCAGGCCTTTGCTGGCGCCGCCAATTATTGCTACCTTGCCCGTCAGTTCCAGGTCCATCTGTCCTTTCGCCTCAACTTTTCTGGGTTAATTTTATCCGGCAACCGATTATATCAGGCACTTTCCTTGAGGCCAAACCAATATTGGCGCCTTAGAGGCTGGCAAGAGCTCACAGACGTAGAGAATAACCCGCGGTCACCCCGGCGAAAGCCGGGGTCCAGATGTTACTTTGTGGCGAACGCACCATGGCTTCCTCCCTTCGCCGGAATGACGAATGCTTTGCTAGAACATTGACCGGTGGAAGACCAAGGTTCTTGGATTTCCCCCGATGTTATACTGAGTCGGCCTGAAGCCAGGCCGGGCTCTTTCCCAGCCTCTTCCCGATGCAGCGAGGTCCAGTGAACCAACCATCTAAATCGTTTGAAGACCACGTATTGGCCCGTGAGATTGAAGCTGCGGCGGTTCAAATGGCTCAGGGCGCCGGTGACATCTTGGCGGCCCATTTTGGCCAAAAGATATCCATAGAGTATAAGGACAAAGAAGAACGCGACCCGGTCACCGAGGTGGACAAGGCCTGCCAGGAATATTTGGTCGGCGAGATAAGCAGACTTTTCCCGGACCATTCAATCTTGGGTGAGGAAGAGTCTGAAGAATCTAAGAAGGACACCGACGCGACAGAAACGCCCTGTGGGGATTTCCTGTGGGTGTTAGATCCTCTGGACGGGACCACCAACTTTCTCAACGGCCTCCCGGTGTACGCGGTGTCGATCGGGGTGTTGCACCGGGGCCGACTCCTGGCCGGGGCTCTGTTTATTCCGTGGCCAAAACCGGGCGGCGGCTTTGTCCTGCACTGCCGGCAAGGCGGAGGATGCTTCGCCGGGGAAGAACCGGTGGAAGTCTATAAGTCAGACGAACCGGTGAATAACCGGTTGGCCGGTCTTCCCGGCCACTTCAGCTACTTCACCAAGTACGGCAAAGGGCTGCGGGGTAAGTCGGGGGAACCCCGCACCACCGGCAGCATCGCCTACGAGTTAGCAATGACCGCCTGCGGTGTTATGCAATACGCTGTTTTCGGCGCTCCTCGTATGTGGGACATGGCTGCGGGGGCCCTGGCGGTCATGGAAGCCGGGGGCACGGTAATGACCCGGTCCCCAAAAGAAAAAGGGTGGCATGTCATGGATAACTTGGTGCCCACCTGGCAGGAAAAGCCGCCCACGTTGAAGGAGTTGCGACGTTGGGCCGCTCCGTTGGTGGTGGGGAATAATCAGGTGGCGCCTCTGTTGGCGGCTAATCTCCGGCCCAGGTTCCATCCGATGGCTAAGGTTCGCCGCTTGACTAGGCGGATACATTGGCCGAAGAAAACCAAACAAAAAGAATCGGAGTAAGAAGCCTGTCTGACAGTTCCGTTCCCTCATGAGTAGAGACTGGAGCCTGCTGACCCGCGTTTAGGCGGAGTCGGGTTCCCAGCCCCAGGACCGGGGGCCCCAGCCGACTTCAAATACCTGCCCCTTCTTGACCGTCAGCGTCGGTACCACCGCTTTCTCGGTGCGCCGGGTCCCGCCCACCACGTCGCTAACCACCCAGTCCCCTTCCTCGATGTCCAAGACCGATATGTCGGCTTGCATGCCAACGCCCAGGGTGCCGAGACGGTTTTCCTGACCGATTGCTTTGGCCGGATTCAGAGTGGACATGGTGACTACCTGATCCATGGTGAAGTCCATGGCTAGGAAGCGGGTCATCATCTCGGTCATGCTATGGACGGTGAGAGCCCGGCCGGGCAGAGTTAGGTCGGTGCTGATGCAGTGGGGAATCAGGTCCTGGTCAAGGATCCGTTGGCCCACGTCGAAGCTGAAGTTCATCCGGCCGTGGGCGGTGTCCATCCACACCCCCCGGTCCTTGGCTTCCTTGGCTTCGGGAACCAGGTTGCCGTCCGCGTCCAGAATGCCGCCCGGATTAGCTGTGAACAGGTGGGTTACGATGTCCCCCTCTTCCAGGATGGGTAGCAGTTCGCGGATGACGTTGGGATCGTACCTTTTCTCCGTGTCGCCGATGTGCACCATCAGCCTGACGCCGGCTTCTTTGGCGGCCCGTTTCGCCAGCTTGGGCATCTCTATCCCCATGATCTCCAAGGCGGGGGAAACCATGCGCGCTTTGATACCGGAGATCACATCGCGATTCTCGGAAGCCACTTGGATAGTTTTGTCCAGATCGATGCTGGCCGGGCTGAAGATGTCCGGAGTGGTAGCCAGGCCGGTGCGGCAGATGTGCAAGAAGCAGATGATTTCGGTATCGTTGCCGGGTATCACGTGCTTGGGTATGCCGCCAAAGGTGTCGCAACCCGCGCTGCCGGCATCCACCATGGTGGTGACCCCGGCTCGAACGCCCCCAAGATCGGCTTTTACGCCGTTGCCGTTGACTCCGTCATAGACGTGGGTATGCAGGTCAATCAGACCGGGAGTGACGATTTTCCCGGCCACGTCAATCACTCGGGTAGCCTCTTCTGCGGGTATGTTAGGCGCCACCCGGGCAATCTTACCGTCTTCAACAGCTACATCGTTGAGACCGTTCAGGTTTTGGGAGGGATCGATGACCGTCCCGCCCTTGATCAGCAAATCGTACATGGGGCGCGAAACCTCCTAGATCAGGTAAACATTTCCCCCACGGAGAGACCTTTGTGGATGCGGTAGATCGCTTCGCCAAGGAGGGGGGCCACCGGCAGCACGGTGATTTTACCGTTGCGCTTCTCCGCAGGCATGGGGATGGTATCGGACACGACTACTTCTCTAAAGAGGCTTCTGGCCATTACATCAGCCGCGTCCTTGGAAAACACGGGATGGGTAACGCAGCAATAAACTTCCTTGACTCCCCTTTCGGCCAGAACATTCGCGGCGTTGGCGATGGTGCCCCCGGTGTCGATTTCGTCGTCGAAGGTCAATGCCACCTTGCCCTCGACATCGCCGATGACGTTCATCACCTCGGTGCGTTCGCCGTTTCCCAAACGCCGCTTTTCAATGATAGCCAACGGCGCATGGAGCCGCTCGGCCACGTCCCGAGCCTTTTTGCTTATTCCGATGTCCACCGCCACCACCACTAGGTCCGACAACTCTTTGGCTTGAAAGTAGTCTGACAATATGGGCAAGGCGGTGAGTTCGTCCACGGGGATGTTGAAGAAGCCCTGGATCTGGCCGGCGTGGAGGTCAACGGTCAGGAGACGGTCGGCGCCGGCGGCCGTGAGCAGGTCGGCCACCAGCCGGGCGGTTATGGGCACCCGGGGTTGGTCTTTTTTGTCGGTGCGGCCATAGGCATAATAGGGGACCACGGCGGTGATGCGCCCGGCGGACGCCCGCTTGCAGGCGTCTATCATAATCAGCAGCTCCATCAGGTTATCGTTCACCGGAGCGCAGGTGGGCTGAATTATAAAAACGTCCCTTTGACGGACGTTTTCTTGGATTCTTACGAAGGTATTGTCGTTAGAAAACTTAAATACCTCTGCTTGGCCTAGGGGTATGTCCAGATACTTGCACACCTCTTCGGCTAAACCCCGGTGTGCGTTGCCGGTAAATATTTTGAGTTCGTCGAGTATCGCTTCCATCATCTACCCTCGTACGCCGGCTTGCGGGACTCCCGAATAGCCTTTGTACCCTCCTCATGATCCCGGGAAGTAAGAGTGATAGTCTCGGCGGCGGCCGCCATTTTCATGGCGGTCTCCAGGTCGAACTCCAAGCCTTTATAAAGCATCAGCTTCGAAAGGCGGATGGCGACGGGCGGGCCGGCGGCGATCTTCCGGGCCATCTCCATGGTGGTGCTTTCCAGGTCTTCCTGGGGCACCAGCTTACTAAGAAATCCCAAGTGGTAAGCTTCCTCGGCTTCAAGGAAATCTCCGGTGAACAACATCTCCGCGGCTTTGCTCACGCTGCCCAGCGCCCGAGGGTACAGCCAAGTCCCGCCAAAGCCTGGGAAGAGGCCTATACGGACGTATGCCGACATGAATCTGGCCTGAGGGCAACCGATGCGGATGTCGCAGACGCAGGCCATGTCGAAACCGGCGCCGGCGGCGGTGCCATTAACCATGGCAATCACCGGTTTTTCCATCCGATGGACTCCCAGAATGAACTTTTGAATGTGTTCAAATCCCCGGCGAATGTCATCGGAGTTGTCCGACACCAGGGAGCCGGGTTCGTTGCCGCCGATCAGGGTTTGGAGGTCGCCGCCGGAACAGAAGGCCCGTCCGGCTCCGGTGAGGATCAGGACCCGCATCGAGTCGTCGCCGCTGACGTTTTCCACCGCATCGCCGATCTCATCAATCATTAAATCGTTGAGGGCGTTGAGGCGATCGGGGCGGTTGAGGGTTAGTTTGGCGATGTGATCGACCGAGTCTTTTTCCAGAAGGACGTGCTGATAGTCAGGCATCGTATCTCTCAAAACGGACTAGGGGCAAAACCCGATTATAGCATAGGCCTAATCCGTGCAAAAGCGGCGTAACACCCTATTCGCCCAACCTGCACCCGTACCAAAGACCATCCCCATGGAGTATGATAATCTGGCGGCGCGGATGACGCCAGATTATAAGGGGTTTTGCCGAATGACGAGCTACCTGGACCACTTGGAATGTACCCAGTGCGGTAAGGATTACCCCTATGGTGAACTTATCAAAGTCAGTCCATGCTGTGGCAAAGTCCTTTTCGCTCGCTACGATCTTCCCAGGCTGGGCCGGGAAGTGAGCCGGGACGTATTTGCCGGGCGTCCCGATAATATGTGGCGCTTTGCTGAATTACTGCCGGTATTCCGGGATGAGAACATAGTTACCCTAGGCGAGGGGGCCACTCCCCTCTTGAACGCAAGCACCATTGGGAAGTCCCTCAACATGGGACACCTGTTCATCAAGGAAGAAGGCTTGAATCCTACAGGAACGTTCAAAGCCAGAGGACTGTCGGCGGCCATCTCCAAGGCCAAAGAGCTCGGAGCAACGGGGTTCACCATGCCTTCGGCGGGCAACGCGGCCGGCGCCGCCGCCGTCTATTGCGCTAGGGCGGGATTGGACGTCAAGGTTTATATGCCTCAAGATGCCCCGGAGGCCAACAAGAAGGAGTGTCTTCTGGCAGACTCCGAACTCAACCTTGTCGATGGCCACATCGGCGATGCCGGGCGTCAGGCGGTTGCGGTTGCGGAAGAAGAGAAACTCTTTGACCTCTCTACGCTGAAAGAGCCTTACCGGGCCGAAGGCAAAAAGACAATGGCCCTTGAGATCGCCATGCAGTTGGGCTGGCGGATGCCCGACACCATCATCTATCCCACCGGCGGTGGCACCGGAATCATAGGCATGCACAAGGGGTTTCGGGAATTGCTGGACCTGGGCTGGGTGGAAGGTGAGCCGCCCAAGTTCATCGCGGTGCAGGCCGCCGGTTGCCAACCCATAGTCAAAGCATTTGAGGCGGGGGCGGATTCGGCCGAGCCGTGGCCGAACGCGAAAACCGTGGCTGACGGCCTACGGGTGCCTGGTCCTTTCGCCGACTACTTGATCCTGCAAGCGCTTCGCGAAACGGGGGGGACGGCTTTGGCGGTTGACGACACGGAAATGGTTGACGCGATGTACGAGATCGCTTCCAAAGAAGGGGTTATCGCTTGCCCGGAAGGATCGGCTACTCTGGTTGCTCTGAAACGGCTGTTAGGTTCAGGAGATCTGGCCGAAGACGACGTTACCGTGCTGCTTAATACCGGCTCAGGTTACAAATACCTAGACCTGATCCGTGGCTACGGTGAATAGCGGCCCGGATATTTTTAGGGAGGCACTGTCTTGCAAGTGATTCTCAGCGCTCCCCGGGGTTTTTGCGCGGGTGTGGTGCGCGCCATCGAGGTCGTGGAGATCTGTCTTGAACGGTACGGGCCTCCCGTTTACGTGAAGCACCAGATCGTCCATAACCCCTACGTGGTCGCCGAATTGGAGCAAAAGGGAGCGATAACCGTTGAGTCCGTTGAGGAAATACCTTCCGGCTCCAGGGTGGTGTTCTCAGCCCACGGGTCCCCGCCCGAGGACTTTCAACAAGCCAAGGAGCGCGGTCTGCGGGTGATCGACGCTGTGTGTCCCCTGGTTACCAAGGTACACAACGAGGCCAAGAAATACCACCGGGAGGGTAAAAAAGTGCTCCTGGTCGGGCATCGTGGCCATCAGGAAGTACGGGGTACCATGGGGCAGGTGGAAATGACCTTGATAGACGACGCCGCTCCGTCCGACCTGCCGGATTGGGACGCCGATACCGAGGTTGCGGTGTTGACTCAGACCACACTCTCTGTTGGCGACACCGCCCAGAGCATCGGCGCTATACAGGGACGGTTCCCCGATGCTTTGGTCCGCAACGATATCTGCTACGCAACCACGAATCGCCAGTCGGCAGTGTTGGAAATGGCGGTTTTGGTGGACCTTGTCTTGGTCATAGGCGCCGTAAATAGCTCCAACTGCAACCGGTTACGTGAGGTGGCGGAAGCTCAAGGGACGCCATCCTATCTGATAAATGGCCCCGAAGAGATAGATCCGGCCTGGCTGGAGGGCGCGGTGACAGTGGGGATTACTTCGGGGGCCTCAACCCCGGAAGTTCTGGTAGAAAGCGTGATACTAGCGCTGAATCCGGAGAAAGTGACCATGCTTTCAGGGGCGGAAGAGGACGTGAGCTTCACCCTGCCCAAGGAGTTGCGCTAGCCTTGGGGGCTTACCGCTCGGGTGTCCCTTTGCGTCTCTAATGCTCCCATTCCGTTCCCGGTCCAACGAACACCCAGAAGGACCTGTTCCCATCAAGCGGAGGGTGTTCTCTCTTCCCTCTCTGGTCTCCCTGGCCTTGGCCGGAGCCTTCCTGTTTTTCCTGGTGACCCGTTTCGACGTGGACCCGGGAGCCGCTTGGTCCTTGGTGAAGGACAGCAATCCATGGTATCTGGTGCTGGCAGTGTTGGTTCACTACACTACTTTCCTATTCAGGGGCGCCAGATGGCGCATCTTGCTGCGCAATGCCCAGGGGGAAGGATCGGCCGTCCCGGGGGTCTTGTATTGCAGCCAGTTGGTGCTCTTGGGCTGGTTCGCCAACTCGGTTGCTTGGTTTCGATTGGGCGACGCTTACCGGGCTTATCTGTACCGCGACGAGATGGGCGCGTCATTCTCCCGCACCATAGGGACTCTTTTGGCCGACCGGATGCTTGATGCGATACTGGTGGTACTGTTGCTCTTAGCGGCGGTTCCTTTTTTGCTGGGAGGCGGCGAGATCGTTACCTGGACCGTGCTGGGGACGGCCGTGGCCTTGGTGTTTACATTAACTGCGGTGTTCTTGGTATTGAGACTGGCAAAAGGCCGGGCGTTACGTATTTTGCCAGGATGGCTGGCGGAACGCTACCAGAGGCTTCAAGAAGGGGCTGTTGGAAGTTTCCGCCAATTGCCTCCGGTGATCATATTGGGAATGTTGGGTTGGTTGTCGGAGGTGGGACGGCTTTACCTGGTGGCCCACGCCTTGAACCTTGGTCTGGGTATTCCATTGGTGATTTTCATTGCCCTGGCCAACTCCCTCCTTACCCTGGTGCCCACTCCTGGTGGTATCGGAGCGGTGGAATCGGGAGTGGCCGGACTGCTGGTGCGGCTGTCCAGCTTATCCGTGAATGCCGCTGCGGCGTTGGTTTTGGTGGACCGGTCGATCACCTACGTCTCGGTCATCATCGTAGGCGCCCTGCTGTTCGTTTTGCGCCAGGCGATTCCCCAATGGTCACACCCCAAACACCTTGAGGTGGGGTTTGAAGGAACCATACCATCCGGGCAAGAGCCCGGTCCGGAGGTCTGATGCTGTATACCGCTAGCTTTTACGCTCCGGACAACTGGGAAGGACTGCGCTACCGGGTTTCTCGAAGCCATCCACGGGGACGCCGGACCCAGTGGGAGACGTTGCCTTTTCTTTACCCGGCTCGAGACCTATTGGTTGCCTACCGCGCCGGAGAGGTGGACTTTGCCGCGCTGTCCGCCGAGTATCGAAGCTCCCTTGACCTTAGACACGAGGAGTCGGCCGATTTGCAAGAGTGGCTGGCTGTGATGCCGGATCTAGGAGACTTTACTCTGCTCTGCTTTGAGCGGGAAGGCCAGCCTTGCCACCGGATAGTGTTGGCGGAATGGCTGCTGGAGCGGGCGCCGGGTTTGGTTCGCGGCCGGATACGTTAGAAGTTATCTCAATATTCTATATTACCTGCTGTTGGGTCCTTCGGCAGACTCAAGACGAACGGAAAAACAATTCCACCGTTCGTGGTGAGCTTGTCGAACCACCTTTTGGGTAGACGCCAAAGGATATTCAAGTTTTGATCACCACTCGGAGCGGGGTGGCCGTTCCATCAATTGGGTGATGGCTTCCTGGGGAGAAAGACCTTCGAACAATACCTGGTAGGTGGCCTGGGCGATGGGCATTTCCACCTTCAATTCTTTGGCCATAGCCAGGGCTGCGCCGGTGGTATTGACGCCCTCGGCCACATTGTCCATGGACTCTTGGATCTCGGCCAAAGAATACCCCTGAGCCAGTTGCTCTCCCACGTGCCGGTTTCGGCTCAGTTTGCTGGCGCAGGTGGCTATCACGTCGCCCAGTCCGGCCAATCCGGCAAACGTCAAGGGCTGGGCGCCGGCGGCGATACCCAAACGGGTTATCTCGGCCAGTCCCCGGGTAATGAAGGCGGCTTTGCCGTTGTCCCCTATGTTCAACCCATCGGCGATACCGGCTCCCAGGGCGATGATGTTCTTTAGGGCTCCGCCCAGTTCCACTCCCAACAGGTCCTCACTGGTGTAAACACGAAGTGAACGTGACACCAAAATGGCTTGGACTTGCTCCAGCGCGTGGCCATCGCGGCCGGCCACTACCGTGGATGCTATCTTTCCCTGAACGATCTCGTCGGCGAAATTCGGGCCGGAAATCGCGCAGATCCCTGAATGAAGTTTGCCCGGCAGCTCTTCTTCCATGACTTGGCTCATCCGCTTACCACTGGGTAATTCTAGGCCCTTGGCCGCACTGAGAACCGGGACGCCCGGGTTAATGCAGTCCTTTATTGTCTGGATATTATGGCGCAAGGTATGGGAAGGCACGGCCACGATGATTAAATCGGCGGAGGGGACCACCTGGGCCACAGAGGCACTGACAGTAAGAGAGTCTGGAAAGGGAGCATTCGGCAGAAACCGGACGTTCCGCCGGTCCGACTGGAGTTGCTCAGCTTCTGAGGCCGTTCGGGCTAACATCCTGACGGGAATATTCTTCCGCGCCAGGGTGATGCCCAGCGCGGTCCCCCAGGTGGTGGTTCCTATGATAGCCACCGTTGCGTCCAAAACTAGGCTACTCCTTGGTTGTTGCTGCTAACCGGCCGGACGTGTCTCCTGACCCGAGTACAAGGTTTATAGCGGTCGCGGGCTGCCGGTGTACCGCTGGCAACGCTGTGACGGCCGGTGGACGGCTCATGACCGGAAACTAGCCAGGA
>CERD01005084.1_pt1 | contig 12770 bp, 13 predicted proteins | sample 530931 | NCBI WGS metagenome assembly CERD01 (sample SAMEA2621101, study PRJEB7988) | marine metagenome | isolation source: saline water (ENVO:00002010), including
CAGCATGGCAATTCAAGGTTGACAAATTGTAAACAGCCGCAAAGCTACACTCGTAAATTAAGCTAACCCACTGTTCTTACGTTTATTATTCGATATATAAAAAAGTTTTAAATTTATTCAAAATAAAGCCTAAAAAGTATTAATTTAGGCTGAAATGCGGAAAAAATAGAAAATTTATTGCGGGGGTATTTTTAACAAAAAAGCGCTTATAAAAGCGCTCATGTTAGGCAAAAAGTTAAGCAAAGTTCATTCGTGGTATTTACGAATAACCGCTATTTTGCCATCTTCTATTTCGAGCACATCCATAATGGTTTGCGTGTATTCAATTTCTTGCTGGTTTTGCGGGTGTATACCTTTAGCATGATGGGTATAACGTAAGGCAATGGCAGAATTATTAAAAATAAAGGTATCGAGTAAATTTGCTTGGTATTCAGTGTGCGCACCAAGGTAAAAAGTCATGCCTTTACGCATCATGGCTTTACCATCTGGTTCTCTTGAATCATCGGTTTGATAAGGTAAGTGTTGATTTGCTACATCGTCAGTTAATAAAGCTAAAAAAGCTTCTAACTCTTTTTTAGTCGCATTAGGTGCTTGTGTTGCAACCATGGTATTAAAGTACTGCTGTGCTAATGCTGTGAGCTCTGGGTTAGCTTGCTTTGCTTGGCTGCTAAATGTGCTTAGCAAGCAAATAGCTAGAAAATAAAGGGGCTTCATCGTTATTCCTTGTGGTTTTAGTTAATGACTAATAATCAAACTACAAACCTAAAATAACGACAAAGCACCGAACTATCAACAATTTAGTTTTAAGCTGTTTGTGGCTTTATGATCTCACGTTTATCTAAATAACCGCTGTATCGTGTTGCAATTAGCGCCGCTAAACTGATGATAGCGCCAATCCAAGCAGTGTCTTGCAATGAGTAGTTTTCCACGACAATGCCACCTAACACTGAGCCCAGCGCAATACCGATATTAAACGCAGCAATGTTTAACCCAGAGGCCACATCGACGGCATTGGGTGTAAACTTTTCGGCAAGTTTAACCACATAAACTTGTAGCCCAGGCACATTACCAAACGCAAATGCCCCCCAAACGAGTATGGTCAGTACCGCAGCCACTTTAGATTGCATGGTAAAGGTCAGCACCAACAGCACAATACTCAAAGCACTAAAGATAATTGTCAGCGCACTAATGGGGCCTTTTTTATCGGCTAACTTACCGCCGTAGATGTTACCAACAGCAACCGATACCCCATATACCAGCATGATTAAGCTAATAGTGGCTGATGCAAATCCAGTTTGCTGCTCTAAAATGGGCGCTAAATAGGTAAAAGCAGTAAATGTGCCGCCATAACCAAGTATGGTCATCAAATACACCAGTAAAAGCCTAGGTTGCACCATTACTTTTAATTGCTCACTCAAAGTAGCCGGTTTACTTTGCTTTAAGTTGCTCGGAATTAAAAATGCGCTACCAATGAGTGCAATTAAGCCCAGTAAAGACACCACTAAAAAGGTCGCTCGCCAACCAAAGTGCTGACCAATCCAAGTCCCTAATGGCACACCGGTTACCAATGCAACCGTTAAACCTGTAAACATAATCGCAATAGCACTGGCTTCTTTATCTTTACTGACAAGCCCTGTTGCGATGGTTGAACCAATTGAGAAAAATACCCCATGGGCAAGGCCAGTTAGAATCCTTGCTGTGATCAAACTGCCATAACTAGGTGCTTGCCAAGCCAGTAAATTACCGATTACAAATAGGCTCATTAAGCTAAGTAGTACATGTTTTCGATTCCAGCGTCCGGTAAGCGCAGTTAATACTGGCGCCCCCACCGCAACACCTAATGCGTACAAGCTTACAAGTAGCCCGGCACTCGGTAACGAAACCGCTAAATCATCAGCGATAGTTGGCACTAAGCCGACAATCACAAACTCAGTGGTGCCTATGGCAAACGCACTGAGAGTTAACGCAAGTAATGCTATTGGCATCACATATCCTCTGTTTAATTTTGAAAGTGCGGCTATTGTGGCTAAAATTAAATTTGCAAAAAATAGCAGTAGTGACAAAATACTTTTGTCAAAAATGAAAAGGTAAAACCATGAGCGTGATCTCCAACACCCAAGATTTAGAAGCATTTATTAGCGTGGTTGACACCGGCGGGTTCTCAAGTGCAGCCAATGCCTTAGATGAGCAAGTTGCAAAAATATCACGGGCGGTAACTCGGCTCGAAAAATCCTTAAACGTTACCTTATTCAACCGCACCACAAGGCGCATTGAGCTGACCGAAGAAGGTCAGTTATTTTTAGGCTATGCTAGAGAAGCACTGAGTCAGCTTGCACAAGGCGAAGAAGCCTTAAAGCTTCTACACTGCGCCCCATCAGGAAAATTAAGAGTCGATGCTGCAAGTCCTTTTGTGTTTCACCAATTAGCACCACACTTAAAAGCCTTTAACCAAGCTTATCCTGACATAAAACTTGAGATCACCAGCCACGACAACATTATCGATTTACTTGAGCATAAAACCGATATTGCTATTCGTATTGGCGAGCTTGCTGACTCAAACTTGCATGCGCGCACTTTGGGAGTTAGCAAACTACAGCTCGTTGCCAGCCCTGATTATTTAAAAGCGGCACCGCCATTAAACGAGCTAACCGACTTAGCCTCGCACCAGCTTATTGGTTTTACCGATGCGCCGCATTTAAATCACTGGCCGCTAACCACGCCTTTAGACCTAAAATTTTCAATCAGTGCATCAAGTGGTGAAACTGTGCGCCAGCTTTGTATTCAAGGTCACGGCATTACCTTGTTGTCGGAATTTATGATCAACGAAGATTTAAAAGCAGGCCGTTTAGTAAAAGTGCTCGAAGGCGAAGTACTAAGCCCTAATCGCCGCGAAAAAGTGCATGCGGTGTATTATCAAAACAGCGGTGTGTCATCACGAGTATTAGCGTTTTTAGACTTTATAGCACCCAGGTTAACGCTGTAGTTTTTTGCATTTTTAACAAAAGTGTTTTGTGATTACTGGCATTAATTTCATAAATAATTTTCGTTATGCTGAAAGCATATTCGCTTTCAAGGAGCCGTAATGAACAAATTATTCGATACTGTACAACTTGCCGGTCACACACTAAAAAACCGCATTGTTATGCCACCGATGACCCGCTCTCGCTCATCACAACCGGGTGATATCGCCAATGAGTTAATGGCCGACTACTATGCACAGCGTGCCAGCGCCGGCTTAATTATTAGCGAAGGTACACAAATATCAGCCCTAGGAAAGGGTTATGCTTGGACACCGGGTATTTATACTGCCGAGCAAATTGCTGGCTGGAAAAAAGTAACCGACAAAGTTCATCAAGCTGGTGGCGTTATGTTCGCTCAGCTTTGGCATGTTGGCCGCGTATCTCACCCAAGTAACACAGGTGGCGAGCAACCAATTGCGCCATCAGCGATTGCAGCTAAAGACGTAAAAGTTTTTATTGATGAAGATGACAAACCTGACTTTGTTGCCACAGCACAGCCAAGAGCAATGAGCCATGACGACATCAAACAGGTTATAAACGAATACCGTCAAGCTGCCCGTAATGCTGTAGATGCAGGGTTTGATGGTATTGAACTTCACGCTGCCAATGGTTACTTAATTAATCAATTTATTGATTCAGAGTCGAACCAACGCACTGATGAATACGGCGGCAGTTTAGAAAATCGCTTACGCTTTTTACAACAAGTGACACAAGCGGTTTGTGATGAAATTGGCGCTAAACGTGTTGGCGTTCGCCTTGCTCCACTCACAACCCTCAATGGTACGGTCGATGATAACCCATTTGAAACCTATATTGGCGCAGCAAAAGTACTCAATGACCTTAACGTTGCTTACCTGCACATTGCTGAAGCTGATTGGGATGATGCGCCTTTAATGGAGCAAAGTTTTAAGCAAGCGCTACGTGAAAACTATGCTGGATTAATGATTTATGCAGGCAAATACACTGGCGATAAAGCAGAGCAAGCACTAGCCGCAGGCTGGGCTGATTTGATAGGTTTTGGTCGCCCGTTTGTTGCAAACCCAGATTTACCAGCTCGTATTGAACAAGGCATTGAACTTGCGAAGCATGATCCAGATACCTTATTTGGAGGCGGTGCTAAAGGCTACACTGACTACCCTTTAGCAACGCAGTAACGCGCTAAAAAAGGTGGCTCGTCAACCAATAGCTCAATACAATAAAGCTGATGTTGGCGAGCGCTCTTAACAACCATGGAGCAGAGCTAAACTGGAGTTGGCTGTACTTGCTTACTAAAACCAACACGCCCATCACAGTAAACCAAGGAGTAAAAAAGAATATTGGCTTTAACTTCACTAAACTCACTGCTAAATCGTGCAGCGTACCGCTTACAGCAAAGGTCACAACAACCGCACACCAAACCGGCATAATGTCATTGCAAGGCTTCATTACATACCGAGATAAATAATAGCTCCACACCGGATTCCAATATCGCCAAAACAGATAAAACGAGCTAGCACCTAGAGAACGTGTCAGCATATTGCGCAACGAATCTTTATGCCCAAGGGGCACACCTGTGCGTTTTTTAACGTATTGAGCAAGGGTAATAGCTGCAGACACCGACTTTCTCTTTTTTTACTAATGACTCAATTAGACTACTAAACAGCCAACAAAAGAGAAACCAAAACAAGGCTTGAAATTGTAACGGTTTATTTTATTCGTATTGGTTTTGCTCAGATAGATAGCTGGTAATCACCCATTACTTCTGCTATCAACATTAGAGGGACACCAATGAAAACTCCATTATCATTGATTTGCTACTGAGTGGAACATTGAAAGTGTACCCTAATGGAGTATACTATGATTTATAAAACAAAGGATTTTGTTTCGCGCACGAAAAAAGAAAGTCTGTCTGATGCTGATTTAATAAACGCTTGCAGAGAGATGTCAGCAGGCCTTTACGATGCAGACCTAGGTGGTAATGTCTATAAAAAGCGCGTAGCCATGGGCAGTAAAGGAAAAAGAGCGGGTTATAGAACTATTGTCGGGGCGGTAATTGGTGATAAATATTTCTTTCTCTATGTGTTTGCTAAAAACGCTAGAGCTAATATAAACGCTAAAGAAAAATTAGCATTAAAAGAGTTAGCAAAAGAGTTTATTCGATTTTCCCAAAGTGAACTTGAACAACTAGTCGATGATGGCGAACTTTTAATTGTAGGTGATGATCATGAGTGACATATTAAAGTCAGTTCACAAAACAGCGAGTGGATTAAAAAAGTCAGGAGTTATAGACAAAACGACGATGCGTAAATTTGACGCATTATGCCTTACAAGTGTTCATGAATTTACCCCCGAACAAGTTCGTAATTTAAGACTGAAATACAATCTCTCACAACCGGTTTTTGCTCAATACTTAAATGTCAGTGACAAGTTAGTTAAAAAATGGGAGCAAGGTGATAGCTCACCAAGAGGAGCAGCATTGAAAATGCTCACTCTGGCAGAGCAAAAAGGGTTAGAAGTAATCGCTTAAGCCTAATCCAAAGCGCTGTAAGACTCACTTCATTAAAATCACATCTTACTTTTTACTTTATTAGTCGCTTGGCTGGTGGCGGGGTTGTCTGGCCAAAAATGTTTTGGGTAACGCCCTTTCGTAACATAACATTGTAAGCATATTAATATAATTTTAAGAAAATATAAAAAATAATCACTATATTACAATGAAATAACTGTCGTAAAAACAAAAAAAGAGTGTAGATACATATTTGTCGTAACTTTTTTGTTTTGCTTACATTTATTTGTATCTATGTCTTAAAAAGAATACTTACTAAATTCCTATCATTGAGGCTTAGGAATCCATTCAACAATGCATGTTAATCAATTTAAGATTTCGGTATGGATCAGCTCTTCACAAACAGGCTCCTTACCTGCTTGTAAGATGCAAATAGGCCCAGAAAACGCCAAAGTATTCAACACAATTTTGTGGAATAAGTTTAAGCAGGACGATACTTTCTCTCTTTCAAGTCTTTCTTTAGCCAAATTATCTTCTCGGACCTTAGGGTGAGCACTTTCATTACGAAGCTCTTGCCACAACTTCTTATCCGCACGTGTTATTACACCCTGTTCAATTAAGTATTCTAAAGCTTTAGCAGCTGTAATATTCTTCCAGTAACTCACGCTACCCATAATTCGACTACGTTGGTCATCGGTTAGCTCAAGCGCTCTAATCTGTTGCTTGACCTTCTTTATCTCAACTTCCAACTCTAAGTTATTTTGTTTTGCCTTGATAGCAGGGATATATATATCATTTAACAGCCCTTCGATAGCGACCGACAGGGTTAAAATCATAATGCTATTCTTTGATTGGAATGAAAACCACACCCTCTCCCATTGAGAGTAAATACTTTCAAATTGCCTAGGGTTCTTCTTGCGCAGACTGATTATATTGTCTAATAACTTGTAGTGGTAAACAGCGTCTCTGTACTTTCTATCCGCAACATTTTCGACCATTGGGCTAGATGACCGCTGGCGCTTTTGATTGTTAACTATACTGGAAATGATCTCTTGTTTGTCTTCACCCTTGCACTTCAGAATATAAACAAACTGAGGCATAGATGCGCTAGAAAACCCAATATAGAACTTTAAACATTGCAAGAGTTCTTCAGGGTCAAAACATCCCTTTACACGCACTTCTGTGTAGCCAAGCTCTTTTACCATAGATATTGAATAACCATCCATTTCCAGTACAGTCTGATTCCGGCTATATGACTCATAACCAAGGCTAGAAATTACTGAATTAGACTTGTTGGCAGGGATGTTGAAATGCTCTGCAAATTCAAAGTAAAGATAATTACCTTCTTTTGATTGATGCGGCTCAGCGGTAGAACAGCAATTAATCGAAGATAAGAAGATGTAGTGATGGACTGGTGGGTGCGATGAGTTCATATTGATTTGAAGAGAGAAACCGTCAGACAAATACACGTCGCCGCTTAATGTTTGAGCACGGAGGTACAACTTATGCTGTTCATTTAACGGGTCCTTAGGTAGTCTTTCACTAAACAACTCATGAGGTACATTCTTACTGGTGGTGCAAATGAACTCCATGTAGATTGTCCCGACATTGTTAACATTAATAGTCCCGTGACCCGACATTTTGAGCCCATCTTCAATTATTTGAAACACTTCAATCTGAACGCAATGCAGAACCAACTCACCAGTACGAAGCTGTTCGATTTCCTTACCTATTGTCATACCAACACCACCATTAAATCTACGAACATTATCGCACTAAATGCAGCCCTTGAATGCTAAAGTTCCTTTTTAAGTGAAGCTAATCAGCTAGCCTCTGGACAAAAACGCGATTCGGTTACGCCGCCTTAAGCGGTGAGTAACAGTTTGCCAAAATGTGAAACGAAGTGGAATTGGGCAAACTGTTACGGAATCGACTTTAAATCTTTGTTAAGCTTTGTTTGGAATTTGGCAAATTTATTGTGAATACATTTCGTTGAAACTTAAACCCTAATGTTTCTTCTAAAGTATTTGGATATGGAGTTACAGTGATAAAACCTGAATTTAGCTCAATAATTTTTTTAGCCATATACATGCCTATACCTTCTCCTGCTTTTCCTATTTTAGTAGGAAGAGCGCCCGACACGCCCTCAAGAAATATTTGCTCTACTTCATTTTCTTTTATTTCTGTACTCATCATATCCATTGAAATTTGTGAGTGTATACCATTATTACATATATCAATCTTTAAAGTAGAATTAGGTTTAATATACTTAGATGAATTTTCAATAAGATGATACAAAGCAACATGAATTGATTCGTAATCAAAATAAGCTATATGCCTACTTTCATCACCGACAATAACCTTCACATTCTTATCAGTGAAATCAGGGAAAAACAAATAAAACATATTCATTAATACTTTGTGAACATTATGCTTTCTTATTTGCAGTTCTGGATTACTATCAAATAGTTTTTTAAATACTGAAAACTCCACCTTCATTGATGCATTATTTTTAGCAACCTTCAATAATGTAATAGCTGTTTCTTTAGGTTCTTTTTTGACAATATCTTCAGCGAAAGATATTTGTTTTTTCATATTTCCACTAACACTTTCCTGAGGTATTAATGAGTATATATCTTGAATATTATGCGCATTAAGAGTAGTTAAATTATGAATTAGTCGGCTAGTACTTTTATTTATTGATTTTTTAGTGGTATCAATTATTTCTTCTATTGAATCTGTAGTATTTAAAATTACATTTAATTGAGTTTTAAACTTTTGTGAACTCTTTAAAAAGTCTGGATCTGAGCTGAAGCCATAGACTGTATATGAATCATTTTTGAAAATGCCAGCCCTTATACCTATATCACCAACTTTCTGAGATTGCGATGTTACATGTTTAATTAAAGTAGTTTCATAAGGCAATAAACCACAAAAAATAACTTTTCCTTTGGAAGTTTGAATTCGATAGCGAATGGTCATAAGTTAAGACAGACCTCCAATAGTAAACTCTTCAACAAGCCTTTGAAACTCGTAAGGATCAGCATTTTTTGCTAAGAATGAATCAGCTTCTCTTAAGGCTTTGTGGAATCTGTCACCTTGAGTTTCAGCAGAATATATTACTACTTTTTTCTTTGGGTATTTTTGTTTAATTGCAAGAGCAAGGCCTAAGCCTTCATCATGAAAGCCCATAGCTAGTCCAACCCCCTGAACATCAATAAATAATATTGATGCCTTAATAATATCTTGCTCATCTAATGTTTCACAGTCCTTTATTAATTTTGTATGCACCCATCCACTACGAATTAATATTTTCGTAACCTTGAAACGCATATCATCATCGATAAATAAAATTCTCGTTTCATTTTTAAAATCATCTAATCTTTTATTTATTACAGGTTCAGCAGTTACTCCCTCGATATCATTTTTCAATATTTTATCAGAAGCACATGATTGACTCGTGTTCTCTATTTTTATGTCAATATTAGCTGGCTGTAATGAAGAGTTTCCATTATTTTTAGTTCCAGAGAATAACTTTGATAATATAAAACTTATAACAATCACCCCGATCCCACTAAACAACCACTCTTTATTTGCTATAACCCAATCCATATACTTCCCTTTGTAAAACTGTAAAAGCCTAATGCTCGCTTAACCGGCGCAAAATAACAGGCTAAAATTAGCAACGAAGGAGCGCAAGCCTGCTGTTTTTCTCCCCTTGGTTGAGCGCTTGTTAGGCATTGTTTAGATGATACTTTCCCTTTCTAAAACTTGACGAATATCTTCGAACGCTGCGCTTATGTTCCCTTTAGGGTACCTAATCTGACCTAAACCTTGAATATTACTAAATTCTTCACAACCTTCTTCGAGCAACACGATAGCTCTTTCAAAGCCAAGTCTTCCTTGAAACAGCCCTACCTCATGAATTACATTCATCCTAGCGTGATGATTACCATCTGCTTGCTCATCCTCAGCACTCATTACCAAAAACGCAATACATGCTTGATCAAGCATTTGAGCCAGACGCGTAATATTTGTAAGCCCAGCAACTGGCACCCGATTGAACTCATCCCAAGGCAGGTTTAACCTTTCGCTTACAAAATCTTTCAAATCTCTCCAGTCATGTGACCTACCATGACCAATAAAAACATTAGTTCCTATTCTTTCTTCTATAACCATCTTACTTTCCTGATTTTGTAAATACTTTGAGATTCTTTGAATGATTTTGTATAAATTACCTGCTGCCAAGAAAGCGGAAGTTATTCCATAAACTGTACATTCAACAACTTTATGGGGAGGGTTGAGTATTTTATGCTCAACTTTTTGATCTCTAGTAGATAGCTGTCCTCTAGGGAGGCTGTTTTTCAAAAAGTCTTCTTTACTTGGTACCTTTACAGCCTCCATCTCTTCAATAAGCTTCTGAAGGAAAGTATCACTCTCCATCAATCCTTGAGAGTGAATTAGAGCTAGAGTGTTGTGTTTAACGTCATCTATAGTTTCTCTAGCTCTTATACTTTCTTTCAATGACTCTGATAAATCAGGGTTTCCAGCTTGTCCCTGTATATGGTCGACTATATCTTTGAAAGCATACTCGACCCAGTCACCAGTGCTCCCCATACCAATATGATCATATCTACTGTACAGCCCCCATTCCGTGCTGAAATGGGCTCCAGCTGGAGGCGTTTCCAAATTATTATAATAAACACACGAATGGTAACCTAACCATGAGCCCGACCACGATGGAGCGACCTTTCCCGCTTCATCTAGCAACCTGCTAACTTCGGAATAGTCATAATCTGAAAATTCTTTAAGCTTACCTGCTTCCAAAATTAGTTCTTTATATATCGACAACTATGAATTCCTTTTTCTGAGTTTTTTCTAATGCCATACCTAACCCGTTGTAACCGGAATAAAATCGTTGGCTAAAATTTTGTGAGGCACGAACAAAGCCAACTGTTTTTTGTCCGCGTTTACGACTTTGTTAGTGTTCACTTGAATAAAGCGCTTACCAAATCAATATAAGTTTTTAGTGCTGGCAATACTAAGAATATAACAGTGAAAGCAACAGCCCACCATTTACTGAACCACCACTTTTTTAATAACTCAAACTGATCAGGTAGCTCTTCTAGTCTCTCTTTTTCAGCAACGATTTGTGGGGAAATTTGAATAGAATCACTCGAAGAATAACGTACGAGATTGAGACTACGAAGCTTATTTATAGATGCCTCAGTATAAAATTCCTGACTCTCTAGTTCCCCCGTCATCATTGAGTCACCTTTGTTAACAAAATAACTCGCTATGTATTTTAATAAAACCTTATCACCTTCGGTATACACAACTCTCTCCGTGAACACTAACATGTTTTATAGCGAGCTAATCGCGCGTTTTCACCACAGCGTAGCTCATTTTTCTTATTCAATTGTTTTTAACAAACTTGTTAACTAATTGCCAGTATTATTATAATTTAGGAGTGTACGCTTTTACCTCAAAATAAAGACGAGCAATTTGGTCGCTTTCTTGACTATGTGAGCGATTGAAAATGAAAACTCGCTCTCCGTATTTAAATTACATTGCAGACTGCATGCTCACTCGACAGTCATCATGAAGAACCGTGATTGTTCGTTCAAAGTACAACTCATAATTCCCAACATCAGAGCAAGTAAGTTGCGATTGAACTAAATTAGAAAGATATCGCAAATAAATATCAAAATATAACAGAGCGATATTCTCAGTCCTAGTCGGGATCCCATCGATTAATGGAAAGAAACTATTAAGATCTCGTGGTATTGAACATTTCTGCATAATTAGAAAAAAGTATGTTAAAGACTTGAACATTCTTAGATCGCTTTGGCAATACTTTTCAATTTTTGTATTTTTTGACAGTGCTCAGCAAACATTTCAGGAGAACGATCTTCATTACGTATTTCTCGCTTTAAAACTTTTTTCTTGATCTTCGAGAAACTTAACCAGTTCTTGAATATGTAAGGTTTTCTCCATTGAATAATAGTACTCCGTGCTTTATCACCACGAATGTTAACCTCACTAGAGTCAACATGATGAGTAAATAAACTATTACTTGGTATCTTGCTACAGCTTCTTTTCACGTCATCAGCAGCTTCAGCTTGTGTAAAAACTATATAAGATTTTCTACTCCTGAATTGAAGTTCATTTAATATGGATACATCTTCGGGATTATTAACTAATGTATAATGCTGACCTTTTTCACCAACCTTATAGACTTGACTATCATACAAACATAAAGTAATTCGATTTGATAATGGTAAAAATATTTGCACGCCTTTTTTTGTTAATCCTGTTGAGTCTATAGAGTCATCGTTACGTAGATACCAGTTATAGTGAATTACAGGATTATCAGATATGACAAAGTCATTATCTGTATTATTAATTAAAAAATTCCATTTCAAATCAATTAAAATAGGAGCTTCTAAAACTGAATCTAAAGTTTGCATTCTTAGCAAATCCTTAGGATCATTTAATGAAAACTTAATATTGTCTGTTATTTCTTCACAAAATCCATTGAGCGTTCCTAATTGTTTTATAACATCATCCATTAATGTTTGTAGAGTATTTAGAGACGTCGACAGTGCACTCGGTGTACGACTCAATTGAACCATAATAAATCTTAATATAGAAATTTGCCCATCAAGACATAAAGGCTCAAAAGACTCACCTCGGATTACATTAAGAACTTTTGAGGCGGGCCCTTCAATATATAAAGCTAAGAAGTTTTCAACTACATTATCTTTATCATAAAAATAATTTTCAGATAGTACACGATCCACACTTGTGGGATTCCTTAACTTTTCACGACTTGAATCGTAAATATTTACTACGTTACTTTCTGAAGTAAAATTCCTTAATAAACAACGTGGTACGAAGTGTTGATTTCTAGTTTTTTTTTGCATTTATTTTCCTCATCTCTGTAACACTATGTTTTTATATTTTTTAATACAATAAAAAATAGGGCTTTTTATCGTGTAATTCATTGCGGTAAAAAATTACAGATAAGACATAATAGTACGTAAGAACTCAACATTATCATAATCAGCGACTAGACCGAGCAATGACAAGCAAAGCTAGGTCAAGAATCGGAGACTAAGTCCTTTCCTATACTCATGAGGAATTAATCAGCTAGATAAGATTTTTATAGCCGACGAACCATATGAAACCTTGAGCAGGTTTTAGAAGTAATGATAAGGTAGGCGTTGTTTCCTAAAAGTTTGAACTATCTTGCCAGCCTGTGA
>CERD01034924.1_pt1 | contig 12750 bp, 10 predicted proteins | sample 530931 | NCBI WGS metagenome assembly CERD01 (sample SAMEA2621101, study PRJEB7988) | marine metagenome | isolation source: saline water (ENVO:00002010), including
GGGTTCAAGCCCCATCAGTCGCCCCACTTCTCCCCCTTAGTAAATCCCTATATTTGACTAATATTTTTTATTTTGAATTTCAAGGTTTTTCTTTAACACCTGTTTTCAATTCAAAAAGCCGTCAGCTTTCAGCTGTCAGTTTTGAGCCGAACTGTGTTGTTTGATCGCAATACATTCCCCCTTCAGATGGGTGTTGAATGTAAGACGCGCCAAGCAAGCGTGACGCCTACGATGTAGGAAGTACTCTAGTGCCGAAGTCTCTAAGATAATTCACGGCTAAAGCCGTTCCTACGAACGAGAGATGCGAAATGCGAAATGCGAAATATTGTAGACGTGAAATTTATTTCGCGCGAAAGCCTAGCACCTAGAGCCTACCCCCTAATACCTAACACCTAATTTTTTCAAACCCCAAACAAAAAAATGCCACCTTTCGGTGGCATTACACACGGGATTATTTCTATTTACTAGAAATGCTTTTCAAAGTTCAAGGCTGTGCACTTTACACCTAACCTCAAACCCATAATTACTTCCAACTTTTCATCTTGTGACCTTTAACAGCATAGAAAAGTATGAATAAATAACAAGGCAACATTACAATATAAGCCATTTGTTGTGCTTCTGCGCTTTTTACGCCGCCACTTGCCAAGCCCCAAAATAACGGGCCGAATGCGCCACCAGCTATGCCCATTATAAGTAGACCTGAGCCTACACTAGTTAGCTTACCTAAACCAGATAATGCTAGCGGCCAAACTGCAGGCCATACAATGGCGTTAGCAAAGCCTAGCACAGCAATGAGCAATAGTGTATCAGGCAGTACCGATTTTAGGCCAAACAGTGTTGATATAAATACAGTTTCATTATTACCAGTAACAATCGCTAGAGTTAACACACAACCTAATACAGCAGAAATAGTCAACGCTGCTTGCTGTGATAACACGCGTGGGATAAGTAACACCCCTAAAAAGTAACCTAGCACCATACAACCCATAGTGTATGACGTCATTACACTATATTTTTCAACACCTAATGACAACGCAAAGCTACCAATCGTATCACCGGCAATTACTTCAACGGCCACATAAACAAAAAGTGCCACAATGCCTAATGCAAGACTTGGATGGCTCAGCGCTTCTTTTACTTGCCCCGGTTTTTGTTCATCAGAATCATCGATCAACTCTGGCAATGGCATTTTAGTAACCGCAAAACCAAGTATACCAATAAAAATTGCCATCCCTAAATACGGTAATATTAAACCATTTGCCATAGCATCAATATCAGTTTGGCTAAGCTCTTTACCTACAAAGCCTTTAAAATCGCTGAGTATCAGTGCGGTAAACACGATTGGTGCTACAACACCGGCCGTTTTATTTAATATACCCATAATACTAACGCGAGCCGCAGCTGATTCTTCTGGGCCAATTCTTACGACGTATGGATTAACCGCTGTTTGTAGCAATGTTTGCCCTGCCCCCATCACAAGCTGTGCAAATAAAAATAGTGCAAACACCTGCGTTTTTGCAGCAGGAATAAATAGTAAACCAGCCACCATCATGGTCGCCATACCTAGCGCCATACCATTTTTATAGCCTACCTTTCTGATGATCATTGCTGAAGGTAGAGCCGTAAAAGTCACGGCGATATAAAACGAGAAAATAATCAGCGATGCCTGAAACGGTGAAAGCTGCAAAACTTGCTGTAAAAACGGCATCAATGAGCCATTTAACCACGTAGCAAAACCCAGTATAAAAAACAGCGTGGCCACAATCGCCATAGGCACAATACTGCTCTGTTTATTCGTTTCTGACATAACATTTCCCACTCACAGCACACAGCGATTCTGCAATACTGTTCATTCAGATGATTATATAAAAGAGATATTAAATATTTATAACACTATCGCAACAAAAATGACAGCGCTGACATACTTATTTAGATACCGTAGCCATGAAATTTATTTCGCTCGGAGGTTTATTCACAAAGAGAAGAGAGTGAGAAAAGAATGAGAAAGCCAAAACATTACTTTCTCTTAAGCGTAGCGCTCTCTTATCCTCTTTGTGATCATTTGGTTTTCTCTGTGTAGCGCGCAGCGCCTCTGTGTTCTCTGTGGTTCAATATTTCTTTTGCACAAAGAGAAGTGAATGAGAAGAGAATGAGAAAGCCAAAACATTACTTTCTCTTAAGCGTAGCGCTCTCTTATACTCTTTGTGATCATTTGGTTTTCTCTGTGTAGCGCGCAGCGCCTATGTTCACTCTGTGGTTCAATAATTTTTTGCACAAAGAGAAGTGAATGAGAAGAGAATGAGAAAGCCAAAACATTACTTTCTCTTAAGCGCAGCGCCTATGTTCACTCTGTGGTTCAATAATTTTTTTGCACAAAGAGAAGTGAATGAGAAGAGAATGAGTAAACCTAAACATTACTTTCTCTTAAGCGCAGCGCTCTCTTATCCTCTTTGTGAACATTTGGTTTTCTCTGTGTAGCGCGCAGCACCTCTGTGCACTCTGTGGTTCAATAATTTTTTCCACAAAGAGAAGTGAATGAGAAAAGAATGAGGAAAACAAAAAATGACGCCTACGTTTTTCTGTAAGCGTCACATTTATTTATCGAAAAAACATTACTCACCAACAACTGTTACGCGGCTGGTTTGCTGTGCGTTCAAGCGGGTGCGTAGCGCAACTTTTGCATTGTTATCAACCTTTACAGGCTCAACGTAAGTTTGCCAGCTTTGGCCGTTATCTAGACTGTACTCAATAGTCAAATAAGCAAATGCGCTGTTGGCATATAATTTACCATTTTCAATCACACCGCCAGGTACTGGTAAATGCAGGTTGATGCCGTCTTTAGCTAACTTATCAAGCTCTTTTAAACCGACTGCACTTGAGAACTCAGCCCAGTCTTTTGCTTGTTGTTTACTATCGACGTTTTCGCCTTCCCAATCGGCTTTATGCCATGCGCGCTCTGCTACTGATAAAATTCGCGGGAAGATCATTGCTAATACTTGCTCTTCAGTACGGATTGTTTCTGACCATACCTGACCTTGCATGCCCAGAATGTTCTCTGGTTTTTCAAGTTTAGGTAATGGGCGACCAACCAACGCTTCTAAATTAACGATTGGCTCACGAGTGCGGGTGTAATCAGCATTGGCATACACGTCATCTGGCATATAATTAAAGGCTTTTTTAGTATCTGTGTAACGAGTGGCCCAGTAATAACCACGCTCTTCAGGGCTTGCTTCGTATGGGTGGTCAAAGTACAAATGCGTACCGTGTGATAATACCACTTGATAACCAGCATTTGCTAGGCGGTATGCTCTATCGGCAACGCCCCATTCCCAAATGTTATCCCAAGTATTAACGGTAAAGGTTTTATTAGGGAACTCATCACGTTTAAACGAGTTTTCACGGTCGTACATGATGCCATCTTCCCAAATCCCCGGTGAAATACCGCGTTTTTCAAGTAAGGTTGCAACACGTTGTGTGAAATAAGGTTTTAAATCAGCCGGGCCGGATACACCGTTATTTGGATCGGCAAATAACGCCTGACAGATTGGCGAACCTATCCACGAGCCTGCTCCAACTTCATCACCACCAATATGCAGGTTCTTTAACTGAACACCTGCTTCGCGGTACATCTGCTGAAGTTCATAAGTCACTTTATCTAAAAATGCGTAGGTTGAGTCCATACACACATTCATCGAGTTATCTTTGTAGTTTTGTACCGTCATGTACACAGAAGTATCTTTAGGATCGGTAAGCAAGTATTGCGTTGCCGGCCCCATATCTATGTGTTGAATTTCTTTGTTTGCAGAGCGAGTTTTAATATTGTTTTTAGCCGCTTGCTCAGCTTGCTCTAGCATATTGTGATAACGCGCTTCCATCGCTTTGATTGAGGCACGCGCATGGCCAGGGCCTTCAACTTCAGGGATGATTTGAATATGGCGGTCTTTAGCAAATTTTAATAGCTCAACAAACTCATCACGTTTCAAATAACCATTACCTGAGCCTGATTTAAACGGCCCAGTGCCAAGCTGAGTTAATAAACACTCGCGCTCTTCTAAATCAAAGCAGCGATAACCGCCAACATCAGTGAGCTCTGGTAAGCCTGGGATCTCAAGTCGCCAGCCTTCATCTTCTGAAAAGTGCCAGTGTAGCTTATTCATTTTATAGCGAGCCATTTGCTCAACTAACTTGAACATTGCCTCTTTGCCATGATAGTTACGGCCATTATCGTAATGCATGCCACGCCAGCCATAGCGTGGTGAGTCCTCAAGTTCTAACTGCGGTAAGCTGGCACTGCCTTGGCTGTTTGCAGGAATGAGGTTCAATAAGCTTTGCATAGCATAAAACACACCGGCGTTATCGCTGCCTATGATGGTGATAACTTCATCGTCAATCTCAAGGGTATAGCTTTCAGCTTTTGCATTATTGAGTTTAGGGTCAACTTTTAAGCGAATAACTTTGTCTTTGCCAATATTGATGTGATCAGGCTGTGCTTTAAGGCTAATGCCGTAGTCATCTTGTAAGTCTTGCATAAACACCATAACTTCGTGTTTAAGCTGACCTTGATAACTGATTTGCCAATTATTATTAAGTGTTGCGCTACCACGATTAAACTCAACTTTACGAGGCTTCGGAATAATACGCTTTAAGGCATCGTCTTTACTAACCGACACCTTATCAGCGTTATTTCGTTCGTAGCGTACTTTTGCCGTTGCTAAAACCGATAAATCTTTTGGTTCATTGTAACGACGTAACTGGTTTTCTCGAGTAAATGGCGTAACAAACTGTTTAAAGTCTTCAGTGTCGGTGTTGGCAAATACGGCAGGTTTATTCTTACCTGAAACAAAAAATGCCCGTGGCATAAAGTCACTGTAAGCAACAATCCAAACTTGTGCATCAAATGGCAGCTCCAAGCTTTCACCTGCGGCTAAACCTTTAAATGAGCTCGTTGGTACGATGCGATGTAAATCGCCATTAACATGTTCAATATTTAGGCCCGCGACATGCTCAGTTGAGATTTTACGAACTGAGTGAATATAAAGCTGCCAGTCACTTTCGCCCGCAGGCAACGCCACATTAGAGCCATTATTAAGGGTAATTTTTCCTAAAAAGCCCGCATCTTTATTACGAAAGTTATCTTCAACCGAAAACAGCAGTTCGGTGCCTTTCGCAAACTGATCAACTTGCGATTGAGTTAATGCTGCACTTGCCATTAAAGGCGCAGTCGCTAGCATTACCGCGAATAGTGACTTCTTAAAATCCATTACTTTCTCCTCGTTTATGCCCTGAGTGTACGGTATTTCTGCGTACTATTTTTCATTTTTGTTAATAATTCGTTCCTATCATATAAAAACTAAAATGACAGCGCTATCATTTTATGAAAATAAAGGTAAAGAGTTGATAGCTTTAGACTGTAAGCTAGCAAGTTTGAAGGGGAACTGTGTTGTTTGTAGTTTAAATGTTTTTGCACAAAGAGAAGTGAATGAGTAAAACAAAGAAATATTTATCTCTTAAGCGAAGCGCCTCTTACTCTCTTTGTGAATTAAAGAGCTTTTTCTAACCACAGAGGCCATAGAGAGCACAGAGGAAAAGAAAGAGAGATGTTTCTATTAAGCGTAGCGCCTCATAATATCTATGTGATCACTGGTTTCTCTGTGTAGCGCGCAGCGCCTCTGTGCCCTCTGTGGTTCAATATATTTTGCACAAAGAGGAGAGAATGAGAAAAGAACGAGGAAACCAAAAGATCATTTTTTTACTTCCTCTAAAGCGTAGCGCCCTCTTATCCTCTTTGTGCGAATAGTTGTCTTTAATGTAGGCGTGAAATTTATTTCGCGCACAAGGACTTAGCTATCAGTCTGATGGCTTAAATTTTAACACAAAGATACTTCTCTTCTAGGTACTCATCTAGACCTTGGTGACCGCCTTCTCGACCTAAGCCTGACTGTTTAACACCGCCAAACGGCGCTACTGGGTTTGAAATGAGACCTTCGTTAATACCTATCATGCCGTATTCAAGTGCTTCGCTTACGCGATAAACCTGCTTGATGTTTTCACTATAAAAATATGCGGCTAAACCGTAAGGCACGTCGTTAGCAAGTTGAAGTACTTCTTGCTCGTCATCAAAGGTGATTATGCTGACTACAGGGCCAAACACTTCATCATGATAAATATCCATCTCTGGAGTAACATCAGTTAAAATTAATGGTGCTTGGAAGCTACCTTCAAGCTCGCTGTTATCACCGATTAACGATGCCCCTTTATCAACCGCATCTTGCACCAGTGTTTGCACTTTTTCTTTTGCTTTAGGGTAAATTAATGGGCCAATATCCACCCCGTCATCAAGACCATTGCCAACCTTTAACTCAGCTACTTTGTCAGTGAGTTTTTCAAGCACCGTTTCAAGCACTGAGCGCTGAACAAAAATTCGGTTAGCGGCAACACAAGTTTGCCCTGCGTTTCTGAATTTAGCCCCCATTAAGCCAGCAACCGCTTCATCTAAGTCAGCATTTTCGAAAATAATAAACGGAGCATTACCGCCAAGTTCCATAGACGTTTGTTTAATTGTTGAAGCGCACTGCGATAGTAACTGCTTACCTACACCGGTTGACCCTGTGAATGTGAACTTACGCACACGCTCAGATTCAGTCATGATCTCACCCACCATTTTTGCGTTTTCAGAGACCACTACGTTCAGCGCTCCTTTTACAAAACCTGCTTTATCTGCAAGGTAGGCTAAGGCAATAGCGCATAATGGCGTATGCTCCGAAGGTTTAATCACAAAACTACAACCCGCGGCATAGGCAGGTGCCACTTTACGAGTGATCATAGCAATCGGGAAATTCCAAGGTGTAATACCAGCCACCACACCAATGGGTTGCTTTATCGTTGTTAAACGATGCTTGCTGTCAGTGGCAGGAATTGTGTCGCCATAACTGCGCTTTGCCTCTTCACTAAACCATTTAATAAAGCCTGCACCGTATTCAACTTCACCCAAGGATTCTTTTAAAGGCTTGCCTTGCTCTTTAGTCATCAATTCAGCAAGTTGTTGCTTGTGCTCAATGACTAAGTCGTACCAACGGCGCAACGTTTCACTGCGCTCGGTTGCTGTTGTTTGCTTTAGCTTACTAAATGCCTCGTCAGCACTTTTTATAGCCAGTTCAACCCCTGCTTCATCAATATTAGAGACCTGAGTAATCGCTTCTGCGGTTGCAGGGTTATCTACACTAAAACGCTGGCTCGTAGAATAAAAGTCACCGTCGATAAACGAATCAGAAAAAACTAAATCAGACATAGAACCTCCAAAATCAGCTTTAAGTCACAAGCTTTAAGCGATAAGTAAATTGAACGTGCACCTGCTTTACAGGGAGTAAAAATAGCAACTTAAGGCATAAAACTTACAATTTAAAGCTCTAAAAAACAAAAAACCGCTGTAGAGACTAAGCAACTACAGCGGTTTTTACGAAATCAAAGCCGTTAAAAATTAATGCTCTTCATTAACGATATTGAGATTATACTTTGGAATTTCAACCACTAAATCTTCATCTTTAATGATTGCTTGGCAACCTAGGCGTGATTCAGGCTCTAGACCCCATGCTTTATCTAGCATGTCGTCTTCAAGCTCATCGCTCTCATCTAAAGAATCAAAGCCTTCACGGATGATTAAATGGCATGTTGTACACGCACATGACTTTTCACAAGCATGTGGAATGCTAATACCGTTTTTTAGTGCAACATCTAATACTGTTTCACCTGCAGGTGCTTCAATTGCTGCGCCTTCTGGGCATAATTCTGCATGGGGAAGAAAAATAATTTGTGGCATACCTTACCTCGTTAAACTTCGTCTACTGACTGCCCTTGCAGCGCTTTTTTGATTGATGCATCCATTCTGCGAGCAGCAAATTCGCTACTTGCATTGTCTACAGCTTCAATCGCTGCTTTAATTTCTGCAGGTGTTGTTGCAGTTTCACGTACGGCAACAAGTTTAGCAATTTCTGCTTTTAACGCACCTAATTCTTGTTCATCAAGTAATGCACTGTCGGTTGCAAGTGATGCTTCAAGCGCTTCTACAACACGTAACGCTTCAACTTGCTGCTCTTTAAGCATCCGCGCTTGCATATCGTCTTTTGCGTTAGTCATTGATTCTTTGAGCATGTTTGCAACTTGATCATCCGATAAGCCAAATGATGGTTTCACTTGGATTTCAGCTTGTACACCGGTTGATTTTTCCATTGCCGATACACTTAATAGGCCATCAGCATCTACTTTAAAGGTTACGCGGATGTGCGCAGCACCTGCTGCCATTGCCGGAATACCTTTTAAGCTGAATTTAGCCAGCGAACGACAATCATCAACCAGCTCACGCTCACCTTGTAATACATGCAGTGACATAGCCGTTTGACCATCTTTAAAAGTGGTGAACTCTTGTGCACGTGCAACAGGGATCGTGGTGTTACGTGGAATGATTTTCTCAACCAAACCACCCATGGTTTCAAGACCTAGCGATAGTGGTAATACGTCTAATAGCAACATGTCTGAATCTGGCTTATTGCCAACCAGTACGTCTGCTTGTAATGCCGCACCGAGTGCAACTACGCGATCTGGGTCGATAGAAGTCAGTGGCTCTTTATCAAAAAATGCAGCAACTTGAGAGCGTACAATTGGCATACGAGTCGAGCCGCCAACCATTACAACTTGTAGTACTTCTTCGTTCTCGATACCCGCATCTTTAACCGCACGGCGACAAGAACGCAGTGTTTTCTTCACAAGGCTAAGAGCAAGCTCATCAAACGTTTCGCGAGTAACTTCAACTTTGTGGCTTTGGCCATCAAACTCTAAGCCTACATTCACAGTTTGGTATTGGCTTAGTGCTTCTTTACACGCTTTTGCTTTATTGATGAATAAACGCAATACCGATGCAGAAAGCTCGCTCACACCTGTTTGCTTTTTGAAGTAATCAACTAATAGCGAGTCAAAATCATCACCGCCAAGGCTTGAGTCACCGCCAGTTGCCATTACTTCGAACACGCCTTGGTGTAAACGTAAAATAGAAATATCGAAGGTACCGCCACCTAAATCGTATACGGCGATAATGCCTTCTTGGCCTGAATCAAGGCCATAAGCAACAGCCGCAGCCGTTGGCTCGTTTAATAAACGTAATACCTTGATACCAGCAAGCTCGGCAGCGTCTTTGGTGCTTTGACGCTGTGCATCATCAAAATAGGCTGGCACAGTAATAACTGCACCCATAATGTCTTGGCCTGCAAAGCTATCTTCTGCACGCAGTTTTAATGCTTTTAAAATTTCACTCGATGCAGTTACAGGACTAATTGCACCTGCAACCGTGCTGATTGCTAACGAGCCATCATGCTCACAGAATTCATACGGTAGTTGACCATAGCTTTTTTCGATTTCGGCCTGAGTTTTACCTAAAAAACGTTTCACCGAAATTAAGGTGTTAGCAGGGTCTTGAGTGGCAGCTGCTGCCGCTCGTTCACCGACCACTATGCTATCAGCTTGATATTGTACAACCGATGGTAGCATCGCATTACCTGCTAAATCAGTCAGTGTGCGTGCTTCGCCGCTTTGCACTGTTGCAACTAACGAGTTAGTTGTACCAAGGTCAATACCGACTGCTAATTTGTGCTCATGTGGTGCCGCGCTCTGCCCCGGCTCAGCAATTTGCAATAATGCCATAATGCTCTTTTTAAACTCTTAAATAGCTGCTTTAAAACAACTAACGATTAATCATCAAATAAACTGTCTTCAATACGCTCTAGTTCATCGCGTAACTTATAAACAAACTTCAATTTACGAATATTGTCAGCGGCAGCTTGCCATTGTTGCTCATCATTACTTGCGAGCTGTTCGGCTAATTCGCTGCTGTATTGCTTATCGAGTTGTTTAATTTGCGCTTCAAACTGGGCAATTGCTGCATCAGGATCTGCGGCATTTTCAAGTTCTTCTAATTCTTCACGCAGTTCCATTTGCTGCATTAAGAATAGCGGGTCTTGCAATGTTTGTTGCTCGGCGCGAATATCAACACCTAACTCGCTTAGCATGTACTCAGCGCGTTTTACCGGGTGTTTTAAGGTTTGTAATGCATCATTGATTTCTGCTGCATTTTGCACAGCAAGTAATTTATCACGGCTGCTAGAGCTTGCGTGGCGATCTGGATGAACTGCGCGTTGTAGCTCAAGATAGTGTTTATTAATAGTCGCTAAATCAATGTTGTAATCTACTGGAATTGCAAATAACTCAAAGTAACGCATTACATAATCCAACTCGGTAAACAGGAAAGAACAAAGCCCTACATAGGCAGGGCTTCAAGCAAAGAAATTTTTTAAGCTTAAACGGTAAAGCTTTCGCCGCAACCACACTCATCGGCTTGGTTCGGGTTGTTAAACTTAAACCCTTCATTCAAACCTTCTTTGGTGTAATCAAGCTCAGTACCATCAATGTAGACTAAGCTTTTAGCATCAACGATTACTTTCACACCACGGCTTTCAAAAATTTCGTCGCCGTCTGCTAACTCATCAACAAATTCAAGAACATAAGCAAGACCTGAACAGCCCGTCGTTTTAATGCCAACGCGTAGGCCAATGCCTTTGCCGCGATTTGCTAAAAATGATTCTACGCGGTTTGCTGCCGCATCTGTCAATGTCACTGCCATGAATTTATCTCTTACTTCGCTTGTTTGCTTTTGTAGTCAGCAATTGCTGCTTGAATCGCGTCTTCTGCTAAAATTGAGCAGTGAATTTTCACTGGCGGTAATTCAAGCTCAGCACTGATATCAGTGTTTTTGATTGTTGCAGCTTCATCTAATGTTTTGCCTTTTACCCACTCAGTTACAAGTGAAGAAGAAGCGATTGCGCTACCACAACCATATGTTTTGAATTTTGCGTCTTCAATTACACCTTCTGGTGATACTTTGATTTGCAATTTCATTACGTCACCACATGCTGGTGCACCCACCATACCTGTTGCAACCGACGGATCATTTTTGTCTAAAGCACCCACGTTACGTGGATTTTCAACATGATCGATTACTTTATCACTATAAGCCATAATACTATCCTCACTACCTGCTAGCGGCGGCGATCACTGATTAGTGATGCGCCCACTCAACTGAATCTAAATCAATACCTTCTTGATGCATTTCCCATAGAGGAGACATCTCACGTAAACGGCCGATCGAGTTTTTGATTAGTTCAACGGTGTAATCAATCTCTTCTTCAGTCGTAAAGCGGCCAATGCTGAAACGAATTGAGCTGTGTGCTAACTCGTCATTACGGCCTAATGCACGTAGTACATAAGAAGGCTCTAAGCTTGCTGAGGTACAGGCTGAACCTGATGAAACAGCAATGTCTTTAACAGCCATTAATAACGACTCACCTTCAACAAAGTTGAAGCTGATATTTACAATACCTGGAACTGACTGGCTTGGTTCACCATTAAAGTAAACTTCTTCCATATCAGCCATGATGCCATCAACCAAACGCTTACGAAGTGCGCTGATGTGTGCATGGTCTTTTTCGAAATCTTCTTTAGCGATTCTAAATGCCGCACCCATACCAACTAACTGGTGAGTAGCTAGTGTGCCTGAACGCATACCACGCTCATGACCACCACCGTGCATTTGTGCTTCTAAGCGTGCACGTGGCTTACGACGAACATAAAGTGCGCCTACACCTTTCGGGCCATATACTTTGTGGCCTGAGAACGACATGAAATCTACTTTTAACTGTTGCACGTCGATAAGTACTTTACCTGCGCTTTGTGCAGCATCTACGTGGAACATAATTTTGCGCTCACGGCACATTTCGCCGATTGTCGCGATATCTTGGATAACACCTAGCTCGTTATTTACGTGCATTACGCTCACAAGTACTGTGTCGTCACGCATTGCAGCTTCAAGCTTTTTAAGGTCAAGTAAACCGTTTTCTTCAACGTCCATATAGGTTACTTCGAAACCTTGACGCTCTAGTTCACGACACGTATCAAGTACTGCTTTGTGCTCTGTTTTAACAGTGATAACGTGCTTGCCTTTCTTTTTATAGAACTGCGCAGCACCTTTAATTGCTAGGTTATTTGATTCTGTAGCACCTGAAGTGAAAACAATTTCACGCGGGTCAGCGTTGATCAGATCAGCGATATCTGTACGTGCTTGATCAACCGCTTCTTCTGCTTGCCAACCAAAACGGTGTGAGCGTGATGCAGGGTTACCAAAATTACCGTCCATAGTCAGGCATTGCATCATTTCTTTTGCCACACGTTCATCAACAGGCGTGGTTGCTGCGTAATCTAAATAAATCGGTAACTTCATTTCTCTCTCCGCTTTCGTCAAGCTACAGTTGACAGCTTACTTGAATGTTTTCCAGTTGCTTAATTGCAGTGTTGATGCTGTTATCTTGGCGTGATGCGACTTCTTTCACATCTGACTTTTCAACCAATTCAGCAAGGGTAATACTATTTAAAAACTCTTCGATACGTGCGCTTAAGTCCGACCATAAAGTGTGAGTCAAACAACGCATGCCGCTTTGGCAGCCACCCGTTGCGTTGTGGCAACGTGTTGCATCAACAGACTCATCAACGGCATTAATCACATCGCCGACAGAAATTTCGTTTGCTTCTCTACCTAATAAATATCCGCCACCTGGGCCACGCACAGAGGTCACAAGGCCATTTTTACGTAAACGGGCGAATAATTGCTCAAGGTAAGATAACGAAATCTCTTGGCGTTCAGAAATATCGGCA
>CERD01126512.1_pt1 | contig 12691 bp, 6 predicted proteins | sample 530931 | NCBI WGS metagenome assembly CERD01 (sample SAMEA2621101, study PRJEB7988) | marine metagenome | isolation source: saline water (ENVO:00002010), including
TTATGCTGCAGACACGAGTGATCAAACCCGCCGCGAATGCCTACCAGTACCCCCTGTTGATCAAGAGCCTGCTGTTGTCGGGGCAGCGCTACGAGCGCACCCGCGAAATCGTCTATCGCGATCAGCTGCGTTTCGACTACCGCACCCTCGGCGAGCGCATTGCTCGGCTTGCCAATGTGCTGGCAGAGGCCGGGGTGAAGGCGGGCGATACCGTGGCGGTTATGGACTGGGACAGCCATCGCTACCTGGAATGCATGTTTGCGATTCCTATGATCGGGGCGGTGGTGCATACCATCAACGTGCGGCTGTCACCCGAGCAGATTCTTTACACCATGAATCATGCAGAGGATCGCGTCGTCCTCGTCAACAGCGAGTTCGCGCCGCTCTACCACGCCATTGCCGGGCAGCTAACCACGGTCGACAAGACACTGCTGATCACTGATGCTGATGACAAACAGTGCGAGTTGCCGAACTGCATTGGCGAGTACGAGAGCTTGCTGGCGGCCGCAAAGGCGACGTACGAGTTTCCCGATTTCGATGAAAACTCGGTGGCGACCACCTTCTACACTACCGGCACCACCGGCGACCCCAAGGGGGTCTACTTCACGCATCGCCAGCTGGTCTTGCATACCCTGGCCAGCGCGGTAACGGTTGGCTGCCGCGAGAATCCCCAGTTGATGGCGGCGGGCGACGTCTACATGCCGATCACGCCGATGTTCCACGTACATGCCTGGGGCCTGCCTTATGTGGCGACGATGCTGGGCCTCAAGCAGGTCTATCCGGGCCGTTACGATTCTGAGCTGCTGATCGACCTGTGGCGTCGAGAAAAAGTAACCTTTTCCCACTGCGTGCCGACCATCGTGCAGATGCTGCTCAAAGCCAAGGCGGCGCAGGGTACGGACTTCAACGGGTGGAAAATCACCATCGGCGGCAGTGCACTCACGCGGGGACTATATGAATCGGCGCGGGCGTGTGGCATGCAGTTGGTGGCTGCCTACGGCATGTCGGAAACCTGCCCACTGATCTCCGGGGCTCACATCAACGACGAGCTGCGTAACGCCAGCGAGGATGAGCAGATCACGTACCGGCTCAAAGCCGGGATTCCGGTGGTGTTGGTCGATGCGGCAATCCAAGCGCCGGACGGCAGCTTTCTGCCTGCTGATGGCGCCTCCCAGGGCGAACTGGTGCTTCGGGCTCCCTGGCTGACGCAGGGCTACGCGGGCAATCCGGAGAAAAGTGAAGAGCTGTGGGCCGGTGGTTGGCTGCATACCGGTGACGTCGCCACCCTTGATGAAATGGGCAATATCGACATTCGTGACCGCATCAAGGACGTGATCAAGACGGGCGGCGAGTGGGTGTCTTCCTTGGCTCTGGAAGGTCTCATCAGCCGGCACGAGGCAGTACGCGACGTCGCGGTGGTGGGTGTGCCGGATGAGCGCTGGGGCGAGCGACCCTTTGCCTTGCTGGTGCTGTGCGAAGGCAAGCAGGTGGATGCGAGAGCGCTGCAAACATTCCTCGAGCCCGCCGTGGAACAGGGCCAGATCAACAAATGGGCCATCCCCCAGCAGATCGCAGTGGTCGAGGATATTCCCAAGACAAGTGTGGGCAAGCTCGACAAGAAACGTATCCGCGTCGACATCGCGCGCTGGGTTGAGGAAGGCAGCAGCGTCATTTCCTCGGTGTAGGGCTGGGCTTGGTCCGCCTGGGTTTGATCTCGCTGCGGCCTTTCATCGAGGTCGTGGCTTGGTCATTAGCTCCGCGCAGTCGCTATCTACAGTCCCTTATGGGGGTGGCGGCTCCCTTCAAAGCCAACAGCGACAGCAGGGCTTGCGGCTGTCGCCTGGAGCTCGAATCGTTTCGGGTTCGTCGGGACGTTCCGGTTCCGCCGGCGGGCGGGTGTTACCCTAACGGCGCATTCCAGTCCGTGTTGTAACGGGCTGGCGTCCCGCAGATGAAGGAAGTAGATATGAAGAAGATCAGTAACCTGACCGCACTCGCCGCCACCCTTGCGCTGCTGGTAGGCTGTACCAACAATCCCTATACCGGTGAGCGAGAAGCTGGCAAGGCAGGTATTTATGGCGGTATTGGTGCGGTCAGCGGCGCAGTGATCGGTGCGGCCACCTCCAGCAAAAAGGATCGCGCCAAAGGCGCCCTGATCGGAGCCACAGTCGGCGGTGCTGCGGGCGGCGGCTATGGTTATTACGTTGATACTCAGGAAGCCAAGCTGCGCCAGACGCTGCAGGGCTCTGGCGTACAGGTCCAGCGTCAAGGCGATAACCTGACGCTGATCATGCCGGGCAACATCACCTTCGCAAGCAACTCCGCCGATATTTCCAGCAGCTTCTACCCAACGCTCAATTCGTTGGTTCAGGTGTTCAAAGAATTCAACAAGAACGGTATCGACATCACCGGCCATACCGACAGCACCGGCTCGCAGCAACTCAATCAGGACCTTTCGAATCGTCGCGCCCGTAGCGTTGCGGCTTACCTGGAAGGCAATGGCGTGCCAGCGTCGCGTATCTCGTCCTATGGCGCGGGCTCGAGCCAGCCGATCGCCAGCAATGACACCGCGTCTGGTCGCGCGCAGAACCGCCGTGTGGAAATCAATCTCAGACCGCTCTAAGCGGCCCGGCACAGGCAAGCTCATCGCGGCTTTGCTTGTGCCATTTTGGTGGCGTCAGCTTTATAGCTTTTTATCGCTTCAATTGAACCTCTGAGCGATCCACGACTCTGAAGCTCGTGACAGCGAGCCATGTAGTGGCACTGAGGAGGTCGAATGGATGATCGTTCCGCTCTCCATTCTCGTAAGCCTTGGCTGCCATTGGTAGTGACGCTGGCCCTGATGGCGGGGCTCGGAGGATGGGTCGGCTGGCAATGGCATGTTCAGGAAATGCGCGTGCGCGCTGAGCAGGCCCAGCGATTCAACCTGGCGGTCAATGACGTCGAAAGCACTCTGCGTGAGCGTATGCGCGCGTACGAGATGGTCCTGCGCGGACTGGCAGGGCTTATTGTCGGCAGTGATGAGGTCAGTCTGCAGGATTGGAATCGAGCTTCCGATCAGCTTCAGCTTCAGGATTTCTATCCCGGTATCCAGGCCATTGCGCTCGCTCGCTATGCGCGCGCGGACAACCTCGATTCGACCCTTGCTGAAATTCGCGAGAGCGGTCGCGGTGATTTCCGCATGTATCCCCGAGGTGAACGCGGCGATTACCTGATCGTCGATTTCATCCATCCGCTCGACTGGCGTAATCGGCGTGTGTTGGGTTTCGACATGCTCAGCGAAGAGACGCGCAGGGAAGCCGTTATGGCGGCGCGCAATATCGGCACCCCTATGCTCACTGGGCCGGTGCGACTCAAGCAAGAGACAGAGCAGAATGCCCAGGTAGGGATCTTGTTGTATCTGCCGCTTTACCGCGCCCGGGCGCCAATCACGACCTTGGAGGAACGGCAGGAATCGTTTGCCGGAACGCTTCACGGCGCTTTTCGGCTGACCGATCTGATGGAAGGGGTATTGGGCTCGCGCAGCAAGCTGTTTCAATTGCAGCTCTTCGACGCCGCTGCCCCAGACGAGCCGCTGCTGGTAGGACGCGCTCCGGTGAGTAGCGATGCAAGCTTCCATCGCGTCCGCAATATCTACATGTACGGCCGCAGCTGGCAGTTGGAAGTCGCCAGCACACCGGAATACGAAGCGATCCTCAATCGGGTTGGGCGGGCGTTCAATCTCGCAGCGGCGCTGACCGCAGCCGCTTTGTTCTCTCTCTTGATTGGCGGCTACCTGTATTTGCGCGAACGAACCCTGCGCAGCAGCCAGGCGCTCGGCGCCCAGCTTCAGGAGCGTGAGGCGTGGTTTCGTCAACTGATCGAACAGCTGCCGGTAGCCACTGTGTTGTGTAGCGATGAAGGACGCATAGAGCTGGCCAACCAGAGCGCCGCTGCGCTGCTGGGCAGCAGTGCGGGATTGCTCGCCGGTGAGCGCCTCAGTCACTACATTCCTTCAGCTTTCCAGAAGGCGGCGGACGGGAATCTGCTGGACGCCAATCAGCAAGAGAGCCAAGCCCTGCGGGAAGATGGCACTCCCGTACCTGTTTCGCTCAGTCTGACCAGTTTCAAGCGCGACAAGACCGTTCACCACCTGCTCAATCTGGTGGACTTGCAGCAGCGCAAGCGTGACGAAGAGCGCTTCCGTAATGTGGTCGAAGCCTCGCCGAATGCTTTTCTGCTGTTCGATCAAGAAGGGCAGATCGTAATGGTCAACCGTCAGACCGAGTTGCTGTTCGGCTACAGCCGACAAGAGCTGTTGGGTCAGCCGGTTGAAATGCTGATTCCCGAATCGATGCGCAAGATCTATATCGAGGTGCGTCACCGGTTTGGCCAGTCGCTCGAATCACGTCGCCTGGGTGAGAATCGCGAACTGTTCGGCCGCCACAGGGATGGCCATTTATTGCCCGTGGAAGTCGGCCTGTCGCCACTGCGCAGCGGAGAAGAGCAACTGGTGCAGGCGGTGGTGATCGATATCGCTCACCGCAAAGCCGCGGAGCGGCGTCTACGGGATCAAGCAAATGAGTTGATGACCGCCAACCGGTACAAATCCGAGTTCCTCGCCAACATGTCGCACGAGCTGCGCACGCCGCTCAACAGTATTCTCATCCTGAGCGATCAATTGAGACAGAACGCGGCGAGCAACCTGACCGAGAAGCAGGTTCGCCACGCCGACATCATGCATCGGGCCGGTCATGATCTGCTGCAACTGATCAATGACGTGCTTGACCTGGCCAAGATCGAAGCTGGCCACATGCAAATCAAGTCGGAACCGCTCGACATCGGCGAGTTGCTGGCGGAGCTTATGGCTGCACTGCAACCGATGGCCGATCAGAACGGGCTATCCCTTACTAGCCGGATCGACCCTGAGGTTCCGCCGTCGCTCGTCAGCGACCGTGCACGGCTCCAGCAAATCTTGCGCAACCTGGTGACCAACGCCTTGAAGTTCACCGAGCAGGGCTCCGTTGATATTCACGTGAGCAGCCGGCCGGCCGAGAGTCCTGGCGACGAAGACATGCTGCAGATCTGCGTGACTGACACCGGTATCGGCATCGCCGAAGACCAACACGAACGGATCTTTCAGGCATTTCAGCAAATCGACGGCTCAATCAGCCGCCAATACGGCGGCACGGGGTTGGGGCTTGCTATCGCGCGGCAGCTCGCCGAGGTGCTGGGTGGCGGGATCCGTCTTACAAGCTCGCCGGGGCAGGGCTCCAGTTTCACCGTCGAGTTGCCCTTGAAAGCGTCTGCGACAGCCGAGATTCGGACGCTGCGGCCCATGCAGCGCCGTGGTCAGGGTGGTGGTCTGCTGATTGTCGAGGACGATGCCGACTTCGCCTCGGTAGTGGCCGAGGTGGCACAGTCCCACGGTTTTTCCAGTGTCATATGTGGTACTGGGCAAGAGGGGCTGGATGCACTGGCTCACGACAGCTTCGCGGCGGTGATCCTGGATGTTCTGCTTCCTGATGTCAGCGGCTGGCAGATACATCGGGCGTTGCGAGCTGACCCCAAGCACCAGGACACGCCGGTATATATCATTTCTTGCGTGCCTCAGCCGCAGGGCTGGTCGGATGACGGTTCACGCTACTTGCTCAAGCCCGTGGCTCAGTCAGAGCTGGAGCGCCTGTTTGTCGATCTGTCGCGGCAGGAAGGCAGTTCGACTCGGTTGTTGCTGCTGGAAACTGATCCGGAGCGGCGCCGTCAACTGCGTGAATATTTCGAGCGGCTCGGTTACCGGGTCAGCGAATGCCAACGCAGTGAAGAGGCCCGACTGGCCTATGCAGAGCACCGATATGCAGCGTTGATCATCGACTTCGATCTCTCCGGCGAAAGCGGGCTGGAGCTGCTCGATGCGCTTGACCGCCTGCGCTCGCTCAAAGACGTCCGGGTGATCCTGACCAGTCGAGATACGTTATCGGAAAAGAATCTGCAGCGGCTTAAGCGTTATTCGGCGGTTGCGTTGTCAAAAACAGAAGGAATTGAGCATATGGAAGATGCACTTAAGCCCGGCGGGGTTGATGCTGCTGCGTGGGGAATAGGCGAACTGGAACATCCCCTGCTAGGGCAGCGGGTGCTGTTGGTGGATTCGGACGTGCGGGCGATCTATGCCGTCAGTGCGTTGCTCGACGAGCAGGGGCTGCAGGTGGTGCCCGTCACAAGCTGCGCCGAGGCGCTGGAACGCTTCGATCAAGATGCGTTCGATCTTGCGTTGGTGGATCTGGCGATGCCGGATAACGGCGGCCCCGCACTGATCCATCAGCTCAGAAACGACTATGGTTGTCAGGTGCCGATTGTGGCAATGGCAGCCGGCTCTGATACGGCTGTGACAGAGCAGAGGCTTCCGGCCGGTGCCGACGACATCCTGTTCAAACCGGTCGACAGCGCCCGGCTGGTCGAACTGCTGCGGCGTCTGGAGCGTACTGATGGCCCCCATGCAAGTCCGTAAGGAGAAGTGTGTGACGCATCGATCAAGCCGAGCTGGCGTCCCTGCCGACGCTGGTAGCGGAAGCCGCATTACTTTGTGCTGGGAGCTTGGCTGATGGCGTGGTCGCAACCCCAATCTCAGCCTCGGACCCGTACATTGTTGGTCGTCGATGATCGCGAAGCCAACCTGGTGGCCATGGAGGCCTTGCTCGGCGACGGTGACTGGCAGGTCCATACGGTTAATTCTGGCGAGGCTGCACTTCAGGCTCTGCTCGACCTGGATGTCGAGCTGGTGCTGCTGGACGTGCAGATGCCGGGCATGGATGGGTTCGAAGTGGCGCGCCTGATGCGCGGCAGTCCGCACTCGCGCTACACGCCGATCATCTTTGTCTCGGCCATCGCGCATACCCGTGAGTCGGTATTGCGAGGTTACGCCACCGGTGCGGTTGATTTCATTCTCAAGCCGTTCGATCCGCAGGTGCTCAAGCACAAGATCAATACGCTCCTCAGTCATGAGCACAATCGGCGTGACTTGCAGGTCCTCAGCCAGCAGCTCGACAGTGCCCGCGCGTTCAACGCGTCGGTGCTGAGCAATGCCGCCGAAGGAATTCTGGTAGTGGGTGAGGACGGTTTCATCAACTTCGCCAACCCGGCGATTGCCAAAATGCTGCACACCAGTGTCGACGATTTGCAAGGTACCGCACTGATCAAGCATCTGGCCTCGCCGCAGATGCCTCAGGCCTGGCGCGACACCGATTTCTACCAGCATTGGCGTAGCGGCAGTACCTATCGTCTTCATGAAGCTCAGCTGTTCACCGCCAACGGCGACACGCTGCCCGTGGCCTTGTCGTCATCGCCACTGCCTCGTCAGCAGCGCTCAATGGTTGTCATCGCCCTGGATATGTCCGTGGTGCGCAGTCTCCACGTGCAGCTGGAAACCCAGGCGGTAACCGACTCGCTGACCGGCCTGCTCAACAGACGTGGCTTTCATCAGGCACTGGATTCGGCGCTGGCGAGGGTCGACCGGAACGGCAAACGCATGGCCATCCTCTACATCGATCTCGATGGCTTCAAGCGCATCAACGATTCGCTGGGCCACGATGCCGGTGACGAGATCCTCTGTCGCGTGGCGCGCGTGCTTGAGGCCTGCATGCGACCCTACGACATCATTGCGCGGATGGGCGGAGACGAATTCACCGCGCTGCTGGACTCGCTGGACCACCCGGAAGATGCCGCTAAGGTCGCCGAGAAGCTCATCGAGCTGATTTCGGTCCGACATACCATCGAAGGGACCGACGTCACGCTCGGCGCCAGTATCGGCATCGCACATTTCCCGGATTGCGGCCAGAGCGTCGAGGAGCTGCTTCGCTCGGCAGATATGGCCATGTACGAGGCCAAACGCAACGGTCGGCAGCAATATCGCTTCTTCTCCGGTGAGATGAACGGGCGGGCCCATGCGCGCCTGATGATGGAAGAGAATTTGCGCAGCACCATCGAGCGCAATGGCTTCGCCTTGGCTTACCAGCCGCAGGTCGTGCTCGAGACAGGCGAGTTGCGAGGCTTCGAGGCCTTGCTGCGCTGGAATTACGCGGGGCGCGGTGCGGTCGAGCCGAGTGTATTCATCCCCTTGCTGGAAGAGACCCGGCTGATTGATCGGGTCGGCGAGTGGGCGCTGCGTGAGGGGCTGGCTCAGTGCCGCGACTGGCGTGAGCGATTTGGCGACAAGCTGGTGCTGAGCTTCAATGTCAGCCCGGTGCAGTTCGGCCGGGCCGGATTGATCGACGAGTTGCGACGCCTGCTCGATGAGTATCAGCTAGATCCTCGCCAGTTAGAGCTGGAGGTCACCGAAGGCGCACTGATGCAGGATCTGGAGCAAAGCTGCGACAAGCTTCGGCAGTTGCGTGAGCTGGGTGTGAGGGTGGCGGTGGATGACTTCGGCACCGGTTACTCATCGCTTGCCTACCTGCGCCATTTCGATCTGGATACGCTGAAGATCGACCGCCTGTTTATCGCCAATATGCTTGATTCGCCACGCGATGCCGCGGTGGTCAGCACCATTATCGATCTGGGCCGAAATCTGGGCCTGGAGGTGATTGCCGAAGGCGTTGAAACCCTGGCCCAGCGCGAGTGGCTGATCGCCCACGACTGCCAGGTGATGCAGGGTTTTCTGGTCGCGCCAGGACTGGCCGTAGAGGACGCGTTGGAATTTCCGCGGTCAATCGACTGGCTACAGCTGGAACATCGGCAGGCCGACTAGTGTCGGCCGGTCGGGTTAGCCTGAAGCGCCATCGCGAGGCGGGTATTGCCGGTGTAGCTTTTCGAGTTCGGCATCCTTGTCGCTCCAGAGCTCATTGACCCACTCCTGAAAGCTCAGCCGGTAGGCTTCGTCCTGATCGTAGCTGCGGTGCAGGAACTCGGCAGGGATCGGCTGCGCGCCAATGCGCATGACGACTTGACCTATTCGACCGCAGAGCAGGTCCCAGAAGCTGGGATTGCCGCCTGGGTAGTGGATGGTCACGTTGACTAGCGAGGTCAATTGCTCGCCCATGGCATCGATCACGAAGGCTATGCCGCCGGCCCTGGGTTTGAGCAGGTAACGGTAGGGCGATGCCTGCTCAGTGTACTTGTCCTCGGTGAAGCGCGTGCCTTCAAGGAAGTTGAACACCGACACCGGGTTGGTTCGGTAGCGCTCGCAGGCCTTGCGGGTGGTCGCCAGGTCCTCGCCGCGCTTTTCCGGGTACTTTGTCAGGTACTCCTTGCTGAAGCGTTTCATGAAGGGAAACTCCAGCGCCCACCAGCACAGACCGATAACCGGCACCCAGATCAGCTCCTGCTTGAGGAAGAACTTCAGGATCGGCATTCGCCGGTTCAGTTGGTATTGCAGCATCAGGATGTCAGCCCAGCTCTGGTGATTGCTGGTAACCAGATAAGAGTGCTGCAGGTCGACCTTGTCGAGCCCCTGTACGTCCCACTCGGTGCGGCGCACCTGGTCCATCCAGAAGCTGTTGACCGCCATCCAGGACTCGGCGATCCAATGCATGCCAAAGCGCAATGCTCGCTGGATACGTGGGATGGGCAATGCCAGCTTGAGCAGTGATAGCGCAAAGAGCGGCCAGCACCAGAAGAGGGTATTCAATGCCAGTGTCAGGCCGGCCAGGACGCCCCGGAGCGGGGCAGGAAGGACGCTCAGCATCGATTGGGTCTTATGTCCGTCAATAAAGGCGGCAAGAGTACCGATTGCGGGCTGAACTGCAAGGCCCAAAAGTAGTGCTGGAAATTGCGAGGCGCCCGACCAGCTGGCCGGGCGCGAGGTGCCATCAGGCTTTTTGGTTATCGGCCTGCAAAGCGGTCAGCGCGATGGTGAACACGATGTCGTCCACCAGAGCACCGCGGGACAGGTCATTGACCGGCTTGCGCAGGCCCTGCAGCATCGGGCCGACGCTGATCACGTTGGCACTGCGTTGAACCGCCTTGTAGGTCGTATTACCCGTGTTTAAGTCTGGGAAGATAAACACCGTAGCCTGGCCGGCGACCAGGCTGTTGGGCGCCTTTTGCTTGCCGACACTGGCGACCGACGCAGCGTCGTACTGCAGCGGGCCGTCGATTGGCAGGCTGGGGGCGCGCTCCTGGGCGATTCGAGTGGCTTCAGCAACCTTTTCCACCTCGGCGCCGCTGCCGGACGTGCCGGTGGAATAACTGATCATCGCCACGCGTGGGTTTACGCCCAAGGCGACTGCAGATTCGGCGCTCTGCAGGGCGATCTCCGCCAGCTCGGTGGCGTTCGGGTTCGGATTCACGGCGCAGTCACCGTAGACCAGTACCTGATCTGGTAGCAGCATGAAGAACACCGAAGAAACCAGGCTGTAGCCAGGTGCAGTCTTGATCAGCTGCAATGCCGGGCGAATGGTGTTGGCAGTGGTGTGCACGGCGCCGGAAACCAGGCCGTCCACTTCGTCGAGCGCCAGCATCATGGTGCCAAGTACCACGGTGTCTTTGAGCTGCTCACGCGCATCGTCCGGAGTCAGGCCCTTGGCCTTGCGCATTTCGCACATCGGCTCGACGTACTGGTTGATGATCAGTTCCGGGTCGAGAATTTCCAGGCTTGCCGGCAGCTGGATACCTTGCTCGCGCGCAACCGCCTGGACTTCTTCCGGCTTGGCCAGCAGCACGCAGCGCGCTATGCCACGTTCCTGACAGATGGCTGCGGCGCGAATGGTGCGCGGCTCGTTGCCTTCCGGCAGAACGATGCGCTTGTTTGCCTGCTGGGCGCGCTTGACCAGCTGGTAACGAAATGCCGGAGGCGACAGTCGCAACTCGCTGCGCGGCACGCTGAGGCGGGTATGCAAGAGTTCGGGTTGCAGGTGCTGCGCGATGAAGTCGGTAACCTGGCTGGCACGCTCGATGTCGTCCGCTGGGGTCTCTTTGTTCAGCCCGAAGAGGTTGGTTGCCGTATCGTAGGAACCTGTCTGCACGGTCATCACCGGCAAGCCGCCATCGAGTGCCGCTTTGCACAGCTCGAGAATGCGCGGGTCCGGGGCAAAATCGCTGCAGAGCAACAGGCCTGCGAGTTTGACGCCGTTGAGCGAAGCCAGGCTCGCGGCCAGAATGATGTCGTCGCGGTCGCCCGGGGTGACCACCAGAACACCTGGCTGCAGGAGCTGCACCGTATTGGGGACGGCGCGGGCGCACAGCACGATCTTGTCGACGCGACGCTGCTCCGCTTCACCGGCGTGAAGCACCTTGGCGTCGAGCAGTTCGGCGATGTCGCGGGTCCGCAAAGCGTTGAGTTTGTCGGCGAAAGGAATTGCGCCAAGCAGTTGGAAATCTGCAGTGCCCAGCAGAGGCAGCTGCGCCTTGAGGCCGTCGATGAAGGCGGGCGCGCCGTCGTCTCCCTTGACCTTGTTGAGAATCACGCCCAGCACTTTCGGGTCCTTGGCGCCACCGAACAGTTGGGCCTGGATCTCGATGCGCTCGGCCAGACGCTTGAGCGTGTCACTGCCTTGCGCTGCGATCAGTATGACATCCGCGTCCAGGCTTTTCGCCAGATGCGTGTTGATCCTTGATGTGTGGTTGAACTCACGCGTCGGCACCATGCCTTCGACAATGACCACATCCTTGCCCGCGGCAACCTCCTGATAGCGGCTGACCACGTCCTCGAGCAGCAGGTCGAGTTCGCCATCGGCCAGCTGACGCTCGACCTGCTCCAATGGCAACGGCTCGGGCGACAGGATATTCAGGGTGCGTTCTACCAGAACGCAAGAGCGTTCACGGCCTTGATCGTGGGGGAAGGGCTGGGCGATGGGCTTGAAGAAGCCAACCTTCAACCCGGCGCGCTGGAGTGCGCTGATCAGGCCGAGGCTGATGGAGTTGAGGCCGCCGCCAAAACCGCAGGGGGCGAGGAATAAGGTATGCATGATGATCTCCTATCGGGCGAAGGGCGATGCCAAGTAGACGAAACCCGACGCCGTTTGCGGTCGTCGGGTTCGTTCAGTGCGTCTAACCGTCGGCGCGCTATCAGGCGTCGAGCAGCGCCAGTGTGTCCAGCGCGATTTGACGTTCTTCGTTGGTTGGTACCACCAGCACGCGGGGGCTGCCTGCCGCCTGGATTTCTCCGCCGACACCGCGCGTGCAGCGTGCGTTGGCTTCTTCGTCCAGCTTGAAGTTGAACAGTTTAAGGTGTTCGAGGGTGCGGGTGCGCACAGCCGTCGAGTTCTCACCGATGCCGCCGGTGAAAATCAGTCCGTCGAGTTTTGGCAGCGCGCAGGCCATGCTTGCCAAGGACTTGGCCAGGCGGTAGCAGAAGACTTCGAACGCCAGGGTGGCGCCGGGATGCCCAGCAACCCGGGCTTCCTGCAGCGTGCGCAGGTCATTGGACAGTCCGGACAGACCTTTCAGGCCGCTGTCGTGATTGAGCATGCGATCGATCTGCTCCAGGCTCCAGCCCAGGGTGCGGTTCAGGTAGCTGTGCAGGTTGGGGTCGACATCACCGCTACGGGTGCCCATTACCAGGCCTTCCAGCGGGGTCAGGCCCATGCTGGTGTCACGGCTCTCGCCATTGACGATGGCGCAGGTCGAGCACCCGTTGCCCAGGTGAGCCGTCAGCCAGCAGCTGTCATCGACCGGAAGTCCGGTCATCTCGGCGGCACGCTTGCTGACGTAGTTGTGGCTGGTGCCGTGGAAACCGTATCGGCGGACGCTGTGTTACTTGTAAAGGAATTCCGGCACGGCG
>CERD01031283.1_pt1 | contig 12638 bp, 11 predicted proteins | sample 530931 | NCBI WGS metagenome assembly CERD01 (sample SAMEA2621101, study PRJEB7988) | marine metagenome | isolation source: saline water (ENVO:00002010), including
CACGCATTTTGGCTATAAAACCGTTGCTGAAAACGACAAAGCATCGATGGTTGCTGATGTATTTCACTCAGTCGCAGCAAAATATGACGTTATGAATGACTTAATGTCATTCGGTATTCATCGTTTATGGAAACGCCAAACTATTGCAAGTTCAGGTGTTCGTAAAGGCCACTACGTATTAGACCTTGCAGGCGGTACTGGCGATTTAACCGCTAAATTTAGTCAGTTAGTTGGCGAAACCGGTCAAGTTATCTTAGGCGATATTAACTCTTCAATGCTCAAAGTTGGTCGCGAAAAACTTCGCAACTTAGGTCGCGTAGGCAATATTGAATACGTGCAAATGAATGCCGAAGCATTGCCATTTCCAGATAATAGCTTTGACTTAATCACGATTGCATTTGGGCTACGTAATGTCACCGATAAAGATAAAGCATTACGTTCAATGTACCGCATCCTTAAGCCTGGCGGTCGCTTGCTAGTGCTTGAGTTTTCTAAGCCTGAGCATGAAGTGCTGAGCAAAGCGTATGACTTTTACTCATTCAATATCTTACCTAAAATGGGTGAACTGGTAGCGAATGACAGCGAGTCTTATCAGTATCTTGCTGAATCAATCCGTATGCACCCAGATCAAGAAACGTTAAAGGCTATGATGGAAGATGCCGGCTTTGAACAAACCACTTATCAAAATCTAACGGGTGGTATTGTTGCTTTACACCGTGGTTTTAAATATTAAACCTAAGCAGGTAATGTGATGTTAGCTAACGCTCTGTTGTCACTTGTAGAACGCATTATTAATCATGTGTTGCAATTAGATCCCGCTGTTAAAAACAAGCTTGCCAGCATTGCTGACAAGCAACTTTTAATTGAAATACGCGATTGGCAACAGTCCATTTTGTGCGTTTACAGCGACGAGCAAATTCACTTATACAGTACGCAAGAGCGCAGTTTTGACTGCATGATCAGCGCCGATATCAACACCTTGTTGACCCTTAAAGATCCATCAATGCTTACCCAGCTAATTCGCCAAGATAAACTCGATTTACAAGGCGATTTAAATCTTGCGCAAGGCTTTAGCAATGCTTTCGCAGAGCTTAATATTGACTGGCCTGAACACTTTTCTCGTTATATTGGCGATGCCCCAGCGCAGCAACTATGGCTCTCTTTACAAGCCTTAAAACGCCGTGGGCTACAAACAAAAAGTAAGCTAGAAAATACCTTAACAGCGCTTTGCCAAGATGAGCTAGCGGTGACGATTCACCCACTAGAACTTGCTGAATTCAAACAGCAAAATCGCCAATTAAAAAGCCAAGTATCTCAATTAGAGATGCGAATTAACGCGCTGTTACAGTCACGCTAATGCGCTAAGGAACTTGTGTGTCGTCTGCTCGTCTTTATTACATCACAAAAACGTTACTGAGCTATGGCTTAGACGAATTAATTCCGCGAAAAAGAGTACCTTGGTTTGCAAAGCTCGCCCGTGGCAGCTTATTTTGGTTACGTAACCAGCATAAAGATAAACCTGCTGGTATGCGCCTTCGACTTGCTTTGCAAGAACTTGGCCCGGTGTGGATCAAGTTTGGGCAAATGCTATCGACACGCCGTGATTTACTCCCTCATGATGTCGCGTTAGAGCTTGCATTACTTCAAGATCAGGTTGAACCATTTGAAGGTGAGCTTGCTCAGCAACTTATCGAAAAAGCACTGGGTATCAATGATATCAGTGAGTTGTTTAGTGACTTTTCGCAAACACCTCTGGCATCAGCTTCGATTGCTCAAGTTCACACAGCAACCTTAATTGATGAGCATGGCGCACCTCAAGATGTTGTCATTAAGGTCATTCGCCCAAATATTAAAGAGCAAATTGATGCCGACTTAATGCTAATGCAAAAAGTCGCACGCTTAGTTGCTAAATTATTAAAAGAAGCAAAACGTTTGCGCCCTATCGAGGTCGTAAACGAATACAAAAAAACCTTGCTGGATGAGCTCGACTTAATGCGCGAGGGGGCGAATGCGATTCAGCTACGCCGTAACTTTGAAGACTCAGAATCACTCTACATTCCTTTTGTTTACAGCGATTTTAGCCGTAATAACGTTTTAGTTATGGAGCGTATTTACGGTATTCCGGTGTCAGATACCGACGCACTGCTTGCACAAAATACCAATATGCAGCTGCTGGCTGAACGCGGTGTCGAAGTGTTTTTCACGCAAGTTTTCCGTGACAGTTTTTTCCATGCAGATATGCACCCGGGTAATATCTTCGTGTCTCGTGAAAACCCACACAACCCAAAATACATCGGCATTGATTGCGGTATTGTAGGCACCCTTAATCGCGAAGATAAGCGTTATTTAGCAGAAAACTTTATTGCCTTTTTCAATCGTGATTACCGCCAAGTAGCGCAACTGCACGTTGATTCTGGCTGGGTACCCGCCGATACCAGCATTGAAGAGTTTGAATTTGCGATTCGTACCGTATGTGAGCCAATTTTCAATAAACCACTGGCAGAAATTTCTTTTGGCCATGTGTTAGTCAACCTGTTTAATACGGCTCGTCGCTTTAATATGCAGGTTCAACCACAATTAGTGTTACTACAAAAGACGCTGTTGTATGTTGAAGGCCTTGGCAGACAACTGTATCCGCAGCTTGATTTATGGAAAACCGCTAAACCTTTTCTAGAAGATTGGGTCAAAGAACAAGTTGGTCCGCTTGCTGTAATGAAAAAAATGTATGCGAATTTGCCATTTTGGGCAGAAAAAATGCCCGAATTACCAGATTTAATTTATCAAAACTTAAAACGTCAACAACAACCTGTACAATTGCCAGCACCGCAATCAGCTAAGCCTTTGTTACTAAGTATCTTTGCTGGTAGCTGTTTGATTGTTTCAGGCTTATGTTATTTACAGCATGACCTAGTCGCCAGTGCAATTACGGCAGGCCTTGCTGTAGCAGGCTTTATTGCAGCATGGCGTAGCGCATAAACTAAGTGCTATTTATGTTTTGGTGAGTATAATCGAAACAAGTCTATTCAATAAATTTGATAAAAACGGAGTAACCCATGGGTTTTGGTGGTATCAGTATTTGGCAATTAATCATTATTTTGGCAATCATCGTGTTGTTATTTGGCACAAAAAAACTTCGTGGCATCGGCGGTGATTTAGGTAGCGCAGTAAAAGGCTTTAAAAAAGCGGTGTCTGATGATGACCAAGCTAACGCTAAAAGCGAGAAAATAGAACAAGCTTCTAACACGCAAAGCAAAGAAACCGTAGAGAAAAGCAAAGACGACCATAAGGCTTAATCAACATGGGGATGTGGGAACTTGTTGTCGTACTGATCGTGGGTCTAATTGTATTAGGCCCTGAGCGTTTGCCTGTGGCAATTCGTACAGTAAGCCGCTGGATAAAAACGTTAAAGTCAGTCGCCAACTCAGTGAAAGCTGAAGTGAACGAAGAACTCCGTATCCATGAGCTCCACGAAAATTTAAAAAAAGCAGAGCAACAAAACTTGCAAGAACTGTCACCAGAGCTGCAAGACTCTGTAAACGAACTTCAAAAGGCTGCTCAGTCAGTCACCCACAGTTACAAAAAAGACACGCCTGAAAAAGCAGAAACTAATAATAATGACGAAAAAAAGTGAATTTAAACTCTGTTTTTGTGGTCAATAACAACGATGATGAATAGTAAACTATGACCGAGCAAGCTCACACAGGCTTTGTTGGCCACTTAATTGAGTTACGAAATCGACTCATGAAAGCTTTGTTAAGCATTTTGATTATATTTATTAGCTTGGTGTACTTTGCCAACGATATTTATAGCTTTGTTGCGGCCCCATTAATCGCACACTTGCCAAGCAGTGCTACTATGATCGCAACGGATGTAACAGCCCCATTTTTTGCACCGTTTAAACTCACCTTATTTGTGGCGTTATTTGCTGCTATTCCTATGATACTGCATCAAGTTTGGAGTTTTATAGCACCAGGCTTGTATCAACACGAAAAGCGTATGCTCATGCCTATTTTGGCCTCTAGTATCTTGCTATTTTATGGTGGTATCGCATTTTGCTACTTTGTGGTGCTACCGATTATTTTAGGGTTTTTTACTAGTACTGGCCCTGATATGATGACATTAGCGCCTGATATTAGTAGCTATTTAAGTTTTGCTTTAAAACTGTTTTTTGCTTTTGGTATTGCGTTTGAAATACCTGTTGCCATCATGCTGTTATGCTGGAGTGGCGCAACAACAACGAAAAGTTTAAAAGAAAAACGGCCTTATATCGTGGTAGGTGTATTTGTGATTGCTATGTTCTTAACACCACCCGATGTATTGTCACAAACATTACTAGCATTACCTATGCTGTTACTATTTGAATTAGGCTTAATTTTGGCTGCATTTTATACCGCCAAACCTCAACAGGAATCAGAGGAATAAAATGAAAAAACAACTCATCCCTTTCGTCGCTCTTCTAACAATTGCTGGTACTGCCCAAGCAAACGAGGTTAACTTACAGGCATTACAAGCCTGTACTTTTGTTGAAAACGACTTTAACCGTTTACTTTGTTACGACAATGTAATGGCAGGTAAGTCGCTATCTAAGCCGGTAAAAAAGCAACAAATTGAGCAGCCTAAAATGAGCTCTGCAGCTAGTGCAGCTACCACTGCGACTACTGAGGCCGCAGCAACAGTTGCAACTAAACAAAGCGAGCAAATTGTAAAAACAAAAAATGAAGACTTTGGTTTAGAGCATAAAGAAGTTGCAAAAGTAAAAGATGATCAAATTAACGCCATCGTTAAAAGCGTAAAAACTGCGCCTTATGGCGAGCTAATCATCGAACTTGAAAATGGTCAACAATGGCGTCAAATCGGCTCTGATAAAATAAAACTGAAAGTTAATGAAACTGTAATTATTGAGCGTGGTGTCTTCAATTCATTCTTATTAAGGATTGAAGGTCAAAACCGCTCGATTCGCGTTAAACGAACAGATTAATGAACATTCAACTGGTTGATGCAGGTGTCAACCTTAGCAATCATCAGTTTGATGACCGTCACCAAGAAGTGTTACAACGTGCAAGCGATGCCGGTGTAACACAAATGCTATTGATTGGCTGCGATTTACAAAGCAGCCAAGCTTCTCTGAGCCTTGCTAAGCAATTTTCGCAGCTTAGCACAGCAGGAGTTCACCCCCACGATGCAAAAACCGCAGATGATCGGCTGGAAGAGCAGTTAATTTCCCTTAGTCAACATAATGAAGTTGTGGCTATAGGTGAGTGCGGCCTTGATTATAATCGTGATTTCTCTCCTCGAGATATTCAACGCAATGTATTTAGGCGACAACTTCAACTGGCTGAGCAGCTAGATATGCCCGTATATCTGCATGAGCGAGATGCCAGTGAAGATATGCTTGCAATCTTGAACGAACATAAGGTCCGAGGCGTTCTACACTGCTTTACAGGTGATGAAACTGCATTACAGAATTACCTAGCGTTGGGGCTTTATATTGGTGTTACGGGTTGGGTCTGTGATGAACGAAGAGGCGAGCAATTACAGGCACTCATTCCTGCTATTCCTCTCGAACGATTACTGATAGAAACAGACTCCCCTTTCTTAATACCTCGAAATATCAGACCAAAGCCTAAGTCGCGCCGCAATGAGCCTCAGAACCTTCCTTATATATGTCAGCAAATTGCTGATTTAAAAGGCTGTGAATTTACTGATGTCGCAAAACACACTACACTAAACTTTCAGCAATTATTTACCACTAAGGGTTAAGATGAAGCGCCTATGGTCACTGTGTGGCTTACTCTTCGTTGTTTTTTTTACTCCCTACTTGCTGGCTAACTCGATTACCGTTGGCCCACACTTTAAGTCTCTTCATTCGCTAAATGTTGAGTACACGCTTGATCCCATAACAAAGCAACAAGCATTAACGAATCATAACGTGTCTTGGCAAACTAACCATGGCAAAACGCTCAACCTAGGTATGAACTTAAGTCCTTTGTGGCTAAAGCTGCCAATTGAAAATACATCGTTACATGACTTGCCGCTGATTTTATCTATTGATAACCCGTTACTAGACGAAGTGAGTGTATTTCACCTGCAAGGTGATCATGTCAAATTCAGCACGCGAATTGGTGATGCACTTCCTTTAGAAAATCGACAAATTAAGAATGAATCACTCCTCGTGTCTTTGACGCTTCCTAAAGCAAGTCATTCAGTTGTTTATTTAAGAGTTAAAAATAACGGCGGCCTAAGAGTGCCTTTAAGTCTGTGGGAACCCTCTGAGTACCTAAAACATAAGAGTAAATTCAATTTACTTTATGGTTTACTGGTGGGTTTTATTCTCTCTTTAGCAATCACTAATTTAGTGCTTTATGGTTTTTCAAGGCGCAGCTATTTTGCCTATACTGGCTTTTTGCTGATGTTGTTATGGCTATCACTCGCCTACCTTTATGGCTTTGGCTATCGTTACCTGCAACCTAGTGGGGCATCATTTCAGCAATTAACAATTCCAAGCTTGTTTTTTATTTGCTGTGCACTGTTTGTCCCCTTACAACGTTACATTTTTGGTGCAGAAAAGACTCGCTTAAGCCGCGTGCAAAATTGGTTTGCATGGAGTGTTGTTGCCACCACTTTCGTGTTATGGCTTTTACCTGTTTATGTTGCAATTTCGCTATGCTTATTAAGCTTACCTATTCTGCTATTTGCCTTCACAGCGATAGCAATTAAGCAGTTTAATCGCGACTATAAACAGCCATGTATTGCCTTTATTATTGGCCTATTAGCATTTTGTTCTGCCATTATTTACAGTGCATTTGCTGTATTTAATCCATTTAATTTATATATCAATGAGCAATCTCTGATCTTCATTTTCTTTTTAATTTGCAGCTTAAGTTTGAGCTATGCTGTTATAAAGCTTTTTATAATGCAACGTGATGCAGAAGTAGCCGCACAACAGACAGCTTTGGCGCAAAGTAAAGCACAAGATATCCTGATGCAAGAACGCTTAGAGCTTCAAGAACAAGCACGACAAAATCTAGAAGCTAATATTGAAGAACGTACTTTCGAGCTACAAGTCACTCTGCGCGAGCTTGAGGAGAAAAACCGCGAACTTGAACAGCTCAATATGGAAGATGCGCTGACTAAAACCAAAAACCGCCGTTACTTTGATAAGAAACTACTAATGGATGTTCGTCGCTCTCGCCGAGAACAAACGCCATTGGCCATTATCATGTTCGATATCGATCATTTTAAAGCAATTAATGATACTTATGGCCATTTAACCGGTGATCAAACAATTCAAGCAGCTGCCAATATCATCAAAGCACATTTAAAACGGCCACTTGATGAAGTTGCTCGTTATGGCGGTGAAGAATTTGTAGTACTTTTACCCAATACTCCACTTGATGGAGCCATAGAAATTGCTGAACAAATACGCAATTCGGCTGAGAATGCTGATATAATAGTGGCCGGAACAACGCTCAAATTTACTTTAAGCGCAGGTGTTTACAGTGCAATAGCTGATGACATCAATCATCCAAGTTTATTTACTGACTATGCCGATAAAGCCTTATATCATGCCAAGCAAACAGGGCGTAATCGGGTAGTGAGTTATCCTCTACCAGACTAGGAGTACACAACGAATGGCCCAATCAGGACTCGACCTTTTCCCTTATACACGTATGCGTCGCATGCGTCGTGATAGTTTCTCTCGTCGCTTAATGGCTGAACACCAACTAACCGTTAATGATCTTATTTTTCCTGTATTTGTGTTAGAAGGTAAAAACCGCCGTGAAGCTATTGAGTCTATGCCTGGCATTGAACGTCTTTCTATCGATTTACTACTTGAAGAAGCAAAAGAACTCGTTGAATTAGGTGTTCCTGCTATTGCTATTTTCCCTGTTACACCAAGCGATAAAAAATCGTTGCTGGCTGAAGAAGCCTATAACCCAGATGCATTAGCGCAGCGAACAGTACGTGCATTAAAAGAAGCATTTCCTGAACTTGGTGTGATCACAGATGTTGCGCTTGACCCTTTCACCGTGCATGGTCAGGATGGCATCATTGATGAAAATGGTTATGTGATTAACGATGTAACAACTGAAATTTTAGTTAAGCAAGCATTGTCACATGCTGAAGCAGGCGCTGATGTAGTTGCACCTTCAGACATGATGGATGGTCGCATCGGTGCAATTCGTGAAGCATTAGAAGCCGAAGGCCATATCCATACTCGCATTATGGCTTACTCTGCTAAATACGCTTCAAGCTATTATGGACCATTCCGTGATGCGGTAGGCTCAGCAGGTAATTTAAAAGGTGCCGACAAAAAAACCTATCAAATGGATCCAGCAAATTCAGATGAAGCCTTGCGTGAAGTAGCGTTAGATCTACAAGAAGGTGCAGATATGGTTATGGTTAAACCTGGCATGCCATATTTAGATGTTGTACGTCGTGTGAAAGACGAGTTTGGCGTACCAACATTTGCGTATCAAGTGAGCGGTGAATATGCCATGCATAAAGCGGCTATTGATAACGGCTGGCTTGCAGAAGAAGCAATAATCATGGAGTCGTTATTAGCATTTAAACGTGCTGGCGCCGATGGCATTCTTACTTACTTTGCTAAACAAGCAGCCCAATGGTTAAAAAACAACCAACGCTAAGTTAGATATATAAAACGGTACAACTATTACCGTTTTATTAACAATTTGTATTTAATTTGTCATAGATTTTCCTTAAAGTATGTGTCCCATTTTGGGACTATTAACTTACATACACGGGAAAAATAATGATAAAGACTAAATTGACGCCGCTCGCGCTTGTAATTGCAAGCCTGAGCGCGCCGGCTTCAGCTAACCTAATCATCTCTGAATACGTTGAAGGAAGTTCTAACAATAAAGCGGTAGAACTATACAACACCTCAGGTGCAGAACTATCGCTTGATGGTTACACCATTTCTTTATACTCAAATGGTAACGGCGATCTTAGTGCTCCTAATAACACCTTAGATTTAACTGGTACACTTGCTGCAAATGCGACTTACGTTATTGTAAACCCAAGCTCTGCAGATGAATTAAAAGCAAAAGGCAATACCGAATCAACAATCACTTATTTCAACGGTGATGATGCATTAGTTCTTACTAAAGACGGCGCAATTGTTGATAGCTTTGGCCAACTAGGTGTTGATCCAGGTTCAGCATGGAATGAAGGCGGCGTTTCTACACAAAATAAAACTCTACGCCGTAAAGCAAGCGTGACCACGGGTCGTACTGATGCAACATCAGCATTCAATCCAAGCGATGAGTGGCAACAATTCGACCAAGACGATTTCAGCAATATTGGTTTATACGGTGATAGCACAGAGCCAACACCTGAACCCGATCCAGTAACACCACTTGAGTGTGGCGCAACAAAAACGCTAATTAGCGCAATTCAAGGTGAAGGGGGTGATAGCCCACTAATTAACACTGAGGTCGAAGTTGAGGGTGTTGTTACAGCTGACTTCCAAGGTGATGAGCAACTAAAAGGTTTCTTCATTAGCTCACTGGCTGCTGATGTTGATACAAACCCACTTACCTCTGAAGGTGTATTCGTTTATTTCGCAGATACCGACGTTGCTGTTGGTGACCACGTACGTGTTAAAGGTAGCGTGGCTGAATACTTCAGCGCAACACAGCTAGGCGATGTTAGCCAAGTAGAGATCTGTGCGACAGGTTTATCTACCGATGCAACAGCTATCACTCTGCCAGTTGCCGACGTTGCAGACCTTGAAGCTTACGAAGGTATGTTAGTTACCATAGCGCAACCTCTCGTGGTTAATAACAACTACGGTCTTGGTCGCTATGGTGAAGTTGACTTAGGTACTGAACGTTTATACCAAGGTACTCAAGTTGCGCTGCCAGGCGATGCAGCCAATGCTGTTGAAGCTGAAAACCTGAAAAAACAAATCTTACTTGATGATGGTTCAACAAAACAAAACCTTGACCCAATTGCCTATCCTGGTACGGGTCTTGATGCCTATAACACATTACGTTTAGGTGACACTGTTAATACTATTACCGGTGTGATGGGCTACAGCTTCGACCGTTACCGAATTCACCCGACAGTACAACCTGAGTTTATTGCATCAAACCCGCGTACAGATGCATCAGAGCTTGCAGAAGGTGCTGATTTACGAGTAGCTAGCTTTAACGTATTAAACTACTTTAATGGCGACGGTCAAGGCGGTGGCTTCCCAACAAGCCGCGGAGCAGACAGCGAAGAAGAGTTTATTCGTCAGCAAGCGAAAATCGTTAGCGCAATCACTGCTATTCAGGCGGATGTAATCGGTTTAATGGAAATCGAAAACGATGGTTTCGGTGAAAACAGTGCAATTGCCAGCCTAGTAAAAGCACTCAATGATGAAGATACAGAAAATAGCTACGCTTTTGTGGACTTTGAAGTTGATCAAATTGGTACTGATGCAATCACAACAGCACTGATTTATCGCTCAAATAAAGTAACTGAAGTTGGTAAGGCTGCTCATACCACAGTAGCACCTTTCGATTACAGCAATCGCCCGCCAATTGCACAAAGCTTCCAATCGCTTGAAAGCGAAGAAATCTTCACGGTTGCAGTTGCACACTTAAAATCTAAAGGTGGCTGTGGCAGCGCTGAGGGCAACAATGCTGACTTAGGCGATGGCCAAGCATGTTGGAATGAAATCCGTGTTGCAGGTGCTAATGCGTATGCCGATTGGTTAGCGACTTACCCAACTGAGATTGAAGATGAAGACATCATCTTAGTAGGTGATATGAACGCTTATGCAATGGAAGATCCAATCCGTGCATTTGCAGATAAAGGCCTTAAGAGTGCAGTTGCTGAATTAGACGGCGACACCTTAGGTTACTCTTATAGCTTCTCTGGCAGAATTGGTAGCCTTGACCACGCACTAGTATCTGAGTCATTACTTGGCAAAGTCGTTGCGGCGACAGATTGGCACATTAATGCGGACGAACCAATCAGCCTAGACTATAACCTTGAATTTAAGTCTTCAACACAGCAAGCTGGTCTTTATGCTGATAACGCATACCGTGCATCAGACCATGATCCTGTGATTGTTGATATTAAATCTGCAGAGCCTATTCCTGCAGAGCAGGCGCCTGTAATCGAGGCAAACCAAACGTTTAATATTGTTGAAAATAGCGAGGTAGGTACTGTTATTGGACAACTTGTATTCTCTGATGGTGATGCTGATTACACACCTGTTGTAAGCTTTAATATTACTGGTGAGCATGCTGATGCAATCGCAATCAGCGCAACAGGTGAAATCACCGTAGCTAAAGTACTTGATTACGAACAACAAGATACATTAACACTCATGGTTCGTGCTGAAGATAGCGCGGGTAACTTGTCACAAGAGCAGCAACTTAACATCAATATCACTAACGATGAAGCAGATGATACTCCTGACGAAGTTGAAGAACAGCCGAAAGATAATGATTCAGGTTCATTTGCTTGGTTAAGCTTACTTTCTTTACCATTTGTATTACGCCGTCGTATGAAAAAATAGACCGCAAAATCAATAACTAAAAAGGCCGCTTTTGCGGCCTTTTTAATTTTTTAATGGAGTAAAAAAGTGCTTAAATTGCTTCTTTACGTTGCTCATCTGGTTGGTAGAGAGCTGTTATTGCGCTCTGTTGCTGCTCATCGATTTGCCAATTAAAAAAGCTATATGTTTTACCATTCTCAAGAAAAACCTTAAATATTGTCATAAAGGTCGTTGATTTAAACTCTACACCCTTGATGTCTTCAGCATTGATATAACGCTTGCCTATGCCCAATGAATAGCATATTCCCGCATTGTAACAATACAAAAAACGCATCCCTAACAAGCTCAATACCGGAAAAAAAAGCAACACAGGTAATATAAAAATTAATAACGAAGCATCAAAAAAACTGCTTATCAATGCAATAAGTATAGCCAGTGCGATCGTGCTTCCTTGTAAAATCCAATTCGGACCTAACTTAATCGTTTTCATGAGTATAAATCTTTAATTGATAGTTAAAAGGTGAAAATTAATACAAAATAACTAAAAAACAGGTTGATTTTGCAATTCTACACAGGTCAAAATAGGTACACAAGCGAATAAAAACGACTTAGCCTGCGTCTTTCTACTTTTAGAGTGCAACTCCCTAAAAGTACTGTCTTTTATCTCAACATTAATTTTGTATGAAAATAATATTAAAAAACACCAACCCACACTTTAGAATCAACGAAAAACAAAAATAATAACTAAAGGATGAGTTGTGGTGGATACAATAATCAAGAAGGACTGAATAAAAGGTTAATACCAGTACACTTAATTAAGTGATCGATTTTGAGGAAATAAAAAACCCGCAACAAGTGCGGGTTTTTTTAAAGAAGTTAAAAGGCTAATTACTTAGCTGCTTTTTTCTCTTTTTCTGCAGCGATTACAGTTTCAGCTACGTTCTGTGGACATGGTGCGTAGTGTGAGAACTCCATAGAGAACTGACCACGACCAGACGTGATAGTACGTAAGTGACCGATGTAACCGAACATTTCTGAAAGTGGTACTTCACCCTTGATGCGAACGCCCATTGCGCCTGCTTCTTGGTCTTTGATCATACCACGACGACGGTTAAGGTCACCG
>CERD01026537.1_pt1 | contig 12611 bp, 7 predicted proteins | sample 530931 | NCBI WGS metagenome assembly CERD01 (sample SAMEA2621101, study PRJEB7988) | marine metagenome | isolation source: saline water (ENVO:00002010), including
CGTTGCTACTGCATTTTTGGTTATCTTGCTGCCATCAGATTTCATTTCATAAAAAGCACGCTTAATATCGTCGTATGCATTGCTCATGCCTGTGTTCCTTCATTTTTATCTGGCTTCGCTTCATCTAAAACATAGTCAGCGGCTGTTATATTGTTTTTCCAGTTAATGGCAAATAGCTCATATTCATCTTGTTGTTCTTTAGAAAGACTTGAATATGTTGCTAATTTTTGCGATGCCTCTTTTTTAATTATTTGCCAGTTAATTTTGTGGCGTTTACTAATAATTTTACTGCCGCAATAAACGCAGCCACTAGGTATGCCAGCGCCTTTTATTTTACATGCTTCTCCTGCCGTACAATACCCAGTAGGCAAGCCGCGAATGCTTTGAATATTTTTCACAAAGAATTTTTTTAGCTCTTCGATTGAACTGAAGTGGATTTGTTTGATTAAATTGGAATGTTTACTTTGACTATCCGTAATACCTATTACTAGATCTTTTGACGTTTTATTAATTTGTTCACCAGCGCCACCTTTTAATGATTGCGACTCGGCTTGGTCAATTAATTCTTCAGCAACACGTTCAATTAAAATTTCACTAAACTCTTCTGTAGTTTTAATTAAACTCATTGAGGCTAAAAATGCTCTTCGAGTATAAACAAATGTCATCAGACTAGATAAATGTTTAAATTGATATCTAATATCATCAAGCTCACCTAACTTATTGGCTATAACAAAGTAGGCTAATGTATGCCTAAACATATGAGCAGTCAGCCTAAGCTGATCCCCAGGTTCGTAAGGAATGCCTCTGTTTTTACCTCGAACTCCTTTGTAGTTAGACTCAAGGCGTTCAAGCTCTGCGATGTCTTCACTATCTAGAGTTAAATCAAAAAGCTCAGCGTTCTCTTTATTTTTAACCTCGAATTTTGTGAATCTTCCTGAATTACTAAAACTAACACTACAGCTGCTGGGTGAAACACCGAAGAGACGGTTATTTTTCAATCCTTCTTCCAAGTTGTGTGCTTGTCGGTTTCCAATGTTGGCTCTGTAAGATGATAGAACAGCTTGTGCCCTTTCTTGCATACCAATTACATATTTCTCAAGTAATTTAATAGATTCGTATGCTTCAGCGTTTGAGAACCATTCCATTTCAACTTTACTGTTATCTGTTTTGGTCATTGTTGCCGTTAAGTAATAAATACCATCCTTGTAGCTGGCACATCCAAGCTTACATGTCAGTACTTCGTTATATCGCATTCCTGTATAGGCTAAGATGTTTAAATATGTAGCTAACTTTAAATCAGCTAAGCTCTCAGATAGTTGAATGAATTCCTCTCTGTTTGCCATGTTTCTGACGTGTTTTTCAATTAACTCGAATGTGTCATTTTCTGGAGGGGGTTCAAGGGTACCATTCATTAAACTGTCAATTAAATCTGAGTTTAATTCGAGCCATCGATCAATTTTTCTTTGAGACTTTTTAACTACTTTAGAAGTAAATTTTAAAATCCTTTTCATTACCTTAGTCGGGATGACTGGGTGCGAGTAAGTTATAGAGCTCGGATGATAAAGTTTATTTAAGTCTTCAAGAAGGTCAAAAAAAACACTGCATACTTTGGGGCCAAATAATTTGTAGCTTCGTTGTACATTAAATAATTTAGTAAATGAGTGAGTTTGCTTGTAAATAGTAATCTTGGCGACTTCGTAAAGGTAATCTTTAATTAAGTTTCTAATAACTAAATCAGGTTTAAATTCCAACTCATGGAAAGAGGAATAACCTCTCTTCCTTATAAAGCTCGCGATCAAGTTTAAATAAGTTATATCATTCTGGAGCGTAGATATTTTGAAAGGCTTACCACCAACAACGTCACCATGTGTTAATTTAAGTAATGTATAGATACGAAGTTGATATGCTAGCTCATCTTCACCGCTAAAAGTTACATTCCTTTGCACTTCTTCATAGCTATACCAAGTATTATCACCAAATTGAACGCTTCTATTTTGTTCAATGTATAATGCTTGATTTTCCCACAACTTAATGTTGTTAAAACAGTTTGAATCATCAACTTTAAAATCTTCTAATACCTGATTTAAAGGCTTTATTGTGATTAGCCCTTGATGTGACTTTACTATCGCTTGATCTAGTAATGTTGTTTTGGTGATTTCTTTGATCATAGCAAACCTGTATCTTTCCAGTGTGGGTGAATACCTTCAGCTTTTAATAATTCTTTTCCATCAATGACTGCTTGAAAGTCGATTTTAGCAATATCATTTAATATACTGTTAATTCGATTTTTTAGTTGCTTTATGTTTTCTAGTTGTTCTGTAACACCATCAAATGTTGCTGCGGAACTTTCCATATCGGCGACAACAAAGTCTCGATATGATAGCAGTTTCCAAACATGCTCTTTATCGGCAATACAACGATAAAACGGGCACCATAAGCATGCATTAAAATCTGCACATGCTTGTTCATTAGCATCCCGCTGACTTAATAACTTTCTGTTTTTTGACTCAAAAGCTCTTACTACTGATTTTTCTTTTGAATCAGTACATACACCATTAGGAACTTTTTTACCGTTATCCGGTGGCGTCATCAAAATAATTACGTTATCCGTAACATCGCGAACAAAATAATCAGCCATCGTTTTTGTTGCTCTGTTTATTGTGTTTGCAACATCTTTGTCATCTTGCATCAGATAATGACGTAAGAAAGTTGCATATGAGTGTTGGCTAGCTTTTTGATACCACTTGAATTCTTTGGCTACTTTTCTATAAATGTAGTTAAGGCCTGTTTTTCTAATCTTGTTTACACTAAATATAACTTCACAACCAAGCTCAGCTAAAATTTTATTTATAGTTAGCTTAAAACGACCTGCTGATAATACTAGGACCTCTTTGTTGCCTAGATTGTTTGTTTGTGGGTAAACAAAAATTCTTTTTGATAAATTGCTGGCAGAAGGTTGATAAGAAGCTGTTAGTTCAATAGCTGACTTTATATCAAAAAAAACTGATGCAACGATTTCATCGGCTAAGATACCTTCTTTTTCAATATTCTCAGCGTTTACCTCAAATTTATGCCATTGCGTTTGATAATCAGCTCTGCGTTTAAATAGGCGAATAGCAGGTGTTTTATTTGAATGTAATGGGGTATTTAAGAAAAGTAGGTCAGTGGTATTTAGCTCTAACGTAGGAGTGAGATTCCAACCAGTCTTTAACATGACTTTTGCAGCATAAAGAGCAATTTTTTCTTTAACTGTAAGAAATTTTTCAGAAGAAAGTCCTATTTCAATAAAGTACGCTAATTTAACTACATCCTGATACGAGTATAGCCTATTTTGATTTTGAGAAAGCTGAGCTTGGTGTTGCTCTCTTAACTCAGTGCTAACGGGAAAGCTAATTATTGTATCTAAACCATAGAAAGTTAGTAATTTATCAATTGCACTCTGGTATTGCTTTGCTGTAGCTATCGATAAATCATTTCGCTTTGACTTTAATTGAATGGCTTCTCTTATAGCTTTTAAAATTTCAAAGTTATTTTCTACAAATGCGTGAACTCCATTCTGTGCAATGAGTTCCATTTGTTTGTCTGTTAGTGATGATACATTATTTTTTAAAGCACTAGCCATATCAAAAATATAGCCTTTAAGCGTAATAATACCTATGCTCTCACCATCAATTCGCTTCGTAAAGACGTCATGATACTCGGCTAAGTTTTGATAATACTTATTGGTATTATTGTAGACCCATTCTAACCTTTGGTACTGTGTAGTATCACTTTCCTTTAGGTAGTAGACTAATGAGTAAGGTAGTAAACTATACAAGATGATTTTCTTGCCAGTAATGAAATGGTAAAGACTTAACGCGGCGTTTAGTATCAATAAATATTGGTTCTTACGTTTAATACTTGCGTCTTGATAAAGTTTATAAAGAAATTTAAATATTTTTTTGTCATTGGCAGCAAGACCAGATATACCGTATTTGCTGAGTAAAACAACTGTTGGGCGAGTAATATCACCACCGTTATGTAGCCACTTCAGAAATGATAAAGACGCACTTTTAACTTTAGCCTTCTTAGGGGCAGGGGCGTTTGCCAACTGATTTTTTAAAAAAGCATCTATTTCCTCGCCAAATATTGGCGATATACTTCGAGCGTAGCTAGAAATTTCTGCTTCAGTTTTAAGATAATTGATTTTTGCAGCACCCCATACATCTGGATGTAAGTATTTTAGAAAAGGGCCAAGGTGGCTATTGCTTATAAGTGGTGAAATAAATGCCTTATCTCGTAACGTTGTTACTAATGGCTGTTTGGCTTGTTTGGTCTTAATAAGACTATCGTGTTGGCAAAGACCTATAATAGCAGAGGATGTTCTAAGGATGTTGTCTCGAATAGACGAGTTTTTAATACCCGCTTCCAGTAATGAAAGGTGGTCTAAATATCTTTGAAGTAACTCTCGAATCTCTTTTAGTTGATGAAACCCAAGCTTGTGTAACTTTACTAAATCAATTGAAATTGATTCATTAGTCAATCTAAAAGGTGCGCTAATTTTGTTATTGTTAAGATGAAACTTAACGATGTTCTCTAAGGCTTCTTCGACCCTCGTAGCATAAGCTGGCAGTTTTACATTAATAAGCTCGTTGACACAAAAGTATTCTATTTCTTGCCAAATCTCAAAATCTAATAAAGCGTCGAAACCTTCAGATGTAATTGCAGAGGCTGTATTCGTATTTACTCTCTCTAGTGCTAAAGGTAATAAGTGTAGCAAAGTTATACAAGAGTTGCGCAAACGACTCATTGAAATAGCAGCATGATCACCTTTACTAATATTATTTTCCTTGTCGTATGCTCTATTAAATAAAACGTCTAACTGTTTGGCTATAGTTGAAGAGTAAGGTACAAAACGAGCGGGAATACGGTTTGACCTACGCTTTTTGTCTAATTTAAGCTCTGGCATTTGTACTCTCACTCATTAATAATTTATCAACATCCCCATATATATCTTGTACCCACTCTGACATTGCACCATATGCATCTACACCGACACTTTTGGCAAAATCGATGTATCTTTTTGTAGTTTTGAAACTCTCATGACTCATTAAGGTCATTAGTATTTGCCGAATTGAACTTTCTGACTCATTTTTTTCAATTAAATATTTTGCAATGTAAGTTGCGAAAGTAGCACGTAAATCATGAAATGTACGCGTTAGTACTTCTAATCCACGCTTCTTTTGTTCTTTTCTAATAATAGAAATGGTATTTCCGGGAGTTTCTTCACTAATTCGTTCTCCTGAGCTATTCATAAACAAAGGAAGTGGTTGTTCATCATTGTTCATACGATAACTCGTTTCATGTTTAGTACGCTGCCTCATATTTTCAGATGATAAAGTGTGAAGGTATAAAAGTTTCATTAAGGATCGTGCAATAGTAAGTCTTACTGGCTTATGGCCTTTGCGAACTATGGTTAGTTTAGGAATGTGATTTTTGTGTTCTTCTTTGTCTGGATCAAAAATATCCTTCTGATCAATTGCAGAAATTTCGAAAGAACGAAGTCCACCCAGTAGTGCACACTGTAAATATATCTTGTAAGAACGCTTTTGAGCAGTAGTAGTCTGTAATAGTTGTGTGAGTTCTTTTGAAGAATATGGTTGCAGTACTTTGTCAGGTGAGTCTTCTTTTTGTTTTATTGTGTTAGGTATACTTAAGTTACTGACCCATTTCCATAACCCTCCAGAACGTGTTGAGCTGGTAGGTAATTGAAACAGCGCGCTCTGGCCATTTTTGGCTTTAGACGTTATGCGGACTTGCTTGTATTCCAAGGAGAAGGGAAGGCTGTCTATAGAACCGCGCTTATGACTCCAAATGTAAAATGTTTTAACAGCCCTTATTCTCTCTTGTGCAGTATTGAAACTTAGGCGTTTAGCTTTGTCCTTAGTTGTTACTCTATCGCACAAATGTTTGTGATAGCGCCAAACAGGTAACCGTGAAATATCATCGTCTACTGACTGCCTAGAAAGTGGTGCGGCAATAACCTCAAAATAAGATGCACCATCTTTAATGAGCCAGTCCAGAAACGCTTTTAAATGCTTAGCTATACCACGAACAGTTTTTACGTCTAACCGCTTACCTGGTTGACTAGCGTAATAAGCGTCGCTAAAAGCTTCACTTCCCCTTTGATTTTTCTTAAGACTGAAGTGGCCTTCAAAACGGTGGCTCAAGAACAAGTTCATTTCTTGGCATTCGGTAATACGATCAGGATGATATAGCAGAGGGAAGCTTAGTTCTTTTTTGTTATGGCGATATGAATGAGCTCTGATGCCATCTACAATCTGAATAGGTTCTCCTGCTTTATCCAGATGAAAATACATTCCTTTTCCAAAATTGACAGGTTTATTAATAATTTTAGATTTTGTTGTAGTTGATGCAATCATGCTTATTCACCTCTGGGTAAATCTTATTTGTAAAAACTTTTTTATTCAAGGTTCTTTTAGGTATGATAGTATGGTATCAGTTCGGGGGTGATTTTAGATGAAAGCCAAAACTTAACGGCTTCTCAGCTAAAAACTATTATTACCCGTTGCGGAGAAGGAACAAAACTAATTTGTACTGGGAATTTAGCTCAAATAGACAGTAATTATTTAACGGCGGTTACTTCGGGGCTTACCTATATTGTAGAGCGGTTTAAGCACTTTGAAGGTGGCGCTACCGTAAATCTTAATGGGGTAGTACGCAGTCGACTAGCTTCGTTCGCCGAGGAAAATTTATAACTTGCGCTTAACATCTTGGCTCTATAGTCTACAGTTTGATTTTTGAGCTAATAATTAGGTAGGTCGTTGAATTTTTTACCGCTAAAACATTATCATCGCTCTGTTTTTGTGGCGTTAGCAATCCCTTTATTGGTGGCCTCTTTTTTGTGTTTGCATTTTTATGATATAAAAATGGACCGTGCAATAACAAAAAAGACCACCGATTTTAGTGCGTTATCGGCGCAGCTTGATCATGATATGCAAGCCATCGACGATTTACTTAATGCGATGTTTATTATGTATGACAAACACGCCCCACAACCAGTGAATCAGGCCTTCACAAAAAACATTAATCAATACGAGCATTATTATTATAGCCAGATAGTACATTTTAATGGCGAAATAGTAGGAAAAGGCCAATTCAGCTATTCCGAACAGGCATTATTACGCTGGCAAAAAGTCATGTCGCTGGCTCCGTCTTTCAATACTGCTTTAGCGCTACTTTCGTCGTTGCATTCTGTAGCCTATGTTGATGAGCGCGGCTTTGCTTATTTAGCTCGGCGTAACAATACACAAAGTTATATTTTAACGCAGGTACTTAATGGCGACTTTAAACCTTTACCTTCAGCGAACAAACTCACTTCAAGTGCCGTTATTAAAGTAGACAATAACGCATATTTTGCAGTTGGCCGACAGCGAGAGCTTAACTCCTCAGATTATATTGTTTTAATATATGACTTACAGGCTATTTCTAGTTGGTTGAAAAAAATAACCTCAAAGCAAGGCGAGTATGTTTTTATCAACCAAGAGAATGAAATTATTGCCAGTTCACAGCAGCCAATTAATCAAGCCATAAAGTTATCGACCTATTGGCCTAATATTAATAGCCCCTCACAAAAGAGTAATGCGCGAGCAGACTCATTATTTTTAATTCAGCCTTCAAAAAAGAACCCTATTCATCTGGCGTTTCTTGCTGACAAGCACACTCTCTCAAGCGGTATTGTGTATGAAGTATTGATAGAGTTTATTTCGTTAGCCTTATTTTTATGTTTGATGTTTTACATCTTTTTTTGGTTAAGCAAACGTATATTTATCAAACCCATGACCGAGTTGATGCGTTATTTAGAGCATCATAACGATGACAATAGCGGGTATTTAAATTACCAAATACCGTTAAACTGGCAACCTTGGTTTGCTCGGGTAAAAGCTATTTTTGCGAAAAATGAGCATTTAGTTATTTCTTTGCAAAATGCTAATCAAAAGTTAGATGATCAAGTACAGCAACAATCGCAAAAGCTAAAACATAGCGACCAAGCAAAAGAGCGTCATTTAGCGTTATTAAACACAGTACTTAATAGCGTGCCTGATTTTATTTATTTTAAAAATACAGAAGGCATTTTTTTAGGCTGTAATAAAGCGTTTGAGTTGTTTATTGGAAAAACTCAAGGTGAACTCCTTGGGCAGCAAATACACAACATAAGTAACGAGTATGAACAAATTAGTTTGCTGGAATATCAAGTATTACAGCATAAAATGCAAATTCAGCAGCGCATAGATGTTGCTGAGCGAACTTATCAGTTAACCATTGCTCCCTTTTACAATGAACAGCAACAATTATTAGGAACTATGGGGGTTGGTCGTGATATTACAGAACAACAACATACTTTGTATGCATTAAAAGAGTCTGAATCTATATTTAGAAGCGCAATTGAATTTGCCGCAAATGGGGTGTTTTTACTCTCGCTTGAGTACGCTATTTTACAGGTAAACAAAGCCGCACGAAAATTATTTTCCAAGCATGATAAATTAACCGATACTCCTTTTTATGCGCTTTTTAATGATACGCAATGGCAGGAGCTTGAAGCATTACTACAGCAATTATTAAATAATAAAAAAAGGGTGTTTCACTTAACCTTGGCTCATACCCAATTAAATGCCTGGTTACAGTTGAGTATGTCGTTAATTTGGAATGAAAATAGTCAGCCGCTTTATTATGTTATTCATATTCAAGATGTTACAGAACTTACCAAAGCCAAAGATGATGCAGAGCGTGCCACGTTAGCTAAAAGCCGTTTTATTGCTAATTTAAGTCACGAAATACGCACCCCCCTCAATGCCGTGTTGGGATTATTGGATATGCTCGCAGAGCACGGGTTAACACAGCGGCAAATTCAACAAGCTAGCCAAGCAAAATATGCGGCCAATAATTTGTTGCAGATGCTAAATAGTATGCTTGATTTTGCCCGCGTTGAAAGTAAAGAAGCAACGCTGCAATTAGCGCCATTGTGCTTAGTTGATTTGATTGATACCTGCGAAAGTTTAATTTTACCTTTATGCCAAACAAAACAGATACAGCTAAAAATCGACATAGACTCGCAAATTTCTCCATTTTTAGTCGGCGATACAATTCGTTTGCAACAAGTATTAGGTAACTTACTTACCAATGCCGTTAAGTTTACCAATAAAGGCAGTGTGACATTAAAAATGACATTACAGCCGAGCCAGAGCCATACAGAGCAGCGTATTTGTTTTCAGGTTATCGATACGGGAGTGGGGATTGCTCAAGCGGATCAACGCCGTTTATTTGATGCCTTTACACAAGGTGATGAATCATCTACTCGCTTGCATCAAGGGGTTGGCTTAGGGCTGGCAATTGTAAAGCATAGTGTGGCATTAATGGGAGGTGAAATTGCACTCAGTAGTGATAAAGGCCATGGCTGTCATTTTTACTTCACGCTTGATTTAGCGACAGATACCGAGAAATCAGCAAGCTTTACAGATAGGCTATTACTGATCACCAGCGCGAAGAGTCAGTTGCTTAATCAGGTTATTACCGCGCATCCTTTTTTCAATAATCAAGCTCTTGAAATAGTCGTAACTGATCCTGATTGTTTGCAACAAGCGCATAGCATTGTAATCGATGCTGATGACGTACCTGCCTTTCTCACGTCAGCAATAAAAGCAGTATTAAACACTCGTACTACTTCACTCATCGTTATAGAGCACTCGCAACCGAATCAACTTTCAATAAATGACTCTTTTATTAGCCAGTATTTACCGCGCAGTGCATTGGCGCAGCGGTTACTTAGTTTAACCCCTGAAAAGTTAAAGAAAGTAACTCAATATAAAGCGGATAAACCACAAGAAGAAATAGCGGGAACCTTAGTATTAGCCATAGATGATAACCCGCTCAATCTCGACATTATTAGCAGTATATTGTGTAAAGCCGAAGTGAATGTTGTGACTGCTAGTGATGCTAAACAGGGAGTTGAATGGGTGAATATATTACGCCCCGATTTAGTTTTAATGGATATTCAAATGCCGGGTATTGATGGCTATCAAGCAACCCAAATAATACGCCAACAGTTTGACGCCCAGCAATTGCCTATTTTTGCATTAACTGCACATTGTGAGCCTGCCGATATTGCACGTTCATTGAATAGTGGTATGAATAAACATTTAACTAAGCCCGTGGTTGCGCCTATTTTATTTGCATCGATAGCTGATTTAGGCATATCTAAGCCTTGCTTTTTTGATAAAACCTTCGCTTTGACACAGTTCAATGATGATGAGAAGCTATTGCAAAGCATGCTTACTAAGTTAGCGGTGTTAAGTGAGTCATATTCAGCTGAGCTTCAAAAAGACATACCTACTATTGAAATGGTACGCTTAGTGCATAGTCTAAAAGGGATAGCAGGAAACTTAGGGTTTAACCGATTGTTATTATGTGCTCAACATACTGAGCAATTATTAAAAGTGGGCGACAAGAGCGCCAATGCTGCAATTAAAGAGCTGATAATACAGTTAAAACAAGTTCATATTTATATAAAAATTTTAGATGTAAGCAATGATAAATAAAGCAAAAATATTAATTGTAGATGACGATGCGCTTAACCGAATCATTTTAGAAAAAACCTTAAGTGATGAGCATGATGTTTACTTAGTGACAAGCGGCGAAGACGCGCTGGCGTTTGTTAAACACACACAAGTAGACTTAATCATTTTAGATATCATGATGCCTGGTATGAATGGTTATGAAGTACTCGTACAGCTAAAAGAGAACAGTATAAGTCAGGCTATTCCTATTATTTTTATCTCTGCAAACAACCGTCATGAAGATGAGGCAAAGGGGCTAGAGCTCGGCGCAATGGATTATATTGGTAAGCCATTTAGTGCCGCTATTGTGAAAGTTAGAGTGCGGAACCAGTTATTAATTAAGCAAAAAAATGATTTGCTAGAAATGCTTGCCTCTATTGATGGCTTAACAGAAATACCCAATAGACGTTATTTAGATGAGAACTTAGAAAGAGAGTGGCGTAGAAGTAAGCGTAACTACTCTCCTTTGTGCGTTTTACTCATAGATATTGATCATTTTAAACGTTATAACGACTACTATGGCCACCGAGCTGGAGACGAATGTTTAAAAACAGTGGCAAAAACGTTAGCCGCGCAATGTGAGCGTGGCAGTGATTTTGTTGCGCGTTACGGCGGTGAAGAATTTGTGGCCGTATTACCAGAAACCAATCAGCAAGGTGCAATCGCTTTTGCCAACAAGTTACGTAACGCCGTTAATGATTTGAATATTGAACATAATGCGTCTTTAAACGCTACACACGTCACCATTAGCATTGGTATTGCTTCTAGTGAGAGTAGCCAAGCTTACACTGAAAAAGCATTGTTAGAAGAAGCTGATTCCGGTTTGTATAACGCGAAAAAGTTAGGGCGCAATCAAATTAGCGCCCAATAAATGCTGTAGTTACTTAGTTTGTCAGCATTTGCAGTGCTGAGGCACCAATACCAACTAATTTATCATTTTTAAATACCAACGGTGTGCATTCATCTTTAGTCATTTTACCATCTGAATGGATGCTGTGCGTTGCATAAAATAAGACTTGGTAAACATCCTCTTCTTTTTTGAGTAATTCGGTGAAGTCAGGTGTTTTTAGGGTTTTTAATACCGACTGATAAGAGCTATCCATTGCCAAGCCTGAAATAATTTCACGATTATTCTTATGTGTTGCCTGCCAGCTAGAAGAACTATTACCAGCCCAATGACCTTCCGCTTCGCCATCGGATACAGCAATAACACAGCCAGTTAAAAAAGGAGCGGTGAGGGCGGCGATTAAAAGTGTTTTTTTCATTTTTTATTATCCTAGATGATTAATTACAGACTTTAGAGCAAAGACTAGGCCAGTTTTTTAATCCTTAAAAATCAATTGCTTATTTTTAAAGTGATTTTTGAGTTAGTGGCTTTTTTAAGAAATAAAATTAAAAAGCCACTTTTTAGTTATTTTGACTAACTTAATTTAACGGCATTAAACCAAGCGATTACGCGACTCTTGTTGACTAAATGCAGCGATATTTAAACTCACTTCTTTAACCAAGCGCACAATAGATTCGGTACTGGCCCACGCTATATGTGGGGTTAGTAGTAAGTTATCTCCCGTGTAATTGGCCAGTGGATTGTTGTGCTCAGCAGGCTCTTTAGTTAGTACGTCAACACCTGCACCAGCAATCACATTAGTTTTTAAGGCTTGTGCTAAGTCGGCTTCGTTAATGATCCCCCCGCGCGCGGTGTTAATAATAAGCGCAGTTGGTTTCATCATTTTTAATTCATTAAGCGTAATTAAGTCACGCGTTTCATCATTAAGTGGGCAATGTACGCTGATAATATCCGCTGTTTTTATTGCGGTTTCAAAAGGCGTGCGTCCTTGGCGACACTCAGCACCTTTGCGCTCTGCAACAATGACATGAGCACCAAAGGCTTCAGCCACTTTAGATACAGCATTGCCCAGAGTTCCCCCACCAATAATGGCTAATGTTTTACCCTGAATGTCATTAAAGCTGTAATCAAGTCGACAAAACATGTCACTT
>CERD01013437.1_pt1 | contig 12603 bp, 9 predicted proteins | sample 530931 | NCBI WGS metagenome assembly CERD01 (sample SAMEA2621101, study PRJEB7988) | marine metagenome | isolation source: saline water (ENVO:00002010), including
TACCGACATAAAAAGTATTCTTATCATTGGTGCTGGCCCTATTGTAATCGGCCAGGCTTGTGAATTCGACTATTCAGGCGCGCAAGCGTGTAAAGCCCTTCGCGAAGAAGGCTACCGTGTTATTTTGGTTAACTCTAACCCAGCAACCATTATGACCGACCCAGAAATGGCAGATGCGACTTATATCGAGCCTATTCACTGGGAAGTAGTACGCAAAATTATCGAAAAAGAACGTCCAGACGCCATTCTTCCTACTATGGGTGGGCAAACAGCCCTTAACTGTGCGCTAGAGCTTGATAAGCACGGTGTACTAGAAGAATTTGGCTGTGAGCTTATTGGCGCAACGGCTGACGCTATCGATAAGGCGGAAAACCGCGAACGCTTTGACCAAGCGATGAAAAACATTGGCCTTGAGTGTCCACGTGCGGAAATCGCCCACAGTATGGACGAAGCGCACGATGTGCTAAGTCGCATCGGCTTCCCATGTATCATTCGTCCTTCATTCACCATGGGCGGAACCGGCGGTGGTATTGCCTACAACATTGATGAGTTCAATGAAATTTGTACCCGCGGCCTCGACCTTTCCCCCACCAACGAACTTCTTATTGATGAGTCGTTACTTGGCTGGAAAGAATACGAGATGGAAGTAGTACGCGATAAGGCAGATAACTGCATTATTGTTTGTACAATTGAAAACTTCGATCCAATGGGGGTTCATACGGGCGACTCTATCACTGTTGCCCCAGCGCAAACCCTTACCGACAAAGAATTCCAGATTATGCGTAATGCAGCGATGGCTGTACTACGTGAAATTGGTGTTGAAACCGGTGGTTCAAACGTACAGTTTGGCGTAGACCCTAAAACCGGTCGTATGGTTATCATCGAAATGAACCCGCGTGTATCGCGTTCATCGGCGCTAGCCTCTAAAGCAACGGGCTTCCCGATTGCGAAAGTGGCTGCGAAGTTAGCAGTAGGTTACACCCTAGATGAGCTAGCTAACGACATCACTGGCGGTTTAACGCCGGCGTCGTTTGAACCGTCAATCGATTACGTTGTCACTAAGATCCCTCGCTTCAACTTTGAAAAGTTTGCCGGTGCTAACGACCGTCTCACCACACAGATGAAGTCAGTGGGCGAGGTGATGGCGATTGGTCGTAACCAACAAGAGTCGTTACAAAAAGCCCTTCGTGGTCTTGAAGTTGGTGCGTCAGGTTTGAACCCAATGGTTGACCTTGAAGACCCTGAGTCGCGCAATAAAGTCGTTTACGAACTTCGCCAGCCGGGTGCAGAGCGTATTTGGTACATTGGCGATGCATTCCGTATGGGCATGAGCGTTGAAGAAGTGTTCAACCTTACCAATATTGACCGCTGGTATTTAGTGCAGCTAGAAGATCTTATTCTTCTTGAAGCGAAAGTGGCAGAACTTGGTTTGCCGGGTATTGATGCTGACTTTATGCGCGCGCTAAAGCGCAAAGGTTTCTCAGATGCACGTCTTGCTGAGCTGACCAAAGTGGCAGAAAGCGATATTCGTGAAGCTCGTCGCGGTTTTGGCATTTCTCCAGTGTACAAGCGCGTAGATACGTGTGCCGCAGAGTTCTCTACCAGCACGGCTTATATGTATTCGACCTATGACGAAGAGTGTGAAGCTGCGCCAACCGATAAAGAGAAAATCATGGTATTGGGCGGTGGCCCTAACCGTATCGGTCAAGGCATTGAATTCGATTATTGCTGCGTTCACGCGGCGCTTTCAATGCGTGAAGACGGTTACGAGACCATTATGGTTAACTGTAACCCTGAAACGGTGTCTACTGACTACGACACCTCAGATCGCTTGTATTTCGAACCAGTCACTTTGGAAGATGTACTTGAAATCGTTGCTAAAGAGCAGCCAAAAGGCGTTATCGTACAGTACGGTGGTCAAACGCCTCTTAAACTTGCTCGTGCCCTAGAAGCAGCAGGCGTACCGGTTATCGGTACCTCACCTGAAGCGATTGACCGTGCTGAAGACCGTGAGCGTTTCCAGCAAATGGTGAACAAGCTTAATCTTAAGCAGCCTGCGAATGCGACAGTAACTAACGTCGAGCAAGCGCTAACTATGGCTGAAGAGATTGGCTTCCCGCTGGTTGTTCGTCCAAGCTACGTGTTAGGTGGACGTGCGATGGAAATCGTTTACGACATTAAAGACCTTAAGCGTTATCTAAACGAAGCGGTTAAAGTGTCTAACGACGCGCCCGTATTGCTAGACCGTTTCCTAGATGACGCTATCGAAGTGGATATCGATGCTATATGCGACGGTAAAGAGGTTGTGATTGGCGGTATCATGGAACACATCGAACAAGCGGGTGTTCACTCTGGTGACTCTGCATGTTCACTGCCTCCGCATTCACTCCCCAAAGACATCCAGGACGTGATGCGCGAGCAGGTAAAAGCCATGGCGCTAGAGCTTGGCGTAGTGGGGCTAATGAATACCCAGTTTGCGATAAAAGACGGCGAAGTTTACCTAATCGAGGTTAACCCGCGTGCAGCGCGTACGGTACCTTTCGTATCAAAAGCCACGGGCATTCCTCTTGCTAAAGTTGCGGCACGTGCAATGGCGGGCGTAAGCTTGGCAGAGCAGGGCGTAACTGAAGAAGTGATCCCACCTTTCTACTCGGTGAAAGAAGTGGTACTTCCGTTTGCTAAGTTCCAAGGTGTTGACCCACTGTTAGGCCCAGAAATGCGCTCAACTGGTGAAGTTATGGGTGTTGGCGATACGTTTGAAGAAGCGTACGCTAAAGCGAACCTTGGCGCAGGCGCGCCACTGCCGAAAGAAGGTAAAGCACTTATCTCTGTGCGTGAAACTGACAAGCCGAAAATTATCGAGCTAGCTAAGGCCCTTGTTGCGGCTGGGTTCAGTATTGAAGCCACGCGCGGTACAGCAACGACCTTGTACGATGCAGGTATAATGAGCACGGTGGTGAATAAGCTATCTGAAGGCCGACCCAACATTGTTGATGCTATCAAAAACGGTGAATACGCTTATTTGATAAATACAACAGAAGGTCGCCAAGCGATTACCGATTCAGTTTACATACGTCGTGAAGCCTTGGTGAACAAGGTTACCTATACCACCACGATGAATGCAGCGTTTGCAACTATTCGCGCTAAGTCTGCTGATGACCGCAATAAAGTGGCTTCAGTTCAAGAACTGCACGCTAGGCTTAAACACTGATGACATACGCTAGGATACGAGGTATCCTAGCAATATTACATTTGTGTGAATCAATAAAAAGTGCGCCTTTGCGGCGCACTTTTCTGTTTAAATTACAAGCTAAGTGAGACGGTATTCATGAGTCAGTATCCAATGACGGCGCGCGGCGCTCAAATGCTGCGTGACGAATTAAACGAACTTAAAACAAAAACACGCCCACGTATAATCGAGTCGATTGCCGAAGCACGTGAGCATGGTGATTTGAAAGAAAATGCTGAGTATCACGCCGCACGTGAACAGCAAAGCTTTTGCGAAGGCCGCATTCAGGACATCGAAGGCAAACTTTCAAACGCCCAGATCATCGATGTCACTAAGATGGAAAATACGGGGAAAGTTATTTTCGGTACAACCGTAACCATCTTAAACGTTGATAGCGATGAAGAAACGACCTACCGCATCGTAGGCGACGATGAAGCTGATATTAAGAACAATCTTATTTCAGTAAATTCACCTATTGCTCGCGGCCTTATTGGTAAAGAGCTTGATGATACAGTAACCATTCAAACGCCTTCTGGCACGGTTGAAGTTGAAATCATCGAAGTTGAATATATTTAAGTTGCCAAGCCAGCAGTAGCATACTGCTGGCGCTTTCCTTCCGCCCGCGTTCATAAGCACTCTATCTTTCGCGTTTGTTAATTCCGCATTTTTGACCATTCTTTACATATTCCTATTTCTCAATTAGTTCCTATCATTCCACTGTTTTTAACCCGTTTAAACGAGAGTTAGTGGTAGAAAGTAAGCAAGCTTTGGTTAGTATTACCAATAGCGTACTATAAGGTTATACAGTGATTGTTCTTGCGATAATAAGGAGTAATTGTGTCTGACATACAAACGCTAGACTCAAAAGTAGTGTACGAAAACAAATGGCTACGGTTAAGAGAAGATAGAATTCGTCGCAGCAGCGGACACGAAGGTATATATGGGGTGGTAGAAAAACCCGATTTTGCCATCATTCTACCTATTGAAGGTGACACCGTTTATATGGTGGAGCAGTACCGCTATACGATTAAACAACGTCAGCTTGAGCTCCCGCAAGGCGCTTGGGAGGCTAATCCGGACGCTGATCCTATAGAACTCGCAAAGGGTGAACTTGAGGAAGAGACTGGGTTAATCGCAGATTCAATGGAGTACGTTGGCTTTCAATATTTAGCCTATGGCTTTTGTAACCAAGGCTATCATATCTATATAGCTAAGGGGCTAACACAGGGCGCACAGAAACTCGACGTAGAAGAGGAAGACCTACGTGTGGTGCCTCTCGCATTAAGCGAACTCAAACAAAAAATTCTTAGCGGGGAAATTAAAGATGCAAGCACCTGCAACGCAGTGGGGCTCGCAACGCTAAAGGGGCTCATATAAGGCGCTGATAAATAGCCTGTTACAATTTGAATGCTGTGTTAACCTTTTATTCGGGCTAGGATGCATTAAAAATTAGGAGAGTTGTATGGAATACAAAGGAAGTTTTGCCATTACCAAGTGGGACGAAGATACGCTTACGGAAAAGCCTGAGGGAGTTAAGACGTCTCACGCTACTATTGCGCAGACCTACTCTGGTGATATGAGCGGCGAGTCCAGTCTTGAACTTTTAATGTCTTATCAATCCCAGTTAGCAGCAAAATTCACTGGATTTGAAACCTTTATTGGCGCAGTAAACGGGATGCGTGGTGCGGTAACGTTTTTGCACCATGGTAAATTTGAAAATGGTGTTGCTAGCAGCGATTTTAGCGTTGTAGAAGGCTCTGCAACTGGAGAGTTGGCGGGCAAAGTAATTAGTGGGAGTTTTGTATCTGGCGAGTCAGGGAAGGCAAACTATGTGATTGAGGTACTCGATAGTTAGGTGTTTTTAACAGGCCGTTTTTGTTCCCTAATTAATGCATCTAACGCGCAAAAAAACGGCGCCGTAAGGCGCCGCTAAAAGTTGGGAAACAAACCAAGAAACAATTAATTTAGTTTTCGAGTAATCGAGAACCAATCTCTATTTGACGAGGCTTCTTGGCTTCAGGTATGACTCGCTCCATATCGATGTGTAATAAGCCATTTTCCATATCAGCGGCTAACACTTTTACGTGATCGCCAAGCTGGAATTTACGCTCAAAATTGCGCTCGGAAATGCCTTTATGTAAGAACTTGCGTTCTTTATTTTCCTTGTCTTCCCCTTCAGCTTTCTTAGTGCCTGTGATTGATAGTGTGTTTTCTACAACCTCAATAGTCACATCATCTTTACTGAAGCCCGCAATGGCCATGGTTACACGATATTTGTCATCGCCAAGTAACTCAATGTTGTAAGGCGGGTAGGTGCTTTGTTTTTCTGCTCGAGACGCCGCATCCACAAGAGATGCAAGATGATCAGAACCAATAAATGAACGGTAAAGTGGAGATAGATCGATAGTACGCATAGTCATATCCTCAAAATTAAGCAATATGTTTAAAGTTTAAATGCCCCGACATTGCGGCGGCGGTTTTGTCGACCTGACCTTTCAGCGCCGACAAATACTATGTAGGGATAGCCCAAATCTTTTTCAACACGCAATCACTGTATTTTTTGAAAAAAATTTAAAATAATTCTCATCTATATGAATTTATTAGATTTATTTTTTTTAAAATAAGGCGGGTAAAAGAATGGCAAACGCGTTTCTTTGATAAAAGCAGGTCGGGTGAAATTAATGAATGAGGATAAAGACCCTAAATTAAACAAGTGTATGCGATGATTTTTATAAAACATTTAGCATTTGTTTAACCACGTTAATTGATTAGAAATGCTACAATTGGCCAAACACAACGTATTACCACTTTAATTGAAATTACACGAAATGAAAAAAGAAGTTATTGTTTTGAACTGTGGCAGCTCTTCAGTCAAGTTTGCCATTATTGATGCTGAAACTGGCGAAGCGGGCCTTACTGGAATTGCAGAAGCGTTAGGCAATAGCGATGCTAGCTTATCTTATAAGCTTAACGGCAAAAAAGAGAAACAAGCCTTACCTGAAAAAGCAGGTCACACCGAAGCGCTTAACGCGATTGCAGAGATAATTGCCAGTACAGGTGTTCAACCGATTGCAATCGGCCACCGCGTAGTGCATGGCGGTGAAAAGTTTAAAGGGGCTGCGCTTGTCGACGACAGCGTATTGGAAGCCATTGAAGATTACGCAAGCATGGCGCCGCTTCACAACATGGCGAATTTAAAAGGTATTGTTACCGCACAGGCGGCTTACCCGGATTTACCGCACGTAGTGGTGTTTGATACTTCTTTTTTCCAAACTCTGCCTAAGAAAGCCTTTATTTACGCCCTCCCCATGTCGCTGTATCGCGAACACGGCATAAGGCGCTACGGTTTTCACGGTACCAGCCATAAGTTTATTCTCGACAGCATGGCAAAAATACTTAATAAGCCGGTATCAGATACCAGTATTATCAGCGCGCATTTAGGTAATGGTTGTAGCGTTTCTGCCATCGAAAAAGGGCAGGCGGTAGATACCAGCCTTGGCTTTATTCCTCTCGAAGGTTTGGTAATGGGGACGCGCTGTGGTGATATCGATCCAAGCTTGCCAGGTACGCTGCAGAAAAAGTTAGGCAAAACCGCCGATGAAATTAGTGACCTTTTAAACAAACAGTCTGGCTTACTGGGTATTTCAGAGTTGAGTAATGATTGTAGAACGCTGGAAGACGCCGCCCTTGAAGGTCATGAAGGTGCACTGTTAGCCATTGAAATTTTCTGCTATCGCTTAGCGAAGTACATTGCTGGTTATATGGTAGCGGTTCCAACGCTAGACGCTATTGTCTTTACAGGCGGTATAGGCGAAAACTCATCGCTTATCAGAGAGACCACCATGGGTTACTTTGCTCATTTCGGCATTACGTTAGATGAGCAAAGGAATACGGATGCTCGATTTGGTCAGGGCGGAAAAATATCAGCAGAAAACGCATCGACCGCCGTTTACGTAGTACCTACTAACGAAGAGTGGGTTATTGCCGCGGAAGCCGCTACGTTCGCGTAATTTGAACACGCAATAGCAATCTGTAAGCTAAAGCAGGAGTATATATGTCTCGCAGAATTATGTTGATCCCAGTTGGCACCAGTGTGGGCCTAACAACGGTCAGCATGGGCCTTGTTCGCGCTATAGAAGAACAAGGTATAAAACTAAATTTTTTCAAGCCCGTAGCGCAACCGCGCCGCGGTGATAACGGTGAAGAACGCTCCACCGCAATCATAGCCCATCACGCTAGCGTATCGCCGATAACGCCGTTTGAACTCGACTATGTTGAGCGCATGATCAGCAACGACAGCACCGATGAACTACTTGAAGAAATTATCGAACGCTTTGAAGAGAAAAGCGTACAAGACGCTGTTACCGTTATCGAAGGGTTAGTGACCACTCGCCACCACCCTTACGCTGAACGATTGAATTTAGAAATAAGCCGTGCGTTAGATGCAGATATTGTCTTTGTTGCCGTGCCAGGTAACGATTCAACAACTGATATTAACCACCGACTTGAAATTGTTGTAGATACCTACGGCGGTCATAAAAGCCAAAAAGTAGTAGGCTGTATTTTCAACAAGGTCAACGCGCCGTTTGATGAACACGGTCGACTGCGCGCCGATATTGGTGCTATAGAGGCCCCTGAACATGACGAAGCGCGTACGCAAGCCCTTCGCGAATTACCTATTTTCAAAAAAGGCTTAAGCTTACTTGGTACCATTGATTGGAGTGCTGACTTAGTCTCTCCTCGTGCTACCGATGTCGCTAAACACCTCAATGCTACCTTGTTAAATGAGGGTGAATTGTCCGAGCGTCGCTTAAGCAGTGTAACCTTTTGCGCGCGAGAAATTCACAACATGACGCATACGTTAAAACCCGGCGCGCTACTTGTAATGTCTGGTGATCGCGGCGATGTTTTTGTGTCGTGTTGTTTAGCTGCGTTAAACGGTACTAAATTAGGTGCACTGCTTTTAACTGGTGGTTATCAACCAGATGAAAACATTATGGCACTGTGCAGCCAAGCGATGGAAACGGGGTTACCCGTTATGTTGGTAAATTCGAATACATGGCAAACGGCTCAATCACTGCATGCTTTCAATCAGGAAGTGCCGGTTGACGACAGCCAGCGTATTGAAAAAGTGATGGTGCATACCGCTGAAAGTTTAGATGCAAGCTGGGTAAATTCGCTTACGCAAAAAGTATCGCGCCAGAAAAAGCTATCGCCTTCTGCGTTTCGTTTTTATCTGACTAACCGCGCAAGACAAGTTAACAAGCGCGTAGTGCTGCCTGAAGGCTGTGAGCCAAGGACGGTAGTTGCGGCATCAATTTGTGCAAAGCGCGGTTTGGCGCGACCGGTACTCATTGGCGATGAGACAGAAATTCGCCGTGTTGCTGAGCAGCAAGGGGTAGTATTGAGCGATGGCGTAGAAATTGTTTCTCCGAGTGAGATAAAAGATGACTACGTTGAAGGCCTAGTTGCGCTTCGCGGCCACAAAGGTGTGACTGAAGTGGTAGCAAAAGAGCTACTGGAGGACAATGTTACGTTGGGCACTATGATGCTTCAGCAAGGCGACGTTGACGGGCTAGTCTCTGGTGCAGTTAATACCACCGCCAATACCATTCGCCCAGCGCTACAGCTTATTAAAACCGCTGAAAATGCATCTTTAGTCTCGTCGGTATTTTTCATGCTGTTGCCTGATCAAGTATTGGTTTACGGCGACTGTGCGATAAACCCAGACCCTAACGCGCAGCAACTGGCCGACATTGCTATTCAATCTGCAGAATCTGCACAGATGTTTGGTATTGAGCCACGTGTGGCAATGATAAGCTACAGTACAGGCTCGTCAGGTGCAGGTAGTGACGTAGAGAAAGTGCGCGAGGCAACTAAAATTGCACAAGAATTACGCCCTGATTTACTCATCGATGGCCCGCTACAATATGATGCAGCAGCAATCGAGAGCGTAGGTAAGAGCAAAGCACCAAACAGCCCGGTTGCGGGTAAAGCAAACGTGTTTGTGTTCCCTGACCTCAATACCGGAAACACTACTTATAAAGCGGTGCAGCGCAGCTTCGACTTAGTGTGTATTGGCCCTATGCTGCAAGGCATGAGAAAGCCAGTCAACGACTTAAGTCGCGGTGCGTTGGTGGATGATATTGTATTTACCATTGCCCTTACTGCTATTCAGGCGGCAGGTAATTAATAAAATTTAGCGTCTAATCCACATACATTAAATGAGAGCGGCGCCAAATGTAAGGCGCCGTTTTTCCAAAAGTAAAGCTCCAACCAACGCTTTTTGATTTAGTCATTTCGGCACGATTGAAAGAGTTTATTGAACAAAATAGCTAGATTAGCTATTTTGGAAGTATCACATATCAAGTGGGGAACAGGTCTATGAAAGTCATTTCAGCAACTGAAGCTAAAAATTCATTCGGAGAGCTGCTAATGAGTGTGCAATCTGAGCCAGTCTCAATTACCAGAAACGGTAAAGAGCAAGGCGTATTATTGTCCAGTAGAGAATACGCAGCGCTTAAACGTCAAGCGCTAGTATCGGCCGTCCAAGAAGGAAGGAAAAGTGGCAGAGCTGGTACTTTAGACATAGAAGCAATAAAAAATGAGGCCAAGGAACGAGTTGATAATTGATGCATATTACGATATCGAATCTTGCAAAAGAGGATTTAATCGATATCTGGCTTTATGGCCACAAAGTATGGGGCGAGTCATTAGCCGACAGGTACTTAGATGGCCTGTATGATGCAATTTCTTTACTTTCCTCAAACCCTTACCGCTACCCAGAATATCAAGATAAAAATGTTGCTCCGTTCAGACTTATGCCAATAAAAAATCACTTGATAGCCTATGAGGTAAGTGGCTCAAACATCTTCATAGTGCGCGTATTACACGAAAGTATGGATACGGTTTCAAGAATGTCGGTGAGCAGTCGGCCGTCGGAGTAACTAGGTAAAAACTTACGTTTAACTACACCGAATCGTTTTTTAAGAGCAGCTTTGCCCCATAAATACCAGTTCTCCACTCCAGAACAGTAAATGCTGTAGCCGATATTTTTTAACTTTCCAAAACACCTTTCAGATTGTGCTCTATAGGCCTAGTTGCGGTTGATATCGGCTCTCTTAAGTGTTATCGCAGACGCTAAAAGAAATAACGTCAATAGCCAAACACCTAACTCTTGCAGGTGGTAGTACGGTGTAAAACCGCGAGTTGCCACAACTGGCGCTGAAATATTACCGGCCATGAACTGAGGTAGGCGAGCTGTCACTTCGCCTTTGTGGTCTATAAAGGCCGTAATGCCATTATTCGTTGCCCTAACCACAGGGCGCCCCAACTCAAGAGCACGCATTTGCGCAATCTGCAAATGCTGAGCAGGACCGTGAGAGTGACCAAACCACGCATCGTTACTTACTGTAATGATCATGTCTGTATCTTCATATACGTTTGCCATAACTTGATGAGGAAACGCAATTTCAAAACAAATAGCGGGCGCTAGGTGGATGCCATTGGCTTCTAAGTTGGCTTGCTGATAATCACCGCGAGAGAATGACGACATGGGCAAGTCGAATAGAGGGGCCAGGGGGCGAAGCCAGTCTTCAAAAGGCACAAACTCACCTACCGGTAATAGGTGGTGCTTTGAAAAACGGTTACTGTGAAAATATTGGTAATCAGGGGACGTAGCATCTGGCGTGCGTTTACCAAGCACAATAAGGTTGTTCCACGCCTCGTCAGTTTCCCAGTTATAGTTAACAATACCAGTTATAAGAGCGGTGTTTTCTGTAAAAGCTCGTTCATTAACCTTGGCAAGATATGGTTGCGCCAATGGTTCAAGCTTGGGAACCGCCGCCTCTGGCCAAATAATCAGGTCGTTATCCCATAAGCTTTCGGTTAGCTTCCAATAGGTATCCATGGTAGGGCCATCTTGCTCAGGTACCCACCGTAAACTTTGTGCAATATTTCCCTGCGCCATGCCTACAAAATAAGTTTTGTTTGGGGTAACCCAGGTATGCTGTTTAAGCAGATAGCCGCTGGTAAATAAGCACAGCGCAACCAGCACTGCGTTGGCGAAAGTTCGCCTATTGTGAATCAGCGCAAATAGGGTAGCGCTAATAACGATAAGCGCGCTTATTCCTGTTTCACCAATAACAGGGGCAAAGCCAGACAGTGGGCTTTCTAGCTGGCTATAGCCTAAAGATAACCACGGAAAGCCACTTAGCATCCAACTTCGCAACCACTCGGCCACAACCCAGAAAAAAGGCAGTGCCATGGGCCATAAATGGGGCGAAAAAAACTTGGCGGTGAGTTTAGTGGCGAGCGCTGGATATAGCGCCAAGTAACCACAAAGTAATGCCATTAAGGCAATGGAACCGATAAGAGGTAATCCACCAAAGTCGGCAATACTGACGTGTACCCAACTAATGCCTGCGCCGAACCAGCCCGCACCAAATAGCCATCCGGCAAAAAACGGGCGATGTTTGAGCTTAATCACCTGTCGTATCGCCAGCGCGAGTGCAGGAATAGTTAACAGCCACATGTTAAAAGGTGCAAAAGCTAGCGTTAAGCTGGCGCCGCTTAAAATAAGAAGGAGATGGGGGAAAAACCGTTTCAGCATAGGTGTGATCTGATGGTGGTTATTAAGGTTGTTATAATTAACCTAGGGCGAAAGCGTCTTGCTTTATTTCGCCCCCAGGTAAAAGGCGCTTGCTAAGTTACTGCATTACTCAAGTGAAGGCACAGACACTTTAAGCTGAATAAGCCGACGTTTGTCCGAGTTGGTGACTTTGAATTGAATATCGCCAATGGTTATCTCGTCGTTGGTTTCAGGCATATGGCCAAACGCTTTAAGTACTATTCCGCCAATGGTATCCGCTTCTTCTTCACTGAACTTGGTTTCAAAAAATTCGTTGAAGTCGTCTACCGGGGTAAGCGCTTTAACGGAGTAGGTCGACTTATTCAGCGGGCGAATATCGTCGGTGCCGTCCTCTTCGGTATCGTATTCGTCTTCAATTTCACCCACGATAATCTCTAGAATATCTTCAATGGTGACAAGACCCGATACGCCGCCGTATTCATCGACAACAATGGCCATGTGGTAGCGCTGTTGACGAAATTCTTTTAGCAGTACGTCAACCCGTTTACTCTCAGGGACAATGACCGCAGGGCGTAAAATATCTTTCAGGTTAAATTCTTTTTCTGCATTAAAAGCGAACGCAAGCAGGTCTTTTGCAAGCAAAATACCTTCGATGTGGTCTTTATCTTCACTAATAACAGGAAAACGGGAGTGGGCAGATTCAAGCATGAGAGGCAGGAATTCTTCTACCTTCTTCTCAACATCTATGGTGGTCATTTGAGCGCGAGGGATCATGATATCCCTT
>CERD01045038.1_pt1 | contig 12488 bp, 10 predicted proteins | sample 530931 | NCBI WGS metagenome assembly CERD01 (sample SAMEA2621101, study PRJEB7988) | marine metagenome | isolation source: saline water (ENVO:00002010), including
TCGAATCCTAATCAGCCCCGAGTGTGATTTTCAATAATAGCACAAATGTCTCAGTGTTAAACGGTTTCTTTTTAAAATTGCTATAAATTTTAAGGGTTTGGCTATATTTCAAACAAAAAATATATCTAGCAATTCAACCGCTTACCGCCTCATGTTAAACGCAAGTTCGCGACTGGTGTTCACTTGGCTTACTATCGAATTGTTTTATATATAGGGGCGGCGGCTTATTTTTCAAGGGGTGCAATATGCAAACTGTATAAAAGGCAGGTGTGTAAGCTACAAGTTGTGCACTTGCTGTCGAAACTTTTAGCAAATTATTTAGGGGAAAAGTGCGTGTGCAAGGATGCAATTAGCGCTAATAACCATTAAAGTACGTGAGCATAAATAAAAGGCTAGTAGTGTAAATGTCTTCAGAATCCATATTGTATTCCCCCTATAATTTGCCATGCGGCGTAACGGTGCGTAACCGTCTTGTTAAAGCCGCTATGGAAGAAAACATGTCGAGTATGGGTAATTTACCCGGCGAGTCGCTCTACGCTTTGTATCGATATTGGGCTCACGGCAATTTGGGTATGGTGATCACTGGGAATGTGATGGTCGATAAGGCGGCGATGACAGGGCCTGGTGGCGTTGCACTTGAAAGCGAAACCGAACTTGCGCCATTTGAAAAGTGGGCAAAGATTATTAAGTCGAACGGCGCGCTTGCCGTAATGCAAATTAATCACCCAGGCCGGCAGGTATTTAAAGCGATGAAGGGAAAAGCGATAGCTCCTTCAGCGGTTCCGCTTGATATGGGTAAGCATTCGAAGCTCTTTGCTCAACCTCGCGAAATGACTTGCCAAGATATCCACGACGTGTGCAAACGCTTTGTACAAACCGCTAAGCAGGCCGAAAAAGCAGGGTTTGACGGTGTGGAAATTCACGCTGCTCACGGTTATTTACTTACTCAGTTTTTATCTCCGCTAACCAATCAGCGTCAAGACGAGTGGGGCGGTTCTATAATCAATCGCGCTCGTTTATTAATAAATATCGTCAGCCAGGTACGTGCAGTGTGTGCCAAAGATTTCATTGTGATGGTTAAGCTTAACTCTGCTGATTTTCAGAAGAACGGTTTTTCTTTTGATGATGCGTGTGAGGTGGTTAATCGCCTTGAAGCGCTTGGAGTGGATGTGGTTGAACTTTCTGGTGGTAGCTACGAAGCGCCAGCGATGCAAGGTCAAACCCGCGACGATACTACATTGGCACGAGAAGCCTATTTTCTTGAATTTGCGCATGCACTGGAAAGTAAAACCGACATTCCACTTATGACCACAGGTGGTATTAAGCGCGCTGAAGTTGCCGAGCGGGTAATTCAGCAAGGCTGCGAACTGGTAGGTTTAGCCAGTGCGCTCGCCATTACGCCTGATCTCGCAAAGAAATGGCAACAGGAATGGAGTTATTCAGGCATTATTCCCCATTGCGCTTGGAAAGATAAATCCCTTGCCAGTCTTGCCAATATGGCTATGGTGCGAAGACAGTTAAGGCGTTTAGGAAATAATTTAACAACGCTAAGAAACCCTTCTCCGCTGTGGAGCCTTATTCTAGATATGTTGCACCGCAAGAAAATGACAAAGCGAGATGTGAATTAATGCAACTTAAAGGCACACTCGGCTGTTAGTTGATTCGCTCCGCCAAAAAGAAAACCAAGGGCTTAGTGATTTATTTGCTACAGCGAATAGAAAAACACAGCGTTAAACGCTGTGTTTCATCATCCGTTCTTTCTGGCGTTGCCAGTCTTTGTCTTTTAAGGTGTCGCGCTTATCGTGGGCGTGCTTACCTTTAGCTAAGTGAATTTCTAGCTTCACCCAACATTTCTTCCAATACATGGAAGTAGCGACAATAGAGTAACCCTGGCGGTCTCGAGCACCCATTAAGCGATCTATTTCACGTTTCTTTAGCAGCAGTTTGCGGGCGCGCTCTGGTGCAGCAACCACGTGGGTAGAGGCCTGATTCAACGGACTAATTCTACAGCCCACTAAATACGCTTCGGCGTTTTGAATAATAATGTACGCGTCAGTGATATTAACTTTACCTGCGCGAATACTTTTAATTTCCCACCCCTGAAGCTCCAGACCTGCTTCGAACTTGTCTTCTAGAAAATAGTCGTGACGCGCCTTTTTATTTTGCGCGATATTTCCAGAGGTGTTTTTGTTGGCTTTGTTCTTTTTCATACTCGCTATTATACTGATTGTTCGGGGGAATGTCTTTAGTTGTCATTAATAACTCATATGGGGGCATTTGGTTCAAAACCGAATACAAGCGAAGCAATTTTTCTGTGATACAATGCCGCCAATAGTTTTAATAGTAGTGGAATCAATGCCAAGTATTCATAGAAGCGCGCTGGTAGCACATAGCGCAGAAGCCATGTTTAACTTAGTAAACGATGTAGCTTCTTACCCTGAGTTTTTACCAGGTTGTACCGATAGCAAAATTCTCGACACATCTACGCAAAGCATGAAGGCTTCTTTATTAGTGGCCAAGGCAGGTATAAAACAGTGGTTTACTACCCACAACGTGTTAGAGCCAGGCAAGAGCATTCAGATGCAACTTATCGATGGGCCGTTTCGCTCACTAACAGGTGGATGGACGTTCTCTGCGCTTTCTGAAGAGGCCTGCAAAATTGAACTTAATTTAGAGTTCGAATTCAGCAATAAGTTGGCTGAAATGGCGTTTGGAAAAGTGTTTAATAGCTTAGCCACAAGTATGGTTACTGCGTTCACTGAGCGTGCTAGGAGCGTTTACGCATGAGCAATAAACTCATTAATATTGAAGTTGCCTATGCATTGCCCACCAAGCAAGCCATTGTAGAAGTGGCTATTCACGAAAACGCGACGGTTGAAGAGGGGATTGCTGCTTCAAACATTACCGAGCAGTTTCCAGAAATTGATTTAAAGGCCGCTAAAGTTGGCATTTGGAGTCGCGTGGTTAAGCTTCGCGATACCCTGTCAGACGGCGATCGTATTGAAATTTATAGGCCCCTTATTGCAGACCCGAAAGAGATACGCAAGCGCAGGGCTGAAAAAGCAAAGGAAGAGGGCAGGGCTGATAAGGTAACGGGCGGGAAAGTAAACCCGCTTAAGGCGAAGTCTTAATTGCTTTCTAATTAACAACAGAAATAAAAATGGCCTTCAAATTGAAGGCCATTTTTTTAAGAAGAATACTATTTAGCTTTTTTCTGAAATACTTCCCAGTTCCAAAAACGGTGAGGCGTCGATGTCTTCTGCATCCATCATGCTAGCGATACGCTGAACGGTTGCTACCATTTGGCTTTGTTCCCATTCTTTTAGCTGAGAAAAGCGCTCAACGAAATGCTCTTGTAACGGACGAGGTGCATCCACTACCGCTTCCTTACCGCGTTCGGTTAAGAAAACGCCGACCTTTCTTTTGTCTTGCGTACTTCTAATGCGAGTCGCTAAGTCTCGTGATTCTAGCCTATCCAGAATATTGGTAATGGTTGCAGGGCTTAAGTTAATATTCTCTGCAATTTCGCGCACCATAATACCAGGGCGCTCTTCAATGTTCTGCATAACCAATAGCTGCGGGCCTGTTAGCCCCACGTGTTTGCTTAGCTGCTTGCTGCGTAGGTCTACAGCGCGAATTACGCGCCGTAGTGCCACTAATAGTTCTTCTTCTTTTCGCATGTTACTTCCAACAAATGCGCAACCCTTAAGGGTTACTTAAGCAAATGAATAAAATGTTGGTGTTTATGATAGTGATCGATCACGTCATTAATAACCGAAATTTTCGACCAGCCCATAATGTCATAGTTTTGACCACCTTCACTTAGGTGTACTTCGGCGCGATAGTACGTGGCCTTTTCGTTTTCGTCCAGTCTTGGTGTGTCAGTTGGACCAAATTCAGGCTGTTCTGTCGACGTTGGATACACCGCATAAACGAATTCCGGGTCTCCTCCTAATTCCACTGTTAAGGTAAGAGCTTCCTCGGTATCCTCAATTCTTACATCGAATTGCTGTTCTTTAAACTCTTCACCAACTTCAGTCATGGCAGGTTTAACCACCTTGTTGATGTAGCGTCTTACCGCTTTCTCATCTGGGAAGGTAACAATGTTTTCTAATCGTTCTTTCCAGTTTTTGTCAGAGTCACTATGCTGTGGCGAGCCTGCCAGCACCATTAAGCTTTCTCGCTTATAAGATTCTATACGCAGTGCTTTCAATAGCCCGGATATGGCAATAAGCAAGACAATAGCAAATGGCAGTGCAGCGGCAATAGTCATGGTTTGAAGTGCACCTAATCCGCCAGCATATAGAAGTATAGAACTCACAATACCTACACCAACTGCCCAGTAAACACGTTGCCATAGTGGGGTGTTGTTTTCACCGTGTGAACACAGCATGTCGACTACCATTGCGCCTGAATCACACGAGGTTACAAAGAATATAATCACCATAAGTACGGCGATAAAGCTCAGTACTGAAGAAAAAGGAAACTGTTCTAAAAATACAAATAGTGCGACGGAGGTATCGTCGTTAACCATTTGAGCAAGTACATCTTTTCCTTGTACCAAAACTTGGTCGATAGCACCGTTACCGAATATGGTCATCCAAAATAGGGTAAACGCTGAAGGGATAAGTAGTACACCGATAACGAATTCGCGAATAGTACGGCCGAATGAAATACGCGCTATAAACAGGCCTACGAAAGGCGCCCATGCTAACCACCAGCCCCAGTAAAAGATGGTCCAGCCACCAATCCAGTCAGTTTTCTCATAGGTGTATAAGTTAAAAGTGTTTCTCACAATGTCAGACAGGTATGCGCCAGTATTTTGCATAAAGGCCTGTAGCAAAAATACCGTTGGACCTAAAAACAACACGATTAACAGTAGGATAATAGCCAGCACCATGTTGGTTTCTGAAAGGCGACGAATACCTTTGTCCAGTCCAGTGGTAACTGAAATTACTGCTAAGCCAACCACACCGGCCATAATGGCAATTTGAACGCCTGTATTAGAAGGCAAACCAAACAAATAGTTAAAGCCAGCATTAACTTGCGATGCGCCAAAACCAAGAGACGTTGAAATACCAAATACCGTCGAAGTAACGGCAAATATATCAACCACATGGCCTGGCCAACCGTAAATCCGGTCGCCGATAAGTGGGTAAAGCGCAGAACGAAGCGTTAGAGGTAAGTTCTGTCGGTAGGCAAAGTAGCCGAGTATAAGCGCTACCACTGCATAAATAGCCCAAGCGTGAATACCCCAATGGAAAAAGGTGGTTTTCATGGCTTCTCGTACGGCGTCTATACTTTCTGCCTGTGCAGTGGGCGGGGCCATAAAGTGCATTAATGGTTCAGCTACACCAAAGAACATGAGTCCGATACCCATACCTGCAGCAAACAGCATACTAAGCCAGGTGCCAAAGCTAAATTCTGGCGTAGCGTGGTCAGGGCCCAGTTTAATTTCCCCGTAGCGAGACATCCCTAAATACACTACTGCGAGAACAATAATCGTAACCGTTAATACGTAAAACCAACTACCGTTAGATACGATTACATCCTGCAATTTTTGGAAGATACTGTCTGCTAGTTCAGGCGTACCAGCAGCGAAAATAAGTAAACAGATTATTAAGGCAGACGATGTTAAAAACACCGGCTTGTTGAGTGGAGATTTATTTTCTGTCTCAGTCACGCAGTAATTTCCTTTCACCTTTGTTTGAATTTAGGTTAATACGTTGAAATATACAGCATGGAGCACTTTTTATAAACATCAGATGAAATAATTCGATTTGTATGCATTTGTACTGCACTTATCCATCAAACTTAATTTTGGGTGAAGAAAATGCTCTGTTAATTAGACTTTGGGTTATGTTTTCGCAACTTTAGGTTAATTATTAATCGTTAGAGTAGAAATTAAAATTAGTTGGTGTATTGTAATATATGATCTTTTTGATATGTGTATTAACTAAACACAATCCGAAGAAATAAAAAAACAACTGAAGGAAACACACACAAATGCGAAAAACTCAGCTTAGCTGTGCAATTGTCGCTGCACTGGCATCCACCTCTCTGGCGGCGCAGGATACGGGCGCGCCCGCTAAACTTGAAACCATTGAAGTTACCGCCACAAAACGAAGTGAATCAATTCAAGACGTACCTGTTGCGGTTTCTGCACTTGACGGAAAAGCGCTAGAAAATCTTGGTATTGATAACTTCCAAGACTACGTAGAGTTTTTACCTAACGTTGTATTCCAGGGGACGGGCCCAGGCCAAAACGAAATTTACATTCGCGGCGCTGCTACCACCCAATCAAGTATTACCCTTTCATCGGTCCAAGCGCTTCAGCCGTCTGTCGCTTTCTATCTTGATGAAATGCCTGTTTCCATGGCCGGTCGAAACTTAGATATTTTCGCTACCGATGTAGAGCGTGTAGAAGTACTCCCCGGGCCACAAGGTACGTTATTCGGCGCCAGCTCACAGGCAGGTACTGTTCGACTTATTACCAATAAACCCGACCATTCTGGTTTCGCCGCTGGTTTTGATACCAGTATTTCCACCACTAAAGGCGGAGATATGAGCAATACGGTTGAAGCGTACTTTAACGTTACGCCAACCGACAACTTAGCTCTTCGTGTTGCTGCGTATAACGAAAGCCAAGGTGGTTGGATAGACAATATCGAAAACGACCCAAACAACGGCGGCTATATCGGTAGTGCTGTGGTTATCGACCGTATATCAGGTGGTGCGCTTCAGGCTCAAGGTATAGACCCTGCTGATATGGATACACGTCGTGAAATTAACGGCTTTAATCGAAGCGAAGCTGCGGTAGTAACGCCAAGAAACAGTGAGCATGTAGAAGATAACTTTAACGATGCGGTTTATTCAGGTGCGCGTTTCGGCTTGTCTTACATTATCAATGAAGATTGGGATTTGTTGGTTCAGCACACCGAGCAAACGCTCGACACCGAAGGTGTATTTGCATACGACCCAACGGTAGAGGGTGAAAGCTCTGCAATTCGCTTTCAAAGCGATGAAAATTCTGATGAATTCGGTTTAACAACGTGGACGCTGAACGGCCGCCTTGAAAAACTCGATGTGGTTTACACCGGCGGTTACTTAGATCGCGAAATTGACACCCTTACCGACTACACGGGTTATACAAACGGTGGCTTATTCTCGGCATATTACGTGTGTACGCATTATGAAACACCAGATAATCCAGATGACGCACGTTGTCTTGACCCAAGTAAGTATTACAAAGAAGACACCACAAGCACTCGCTTAACCCACGAGCTACGCTTCAGCACAACCATGGATACACCATGGCAGCTAACCGCAGGTGTGTTCTACGATGAACAAGAAGTGGCTTCAGTAGGTCAGTTCAAAATTGCTAGCCCCGAGATTTTCGAGAACTTAGCAAGTTCGTGGAACGCGCTTGCAGGCGATCGCGGTATTAACAGCGACGGCGGTCCTTTCTCGCCAGAAATCAGTTTTGTTAACGACGTTACCCATACTATCGAGCAAATCGCGGTATTTGGTCAATTGGGTTATGAAATTACCGACACAGTAACGGCTACCGTTGGTGCTCGCTGGTATCAGATTGATGATATTTACCGTGGTGCAACGTCTACCCGTGACGTAACAAGTCGTTTAGAAGCCTATGGTCAAGGCGTTTTAGACCCAGCAGTTTACGATGACCTAGGCCTTGACGGTCAAGGTGTTGTAGACGCAATACAAGACGGTTCTCTAGATATAGGCTTGTTGGGTGACGACGGTGTGTTAACCGTAGACGACACTATCTTCAAATTTGGTCTAGATTGGAAAGTAAACGAAAACGTATTGTTATTCGCAAACTATTCAGAAGGTTTCCGACCACCGGTAACCAACCGTTTAGGTGGTGACGCAGCAGCGAATAACACGGGCGCGTTTGCAGATTTCCGCGTGCCGGTTTATTCAACCACAGATACCCTCGATAACTATGAAATTGGCCTTAAAGGTGATTTCTTAGACGGTATCTTACGTGTCAACGCAACCGGTTATTACTCAGAAATTTCAGACTTGCAGACCTCTCGCTTCGACCCTACCAACATCAGCTTCTTGGTATTTACCGATAACGTAGGTGATGCAGAAGTTAAAGGTATTGATGCAGATATAACGTGGTTGGCCTCTGATAACCTAGTTATTAACGCAGCGTTCAGCGTGTTAGATACTGAACTAGTCAGTATCAACTCTGAACTTGAAGGTATTTCAGCAGGGGTGGGTAGCAAATTACCGTACTCTGCAGACTTCTCTGGAAACATTAGTGCTCGTTACTTCTTTGAGCTAGATGGCGGTAAAGAAGGTTTCGTTAATGCATCACTTACGTACACTGGCGATCGCCTTGCTGGCATGGTCATGAATGCCTACGCCATGGAAGATGCCACGCGCTTGATTTACGGTACAGGTTCTGGATTGAAGATTGAAGACGAAGGTGAAGTGTTTAACGGTGCGACCTATCCAGGCGCAGACGGTGAAACCATTCGCGGTGGTCGTTATATCCAAGAAAGTTACGTAATTGGTAACGTTTCAGTGGGTATGTCGTATGAAAGCTGGAAAGTTGAAGCGTTTATCGACAATGTTTTCGACAAGTCGGCTATCTTAAATATCGATACCCAGCAGTTCACGCCTAAAGTCGTGACGAATCGTCCACGTACTATCGGCTTACGCTTCTCTTACGATTATTATTAATAGTAAGCGATGATTAATAGTATAAATTAATCATGTAAAAGCGTTTAAACGGCAGACTTTACGTCTGCCGTTTTCATTACTAATGCTTGAAGAATTAGGTACTATTAATTTCATCGAATTAACAGCACTGCAAACAGGCGCTACTAAGAATTATAACGAAGGCTATGACACCAGAAGATATCCAATATGAAATACGCGCTATTAAACAAGCGCTGCAACGCGCTCAATTCTTATTAGCCAATGAACGCGTTGATCACCTATTGTCCACGTCGCTTAGCGAGCAGCAACGCTTAGAAGTCCATTATCTTGCAGCGGTTACACATAGAATGGCAAAGCAATATGATGAGGCCTTTCGTCATATCGACGTACTGCTTTCACTTTCTCCCGATTACGGCAGGGCGTATCAAGAGCTTGCTTATTGTCATGAAGCGAAGGGTAACGGTAAAGAAGCGTCGAGCGCGTTTTTTAAAGCAACGCATTTTAATCCCGCGTTGATCAGCAGTTGGAAAAAACTGCTGTCAATTTATCAACGTCACAATGATGTCACTGCGGTACAAATGGCAACCAAGCAAATAGCGCACTTGCAGTCGCTACCAGCGCCTGTATTAGGGGCTTACGACCTTATGTACGAAAAGCAGTTCGCTGCTGCAGAGCAGGTATGCCGGCAGTTTCTGACCAAGCACAAGCATCACCCCGAAGCAATGATGCTACTTGCTGAAATAGGCATGCAACTTAAGGTTTATAGCGACGCTGAGTTTCTTTTAGAAAGCTGTGTTGAGCTTTATCCAGATAATGAAAAAGCAGCCTTAGCCTATCAAAATGTGCTGTCTAAGTTAGGCAAGTTTCCAGAGGCGGTACAAGTGGCTCGCCAAAGGTTAGAGCATAACCCCACTAGCTTTAGTATAAAAACCAGCTTGGCCCATGCGCTTGTTGGTGTAGGGCAATTAGATGAGGCCATTACTGTTTACCGTGATGTACTTGCAGAAAACCCGGATAGACCCAAAGTGTGGGTATCGCTTGGCCATGCGTTAAAAGCAAAAGGGGATACGCCTGATGCGGTTAGTGCGTACGAAAAGGCCATAGACTATGCCAGTGACTACGGCGACGCCTATTGGAGCCTCGCAAACACGAAAACCTATAAGTTTAGTGACGCACTACTTGCGCAAATGTCTGAACAGCTAAACAGCAATGCTATAAAGTTAGAAGATAAAATACATGTGTGCTTTGCACTAGGTAAAGGGCTTGAAGACCGGGGAGAGGCTAGCAAAGCCTTCAATTATTACCAGCAAGGTAACAGCTTAAAGCGCAGCACCCTTCAATTTGATATTGCAAGGACAGAGGAAGCGCTAAACGCACAGCAGCGCGCTTTCTCAAGTGAAGACTTTAATAAAGTAGAAGGTTGCCAAGCGCCTGACCCTATCTTTATTGTCGGCTTGCCGCGTGCAGGCTCAACGTTATTGGAGCAAATTCTCGCGTCACACTCAAAAGTCGATGGCACCATGGAGCTTCACGATATATTGGGCATTGCTTCATCGTTAAGTCATCAAAAGACGCCTTATCCATTGAACGTTAATGCGTTAGATGGAGAAACGCTTGAAAAGCTTGGCGCGCGTTATATCGAGCAAACTCGTGCTTACCGACAAGGCGCGCCATTGTTCATCGATAAAATGCCCAATAACTTTATTCATATTGGCCTAATTAAGAAGATACTGCCTAACGCTAAAATTATCGATGCGCGAAGAAATCCTATGGACTGCTGCTTTAGCGGCTTTAAGCAGCTATTCGGTGAGGGGCAGGAATTTAGTTACTCGCTTTCCGATATTGGGCGCTATTACAAAGCTTATGAAAAGCTTATGGATCACTGGCACGCGGTGCTGCCGGGGGAGATTCTTACCGTACAGCACGAAGAGGTATTAGACGATTTAGAAGGCCAGGTCAGACGTATCTTAGATTTTTGTGGGTTAGACTTTGAAGAAGCGTGTTTAGCATTTCACCAAACCAAGCGGGTTATTAAAACGCCGAGTTCTGAACAGGTTCGCCAACCTATCTACAAAACAGGAATGGGGCAGTGGAAACCTTTTGAGGTATATTTGTCGGCGCTTAAAGAGGCGTTGGGTAAATAACTTACAATAGAGTGAATGACCCGCAAATCATTGAATAAAGGGGCCTGGTTAATCTTAACCAGGCCCTTTTTTTATCCAAAGCTTATATCTAGCGCTTTTATCTACAGTATTCGCTAGCAACGCAGGGCTTCAATGGCTAAGAAGTACACGAGAGCTAAAATATAGCCAAATTTTAAAAATAGTTAATAAACCCATAATCTAATCCTTAACCCCTTACGTTTAAATCCTTAGAAGCGTTTTTACCTTACAGAAAGGAGTTAATACGGGGTATGAAAAATCAACACGACAAATCAGACAGTAAGAAAACGCCCAAAGGTGAGACAAAAGAGGAATCAGGTCACACCAACCAGGTTTCAGAGTCGGAAGCGGAAGCGGCAAGCCCGTACGCTTCGTCAGTAGCCGGGGAAGAAGACCCAGGCGTTGCACTAGAAGAGTGGGTTAAGAGTAACGGACCGTCTAAATCTAAAGCAGATAAGCCATAGTGGATAAGCCAATAAGTGACGTGTCTCACCAAATCCTAAGAAGAACTTGGTGAGACGAGCTGTTTAGGGTTGGCTTAGTATTTGCGACGTTTAAGCCCTGTTTCCGCCAAGATCTTCGCTGAAATCTCTTCTATGGAGTACTTGGTACTATTTAAGAATGGAATTTTTTCCTTTCTGTATAAGTTTTCAACTTCCCTCAACTCCATCCTACATTGTTGAATAGACGCATATTTACTGTTTGCTCTTCGCTCTGAGCGTATTTGGTGTAGACGGTCGGCGGCGATGGTTAAACCAAACAGCTTGTGTTTATAGCGTCGAAGGGTAGGAGGAAGCTTTAACATGTCGCCCATGTCTTCTTCAGTAAACGGGTAATTAGCTGCTTTGATTCCATACTGAAGTGCTAAATACAGGCTTGTTGGTGTTTTTCCAGAGCGGGAAACACCGGTAAGAATGATATCTGCCTCATCGTAGTCTTTTAAGTTCGAGCCATCATCATTGGCCAATGCATAGTTTACGGCTTCAATTCTAATGTCGTAAGTGGTTTCGTGGATACTGTGAGTGCGGTGTTTTTCTGGTTTTGATGGAACACCTAATACTTTTTCGAGCGGAGCAACGAACTGATCGAGGAAATTGTAATTAATGCCCACCGATTTCGAAATAATCTTGCGAACATCTACATTCACAATTGTATAAAAAACGAGCGGCCGCTCTCCGGTGTCTTGAAAACTTTCAGAAATTTGCTGCAACACTTTTGTGAGCTTGTTCCTCAGTTTCAACGAAAGGAATGGTGTTGTGATTAAACGAAACGGGGAACAGAGAAAGCAGGGCGTGGCCAAAGACCTCTGCAGTGATGGCAGTACCATCTGAAATATAAAAAGCTGTACGCACAACATATCCTTAACATTGGTGTAATTTTATTACAAAAGTAATAAAGGGTTTACATTCTGAATTTCCCCATTCTAAGATTATTTCGTCGAAAAGCTACACGGTTCTTGTGAATGATGGCAATTATCAACAGGTTTGCTGTCAAACGTAATGGACGGCGTTATGGGTGATAACACCCACACCTCGACAACAATTTGATTTGTTTCAGGCGATAATAAGCACAAACCTGGAACTTACCTCATACCCTACACATAAAAAAGCTGGAGGCTTGGGCTGTGCA
>CERD01035239.1_pt1 | contig 12436 bp, 15 predicted proteins | sample 530931 | NCBI WGS metagenome assembly CERD01 (sample SAMEA2621101, study PRJEB7988) | marine metagenome | isolation source: saline water (ENVO:00002010), including
ATCCGGCAACGCAAGAAATTCTTTCTTTGACTGGTTATTGATGAACTTAAACTTCTTCGTCATAACATAAATCTTCTTCTTTTTTTAAAGCTATCAAGTCGCTTTTGCTTGCGTTCTGCTCTCTGTTCAAACCAATCATAGATTGGACTTAGCTGCATATAATCCATTGTCAGGATTTGCTTTATGGACTCTTCACTAAAGCCTGTAATGACCATTATATCAGTCGTGCTTGCACCGTTTCGGTACATTTCAATAACGCATGTTCGGACAAGTGAAATTCGTCTTACACCCTTATCCCAAAGCCCAGCATCGCTAATCAATGAATCAAGCTTCTTATTCATGGCATAGGGGCTTATTGCACTCCCCCTACTCTGAGTGGTGAAAGGCTTTAGGCTGTCAGCTACAAGCAATGCCGAATTAGGATCTAACCCTTTGTAATGCTTATGCGGATAGCTATTTATTTTGTGTGTAATGAGCCAGTCAAAATAGGATTCAAACGCCCTTTTAAGCTCAGGATGACTCAACACAATTGGACGTTCGTAACCATCGCGGGTAATCGAAGCAGGCACCACTACAACTTCATTCAACAGGCCCTCTGGTGTCATGAAGAGCCGGTTCGTGATCAGCGTTAGCTCAATCTCTCTAAGGCCTGCCACTGTAGCCAAGAGAATGAGTAACTTGTTTCTGTGTCTTAGTTCACTCTGCCTGCCGCAGTTTCGAGGAATTAGCTGCTCCCACAGTTCAGAGTTTGTTATCGGCCTACCTTCCATTTGCGCGCATATTTATAGGTATAATTGCGCTTATTGTGCCGACCTATTTACCAGATAGCAATCAACACACTGGGAATGCCTTTAATATAGACAGGTTGGAAGCGACGAATAGGAAACGGTAAATGTGGTGTTGGTAAGACAGTCACTGCTATTAACGTCGCAGCGAGTATGAATCTATATTACTCAGTATGACACTTTATTACTCTCCCACACTTCACTCAACTCTTTCGCGAAGCAAATAATCACGTTAGGTTTATATTTACTAGTATGATGGTCTTTGAAGATCTAGGGTTAATAAAAGCTCATTTGTGGCCATACTGTTTTTAAAACAGCCTTTACATTTTCTTTGATAGGCATATACGCCATCAATAAAAACTACCGCTACATTATTCCTGAAAGTTAGTATTTCAAAATCATTATCCCAAATCACACGAGTTGGAACCCCCCAGGAGTCTATCACTTTAAAAATAGTATCTCCTTTTTTAAGGCGTTTTTGGTTTAATCTTTCAATATCTTGATCACTCCAGTTACCTTTTCTTCTACCAGTGTTCCATTTGAAAGAATATGCGGTATACCAGGGGTGATAGTCCGGTGCAAAGCCAATACTCTTTGCTTTTTGAAGGTCCTTCCAATATTCGGGGAATTTTTGATAGAAGGCATCCCATTCCTCGTCAGTAAGCTTGTTGGCATAGTACAAATAATCAGGGACATATAATTCTGCCTCATCTGCAGAATTAAAACCTACCGGTTTGAAATTACGTGGATGATTAACACACGCCATAAGTGTAAATGAAAAAATAATTGCGAGAGTCAATCTCATAAGATAGCCAGTTATTAATTTTCTTTGCAGTGTAATACTTCACGATAGAGATATATACCTTATTCTTTCCAGAAAGAGGTTACAATTTGTGTAGTTAAAACAAGGATGTTTGTGTATGCCAAGAATCAAACCTGCCTTTAAGAGGACTTGCAAAAGTTGAGAAGGACGAACATAAGCAATTGTTCCACGCTTTAGAACTTATAGGTCAATTGCGTCATTCGCTCAAGCAGTCTTATCGAGTATCAACCTGAACTACTCAGTATGACGCTTTAATACTTGCATGAATTTTCGCAAATTGAATATCCAAAGGTTCGTCTGGCCAGCATAAAGCGTTGAGATACGATGCGTTTGTCTAAACCGGGGATGTTGGCGCTTCTTTTAATCTCGGCCTGAACTTTATCCTTGCTAAAAAATAGATACGTTTGTCTTAAACTATTTAATCCAACGACATAATTGCCTTCATACATTTCAAAGCAAACATGCCTATAAGCTATCCAGGTGAGAAAGAGCCCGACAGCAATCAATCCCAAGAGTATTACAATGTGAATTTCTAGAGGAACACTGAGTATTACACTAGCGGGTAAAACATAACACAGGATCATATACGCCGGCACAATGGCCAAAGGGAACGATTTGTGTATTTCGAAGAGATAAAGAAGCGAGTCAGGCCGCTTATATCTTCGAGTATCGAGCACATTAAACCCGGCAGACTGAAGGATCAGGTCTAAATCGGCCTTGCCCACTCCAGGAATCAGAAAGGTTGTTTGCTGAGCATTAAAATGCATAAACCTGATATTATATTTACCAAAAATCCTCATAAAAAAGCTTGTTGTGACCTCAATATATTCAACGTCTTTTACAGAGATTTGCCAGGTTTTCCGTTGAACCATTCCCACCTTTCCACACACAGTTTCACCAATAAGCTTATATCTGGCAAAGGAGAAGTCGTATAGGTAATGTGCAATTCGACCCAGAATGCATGTTAGTAGGTAAATAGGAAGTGAAACCAGTAACGTGCCCAACAACGGGATTAACCCCATTGTGACAGTTTCACTTATAATTTGCTTTGCAGCATTCGGTTGTGTAACTGGTACAGTCGCAAACATACTCAACGACATCATTATTGGAATGATAATGACGAGGCCAGTGCTAAGATATGGGAATAAAGGGCCTGTAAGCGCCCCCAGAAGACTATTGCTACTTATCCTCCGTCCATGCACCGATGACGCTTTGCACTTATTCATCGGCAAAATATCTTCAGCCAATTGGCGCTGGTAATTGCAAAGGTGTTTGAGTACAAGGGCCGGCTCAGCTTTTCCCTCTAAATATACATTCAGGGTTTTAAGTCCAAATAATTGCTGGGCCAATGATTGGTCCCAATGGCAATGAACAATATCTTTTGTATTAATCTGAAGTAAGTGCCGCGTATAGCCGCCCCAGCTCAGAGAAACTGTCGAAGTTGAAATACTGAAACGATATCTTTGATATTGTCGAAAAGTAAGCCAAGCTATCAATATCGAAATCAGTAGGATTAACGCAACTTTTCCTCCACCTGTAAACCATATAGCAATGCTCATACTGCCAAGCATAAAAAGGTATTGTTTGCCGGACTGCCAACATTCCTTCAAGGACTCCCCCACTAATAATGGGAGTGATTGTGGACTAAGATTTTGCCAATTGTTCATTGTTCGGCTCAAGCGAATCAGATGTTGCTATATCCAAGATTAGAAGTAGAGCTTCGAGGCTTTTTTCATCTACGGCGCCAATGCGTATCGTTTCCTTTGGACTTCCTGTGGTGTAGAAGGAAATAGTTGCTAATCCAAAAGCCTTCTCTACAAAATTTTTAGTGATGTAAACGTGGGTGATACTTTCTCGCCCAATGAAAGTCCAATGCAGAGATATTAACCCCCTTCTGAGCAAGACAAAATCGCCATTCGTATGAGCTGAAACCCGTCCTGCACATTTAAAGAACCAAACCATCAGTAATAAAATCAGACAAAGATTGCCGCAGATAAAAGCAAGTGGACGTGAAAGAAGCCAATGCGCAGTGCGCCAGGCAAAACTTGTCTCAGGAGCAAAGAGATGTAGAACAAAAAAAACAGCAGCAGCAACGGCAGTGTATTTTAATGAGCTCACTAATGCATAAACCCAACCATTCACATGCAGCAAATTTGGGTAAGTGTTTTGTATTTCTCTAAATGATAGTGCGCTTTTCATTACTAACATCCTTCACATTTGGGATAAAATTAGCAACAAAATTAGGCACTATTCATATTAGAGCTGGCCAATTGTTAGCTTGTGACGAATTGAGCAGGGAGTAATTTGAAGAAGCAGCGGTTAATTAGACACGTTATTTCTTTTCTTTTTTATCAAATCAAGCCACCAGGGCAACGTAAGCATTGGCCCCAAAAAAAACCCGATTTTAGCCAATATCTCTGAGTAAAAAAGAGGGATCCCCAAGTTATTTGTCACAACGATTGGTATCTCAATAAACGTAGAGCCCATTACAACCAATGCAACATGGTCTCCCATTTTTGTTGGTTCGAGCACCCAAGAAACGTCGTGTAGCGAATCTGAACCCTTTGATATAAAGGTTTGCTTTTCTGCTCTTGGACTTGTTCTAAATGCTGGAGCATTCAAACTAACTGTAACTTCACATGACGGTTCTTCAGCTTCCTCAGCAATGACAGGCTCTGGCTCTGAATTCCCATCCGGGTAAAGTAGTTGCGAAGACAAATCAAGAGTATAGATTTTTTGTTTCAGAGTTTTGATTGTAAGAGATAAAGATTGGGAGTCGGAGATCGACATGACTTGCTTTACATCATAATTTTCGATTGTCGAATGACACTCATATCCGCCACTACTTAGAGCCCAATGACTAGGGTAACCAGGTGTCAATTGCTGTAAATAAGTCGAATACGTTATGGATAAAGTAAAAACAACCACGCCAAAGAAGGCGACCAGTTTAGCGATATTCCCTGTCATCTATAATCCCTATTCACTGTTGGCAAATGCCTTAGACACCAAGTTACCTCGTAACGGTTATTTAAATCAAGTTAGTTACAGACTTCGTAAATTAAACATTAGATGGTTTATTAATCATATCCAGTTCAGTTTCAATATAAAGTTCAGGCGAAATTTCAAATAGCGCTTTTTTTAGTAACGAGACATCATACGCTCTGGAAGCCTTTATTTCGATCAACGGCACCTTTGCTTTTTGCATAACGTCCCTGACAAAATCATCCCGCTTTTGCCTATCTTTATTAGCATGTGAACTATCGTGCAGTTCAATCGCGCAGATAATATTCATTTGCTTGTCGGTAAGCACGAAATCTAGGTGCTTCTGAGCAATTTTACCTAACGCACTCATTTTGCGATGGCCGCGTAGACCGGGTTTTACTGTGATGACGTCTGCTAACCTTACCATGCAAAAAATATGTGCGTGTTTCCCAACCGCCCCCCGCAAGACCCGATAAAAGTTTAGCTCAGTTTTGGTAATCAGGGACGGCCTTGCTTCATATGGATAACCACCAGCAACTAATAGAAAAACAGCAACGAGAATAAAAGAAACACCGATTATTAATAACCAGTGTTCAAGCAATAGTTGAAGTAAACCCATTTGAAGCGTCCTTTAGTTATTTGCTTTATCTAGCGTGGCACATATGTAAAGTAAAAATTGAGGTTAGAGGACGCATTTAAGGCCCCCCTAAATGAAAAAAGGCGAATGGCAACACCATTCACCTCACATTAAACACTGTAATTATTGATACTTATTCGCAAGTTGCGGGTACTACCGTCTTTGTTACTGTAGAACCAGTCAAAAAGCTACGGTCATACCAGCCAATGCTGTTTGCATAGACATCGAAAACTGTATCGGCGTCGGCCACATCATCATTTTCATCTGTTGGATCTAAATGAGCTTGATAGTAAACAAAAGCATCGATATCGAACTGGTTGATGATGTCATATGGGTCTTGAATCGTTTCAATTGATAAAGCTGCAGCACCTGGGCCAAACTCTTGTAAGTTAAACCTCACGCCAACTGACTCAAATAAATAAGGACCATTGTTCACATGCACTGAGGCTGATGGAATTTCAAAGGCAAACCGTGGATTTGATTCGCTAGTGTCAATCATATCCACCTGGTCGAAAGTAAAAGTTGCTGTAAATTCCCCATTTATGTTGTTCCCAAAAATCTGATATTGAATTTGGTTTGTGACTTGGCATCCTGAGCCCGTAACCAAAGATATAGTGGGCGCTTCAGAGAGGTGAGGATGATTGTATAGACCGTCTTGAATTTAGAAGTACGGAGCGCCGAATTGAGAGGCGTTAATTTGAGCATTATTAATAACTGACTCGATCTCAGCTGGTGATAATAAATCCATACCATCCAGGGTTTCAGCATACCCGTGGACATCTATATACCCATTTGCGCTTTCGCTATACAACGTAAATGAGTCAGTTGTGTCATTTAATGAAACAACCACACCGTCTAAAGTCATCGAAAGGCCATTTTTTGAAGCTGTCACTTCAGCGCCCGGCAAATTGTATTCTACGGTACCTCCGTTATCGACTGTTGTATTACCGTCAGTTTGAGGCTCATAGACAACCTGAATTTCGATTGTTTCCTCATAGGTGTTGACGCCACTTAATACGAGCGTGGATGTAACTGGCACTGGCGTAGGCCCGGGAGTTTGCTCTGAATAGCCAGCTGTAAATGTAAGCGGAAGGTGAGGGTAGAATGGATTGTAGAGTCCAGGATCACTTGAATAAACTTTAGCATTATCCAGATCGATAGACACTGGTGTAAAATTGGTAGGGACGGCATTTAACAAGCCTTCGCTCTGAGCACCACTCATTAAATGGAAGTAATCTTGCTCACTGTAATGACTAACCTCAATGCTTGACCATTCGTTGCCACCATAGAACTGCAACTCAATACCATCATAGCTATTCGACGAATCGCCGTAGGATATTTCAACACTTCCATTGGGGATTGAATAGTGCATATCGGAAATTGTTTGGATTGAGGGGTCGTCCAGGTCAAACGTCACAGCGATATCTACTCCACCGTCTGGACCACTTCCGTTAAATTCATAGATGACCGGATCCGCGGCAAGTTGAAATGCAACTAAAGCGCCCAGCATGGTAAATATTTTTTTCATAGCTTTTCTACCTTTAGATTAAATGTACAGTTAAGGGTTTACTGATGTAGCAAAACCAACCTTCAACGAATCCAAAAGCCGACTACAAATCTGACAACATGAAATAGCTATGTGCAAAGAATAAATTTTATGCAGCGGTAGAGTAAATAATGATGGCCCGAGACGCTATTGAGGCGTCCCGGATAAATTAACCTATTCAGAATCAACAGGCTCAACTTTGTCGAAGTAACCTTGTATTAACTTTGGGCAAGTCATGATTAAAGGCTCAACGTAATCACTACAACGCAATCTTTTGTTGGCCCCTAATGCTCTTTTGCCCGCTTCGTAAGGGATCGTCATTTCTATCGGTACAGTTCTAGCTTCAAAATAAGCCACTGCGATATTAGCAGGCACTATAACCCTTTCTAGTGGGCAGACTTCTATACTTCGAACAACCAAACTACCCAGTTCGCTTGACGTCAGTAATGTTTCTGTATTTTCACTGCGAGCCTGAGCTTCTAAAGCGCAGGCATAGAGAAGTTCTTGATCGTCAAATTTAATAAAAGCTGGCACATTGAGTGCGTACGTATATTCACTTGTTTCCTTTATTAGAAATTGTGCTAAAACAATACTCGCCAGTATTGCACTAAAACAAATAGTAGAAGTTTCTTCACGGTAAATATTTATCCTTAAAAATCAATGTAGAATGCGATTAAAGCCCGGCTTAGAATGTGCCGCAATCTATTTGATTAAAAAATGTGACATTCCTCATGAATTGGACAAATTCTAATCACCAGGATTAGCAATTGTCATTCAATAATATTGAAGAAACGTTGGAACCTACTATTCATGCATTTGTATTTTATGGGCGTAATTAGCCAGAATTTGATAAAACTGAACTACGCCATACAGATACTGGACACCTTCCGGATCAGGATACGTTTGTGGCCTAAAACCATTAAATTCAAAAATATCTTTGTTTAAAAACGCGCGAAGGTTAAAGGGGTAAAATCCGGAGAACCATCTAGCACATAGACTCATATCAGGTCCATTTTTAAAGGATGAAAAGTCAACATCCGAACAGAATAAAAGAAATAAGTGCCTGTTGCTGTAAGGGCTAGGCAAAAGCACATCATCCGCCCCATTCAGTTCAATCTCTATCTGATTGGGGGTCCGTCCAAAGTGAGCGACGATTCTCGCTTCCTGGCGAATCAGTTCTTCGGAAGATACTTCATTATCAATGAACATTGAAAGCGACATAATTGAATCCCAATGCTGCACCAACCAATCATGCCTCGGACCCTTTGAAGTTTTAGCTATAATCCCATTATTGAGTAACTTCCGCTTAGCAATACCTTGCTCTATCGCCTTTTGTTTCGCTATTTCCTGACGCTGACTTACTTCCTCCCTACGCTTTGCAAACAAACTTTGATTCTTTAACCATTCTCTCTCTGCGGAATTCAAAACATAATTTTTCAATTTACCTTGTGTCTCATACTCCAGACATCGCTGAAGAGACAGGGTCAACTGCATCACGTCATAGTCTGATGTCAACGAAATAACAGCTTCTTCATTGTCCCTTTGAAATACTATAAGCAGCTTAAAGCGGTAGCGGCCAGCTTCAACATCGAATTTTTTGGAGAACGGTTTTTCTTCGTACTGAAACTCGGTAATGCGATCAATAGTGATATTCTTGCTTGGAAAATTGAATTGCTCAGGCGGGAGAACATAGTAGTCATCAATAGTACCGGGGACACGACTGTAGATAGCATTTATGTGGAAATTAAAGCCTGGCAATGTGAATTGTTGGCCAGGCCGAAACAAGTTTATTATTTTATCGAATAACTGAAAATAATTGGCTCTTTTCATATTTAAGCCCAAAGAAGCGCTTTAGTAAGTGATTTCTTCAGTTCTAGCGGCTGGCCATTAGGCTCCAGGAACAGTTGGTTTTTATCAGAATAAACTTGATTAATTTGATCACACCAATTAACGCTTAAACTTCTCGAAGTTTCTGAACAAATAACGTCAAACCCATCAGAATACCCTCCTTTAATCGGGCGTACTTTCTGAATGCCTATGTCTTTTCCCTTCGATGCCCAATACGCTCTCCAGCTTAATAATAGGCGCAACAAATCCCTGTCACGTTTGGAATGGATAGGTAGAGTAAGCTTTTCTGAATAAACCGGATACAAAACCATTGATGTAGGAACAAAGAAAGCATTTCCAGGGTGGCTTTCCGTAACGACAATTAAACCCCAAGCCGGCAGCAAGTGTGAACGATATGCGAACGGCTGTTCAAAGACTAACTTCCTTCCACCAATGCACGTGATTGATTGTTCATCTACCTCAGTCACTAAGGTAAACAAAAAACCCTGACGTATCGAATCTGCCGGCCACGCGCTTAGTCTGCTTAAATGTTTAAAAAATGGTATGCGATATTTTACGGATACGCATAAGAGCTCACCAACGGTGTACTCACCACCTGGCCAGCATGCAATATCATAAAATGAAGCGTTGGCATTTTTAATATTACTTACTGTTGGAACCGTCGTTTTAGACAGTTCCGTCATACCTGACGATTCTAGAATTTCCCAAGCAAACCGCTCCATTTTATCGAAACTGACCACCGACTTGTTCAGGTCTAAAAATCGATAATCATCGGCCTCTGATATATCCGACAAAATTTTGGTCCGGGAAAACTCGCAATCAGGCGTATGGCCATCTCGTGTTCTTACAACTGTAAATTCACCATTTGGCGTATATCTTGGAAAAAGAAATGCATGCTGGTTGCATGGACAGGTCAACCAAAGGTTATTCTCCCTAGCCTTACGAAGCAGTTGCATGGCTAGGCGATGCTCTGTTGTCGTGTGCTTATCTTTCGTAAAAGCAGCAACGAGAGCAGCAGATTGAATTGCTGGCACAGCCTCTTTGCACTGTTCTACATTTTTATACGGATTTGGGATAAGCAGCATGGGAAGAAACACCGTTGAGTTTACAAACATTTTAGTTGGTAAAAAAAGAGAGAATTAAAATTTGAAGCGCTACATTTTGATGATCAAATAAATAAAAAAAAGCACCAGCCTAAAAGGAAATGCCGGAGGCAAATATTCTAATAGGTGGTGCTTTAGTTTAGATATGTTTCGTTTCTTTTGCAGACAGACCCAACTCCTTATTTATCAGGCCTTCAAGCGATGAAAGCGAGTCATAGGGAGCCCTAATCTTCTTTTCTAAGCCAAGGTATAGGCCATGTTTGAAACGAAGTAAAAGAAACCATGATGCCGTAAAAAATATTTTTACTTCAGCATCTGTGGTTTTTAATGTCCTGAAATGCCTTAGCTTCTCGAATACTGAGAAAGCAAGTAAGTCACGGATCATTGAAGGGGGACGAATACGTTCCTCTCGCATGTTTATCTCCTAATGAAAGGGACATTCATGCGTCCTTGAGACAAGCATAAATGTCCCAAAGGGGTTTGATTAAGTGTTATAGATTACTATCGCACCATTGAATTTCTCTTAATTGCTCTGCAGCAAAACTTTGTTCGGAATCACAATGGATAGTAATGACATCACCTTCACAGAAAGTTGTAAGTTGATGCAATTGGCGATTAATCCAGGTCGCATGATGCTGCATACGATCGACCGAACTTAAAAATGACCAACCACAACTCATATACAGACTTTCAAAATGGTTAAGCGATACACAAACATTTGTTCGTGTAATTCGCTGACCTAAAGGGGTAGTTTCCATGACTTTCTCCGTCTTGAGGGAGCCAAAGAAATCCCATGGGATTAGCAAATGACTCCCTATGGGGTTAAATATTAATTAAACACCGTTATGATTTTCCGTTTTCGTTTCTCGACAGTTTGCTTTCCAGTCTCAGGGTTAATTGAGACAAGAAATATTGCGTCACTATCAAAAAACACATGCACCGCGGTATCTCCTTGATACATAGTTTTATGAAAACGTTTATCTCGATAGGTCGGGTTTGGTAAAACAGAATTCATGATACCTTTTCCATCAACTGACCTATTTTTCTTGGCATACCAGAGATGGTTTCTCGGACACTAAGTAGATCGGGTGTATTGATTTGAAGGGCTGTCACATCCGCGTATTTTGCAAACGTTTGTGCACGTTTTTTAGCAGACATTGGACAACGATAAATAACGAACTTACCGATGGGTGAATTAGCAATTACTTCTGCGTAACGATTCATGTTTTGACTCCAAATGTAAGGGAGTCAAAAACACCCTAGCAGGAGTGTAATTAACTCCCGTGGTGGGTGGTTGAGACGAACAAAATACTACTTCATTGTTCGCCGTACTTTGTGAGAGGCTTGCGCCTGTTTGCTTTTATTGATTTGCGTTCTGTGGACCAGAGGCAGTTACCAATAAGGAAAGCTAAGATTTATAAAACAAATCTTAAATACCCTGACCTATCAAATTAGATAGCGCTTTTTTAGAAACACCAAAAGCATAAGTGTAAAAAAACCGTATTTTCAGCATGACTCTTAGAAAAAGTAATAGTGAAAATTGAGAAATGAGAATCGGTGGCCAGCAAATGCTGAAACCACCTTTTCTTGCGAAACCCCTATCTCAATTAACAATATAAATTACTAATTGAGATAGAGGATCCGTGGGTAAGAATAAAAGGGGAAGCAAATTTGCTAACCCCGATTATTATTTAAGCGAAAAGCTTCAACTTGACGGCTTCTCGAATTGCTGCGGGCAATTTAATAAGTTCATCAACCACGACAAACTCACTTGCATTAAACCCGTTAACAGCAGATGTGCAGATACCTATTGGAATAACTTTAACACCAAATAGCGCACATAATTTCGACGCTTGCGTAACTCGTTGAACGCAGTCCGGTTGGCCATCAGTTAATACAAATATCAGCTTTTTATCTTCTGTCCTAAGAACAATCCGATTCAAAGCCTCAAGCATTGCGTCACCTGTTGGGGTTGAGTAATTAGCCGCCGAAACCCGCAAAGCACTTACACTTGCTCTATCACTATATGACTTTGCAATGTAGTAGCTATGAGGGCCGTCGCAAATATCTCGCCAACCATAATAGAGAATTTCATTAGGAATGTTTCCTCGCTGCAACGCATTAGATAATGCAAAAACAGAAGCATTAGTTACATCCATAACATTCTCCAGCTGATCAGAAGGTAAACCAGCTTGTTGTTGCTTTTCTCCTTCAGATGTCAGCTTTCTCATTGAAGGTGAAGCATCAACCACTATTGACACTGCTGCAGTTAATTCCTGTTGTTCAACGTGTTGCTTAAATACGCTTAGGTTTCCACCAGGTATTCCAGACAATTTACGTTTGAGTATACGGGAACCAACTTTACGCGGTCTTTCCAGATTTTCCTGCTGATCAAACAAGACTTTATGTAGTGTTTGATAAATACTCGCAGACAATGATTTAGCCTTAGCTGAGTCAAATTTAGAATTTAAAATTGCCTCGCTTCGCTTAATCATAGTTACTGGTACATCAAGACCAGAGTCACTAACTTCATCATCAGTAGCATTATCTTCGGACAACATTTCTGAAAGCTTCTCGTGAAAATCACCGATATCAGCGTTGGCCATATCATCAAGAAACTTTTTCATAGCCCCAGAACCATCAGAATCACCCTGCGAGTCGTCTGAACCATCAGAATCACCCTGTGAGTCGTCTGAGCCATCAGAATCACCC
>CERD01005360.1_pt1 | contig 12332 bp, 19 predicted proteins | sample 530931 | NCBI WGS metagenome assembly CERD01 (sample SAMEA2621101, study PRJEB7988) | marine metagenome | isolation source: saline water (ENVO:00002010), including
GAAACAGCGACTTATCGGGGATAAGTGGTGCCCAGGAGAGGCCTCGAACTAACGTGTCATCTAGTGTCAGCCTATATCATAATAATCGTAACCAGTTGTTTTTAAATTACTTGATTGTGTCAGGGTGTATCATCCGGTCCCAAACCATGCTACATATGGGGGTGGATTGAAAGGTGGATGGAAAATGCCAGCGCTTCATAAGCTCTCATCAGCGAAGGTAAGAGCCGCCCCGCCCGGAAAGTACTCAGACGGTGGGGGGCTTTGGCTCGTTAAGCGGGTTGATGGCGGGGCGCAGTGGGTGCTGCGGCTGACTGTTCATGGACGGCGTCGTGAGATGGGGATCGGAAGCCTTCAAGCCGTCACCCTTAAAGAAGCGAGGGTAGCTGCTGAGAAGTGGCGTGCGGTAGTCCGTGATGGCAAAGACCCGATAAAGGAGCGCGACCGCCAAAAGCGATTGGCCGCAAGGGGTGACCATACCTTGACGTCAGTTGCTGTAGAGGCATTCGAGGCTCGTAAGGCTCAATTAAAAGGTGATGGGAAGGCAGGCCGCTGGTTTTCCCCGCTCGAACTGCACGTCCTTCCCAAAATCGGCAAAGTTCCTGTCGAGGAAGTCGATCAGCAGGATATCAAGAACACCCTTGCACCTATCTGGCACGAAAAAGCAGAGACGGCACGAAAAGCCATGAACCGGCTGAATATCGTCTTAGGTCACGCGGCAGCGATGGGCCTCAATGTAGATTTACAGGCAACCACAAAAGCGAAAGCACTGCTTGGAAAGACACGTCACAAGCCCAAGAATATCCCTTACATGCCGTGGCCTGAGGTGCCCAACTTCTATGCCAGCTTGGAGGAGCATACCCCGACGCAGCTGGCATTGCGGTTACTCATCCTGACGGTCACGCGGTCTTATTCCATTCGATTTTGTCATTTCGACCAAATTCAAGGTGACGTTTGGACTGTACCGAAAGCGAACATGAAGGGGCAAGAAGGGGTGGCTACTGACTTCCGCGTTCCGTTATCTCATGAAGCCTTGTCAGTGATCGAATTGGCGAAGCCCTTGGCTCGTGATGGCTTCTTGTTTCCCGGGGAGCGAAAGGGCGTCATTTCCGATGCTGCGATGCTCAGCCATTTGAATAGACAAAAGATAGAAGCGCGTCCTCATGGCTTCCGGTCCAGCTTTAAGACATGGTGCGATGAAACAACCGACATACCTGAGGCAATCGTGGAAACCTCACTGTCACATGTGGTCGGAAACGAAGTTGAGCGCTCCTATAGAAGAACGGACTTTTTAGAGCGCCGTCGGCCTCTGTTGGCACGATGGGCAGATCACGTGACGGGTAAGAACGCCAGCGAGGTGATAAAAATTGCCTGATTCCCGTACCTTAAATCTTGTTGAAACCATGTGCTGCTACGAATGGCATCATTCATTAAACAAAGAGACAAAGATGACTGATAAAATTCTACGCTGCCAAGATGTTCAGGAGGTGACAGGTCTAAGCAGGTCCACGATTTACCGGATGATGAACCGGGATGACTTCCCGCAAGCGACTAAGTTGGGCATTCGTGCCATCGGCTGGCGTCAGAGCGCTGTGCATAGCTGGATTGAGGCGCGCTGTGATGGATGAAGGGCATGATAAAATCGCCATCGGTTTTGGCTATGTACAGATAGGCCTATTGCTCGACAGGGTTCGGCGGGCGGGCGGGTCGATCCCGAGTGGATACTATGTGCAACAGGGCCGCGAACAGGACGCCGTTCGGACGGCGCGACTGAAGCTAGGAGGTGATATCTCCAATGCATTTATGTGGTACGACCTTCATCCGCGTCTGACGCAGAAAGGAACAGCGAATAAAAGGCTGAAAGCGCTAATCAGGATAGAAGCCCGGATGGCGTCAATCCTTAACGATATAACTGATAATGACTTAGGAACTGAGATTTCCCCTCTCATTCGCAGAAATGTGGATACCGGGGTGGGCTACCACGAGATAGTAGGTGGCATGGATGCTCTGCGTGAAGCGGTGACGAGATTAAGGCGCGAAACAGGTGATCCTGAGCCGCCACTAAAGATAAATCAAAGCCAAAATTCTCTTCTGCTAGAGCGCCTGACCGAGGTGTATCGTGAAAGCATTGGCATGGACCCACTGGACGGATTGGGTCGAAATTACCACGACTTGAGTGGACCATTCCCCGAATTCCTGCGATCCGCTTATCAACTTCGCGGGTTAAAAGAACCAAGCGATGCAGGGCTTGAGAAGGCTTTGGAACGTGCAGGCTTAATTGGATCTTCCGACAGCCATTGAACATCCTTTCCGGAATGTCGGAAAGCAACCATTGGCAATAGTCTCAAATATGCTCTTATTAGTTCAGTCAGTTGAACCGCGCATCAGCGCTTTTTGGAGACTGACAGATGCATATGACAGACCCCCTTATCCGAGATCACGAATGCGCCGCCATGATGGGTTGCTCGAAGGCGACATTCTGGCGTCGAGTAGCTGACGGCACTATCCGTCCAGCAATTAAGATTGGCGGCATGTCTCGCTGGCGTCGGAGCGATATCGAAGTCGTTATCGAAGCAGCCGCTGCCCATCGCGAAAATGAAGCCGCCTAAGAGAAAACCCCAGCCGTACGAGGACGAGCCGGGGCGAAATTTCTTTTCAGCGGTGAACAAGAGATAGCGCGTTTGGCCTGTCCTTTCAATAAGAAAGGAAAACGGCAATGAACATCAACACAGACTTCGGTGTCAACACCGACCGCCCACCCGCGAACGCTTTGCGCGTGGAAAAGTGGAGCGACATGCCTAACGGCACCGCTCCTGCCCGCTATGAGGCCGTTGCCGAAGACGGGACTACAAAGACCTTCACCTTGGCTAAGGGCAACCGGATCATCCTCGACGCCCTGATCCAGCAGCCCGTCTACTGCGCCAGCCCTGTGCGCATCTCCGACCGGGTGTGCATCCTACGCCGTGACTACGGGGTACCGATCACGAAGGAGATGTACTCAAACGACACGGCGACAGACCGAGCCAAGTTCGGTGTGTATTTCCTCAGCGGCAATGTTCGCCGCATTGGTGGGGGTGCAGCGTGATTATGGCCCTCAAAATCCAGATTGCCCGTTTGCAGCGCCTCTACGGCCTGACCGCAACCCAGGCCCGCCTAGTCGCTGGCCTGCACTACGGGGAGGGCGTGTAGTGGCCAAGACCTTCGCCCAAATTGAAACCACGTTGCCTCACTCTCGGAAGCTGCGGCGGCTCAACCATAAGGAAAGGTGGGCGTATCTTTGCACCCACCTCACGCCGCTGGGTGGATACATCGGCCTCTTTCGGTATCCTAAGGCCGTTTGGGCAGATGATGCTGACCTTTCGGTATCGGAGCTCGATTCTGCTATCCACAAGATGGCCGAAATTGGCCTGCTATCTTTCGATGAAGATGAAGACTTCGTTCGAATTCATAGCTGGTTTCTCAAGAAGAATGCCCCTGAGAACGCTAGCCGTATGGCCTCCATCGCGGCTGACTATGCGGATCTCAATGCGCCTGATTTGATGATACTGGAGTCAGCAGCCGAGTTCACAGTCGGCGCAATCAAACGTGCACAGCGGTGGAAGCCCGACAGTGTGGAATGGTCGAAGCTCCGTGAAGTGTTCAAGCCCTTCTTGGCAGGGATGCGCCACAACTATGAGGACGACTTACACGAGGCGCTGGCGGATCAACTCAACGGCCAAAATCGCGCAGTAAAACTCGAACTCTGCGCGCTCATTCCCTCCTTGCAGTATCACCTTGAGGCACCCTGCCGCCACCCTGCCCACACCGTGGGGGCACACGACACTAAGACGACACAACACTTAGACGAAACTGAAACGAGAAAAGAAAAAGACTACACGGGCAAATCTGCGGCGGACAACGTTCAACCATTTAGCACGCCACCAGTGGCATGTGCTGGAAGTGCTGAGAAGGTGGCCAAGGTTCAAAGGCCCCATTCAGAAACCATCGAAGCAGCAAGACGCATAGGAGCAATCCCATGAAGGACCGTAAAAACGGATCAAAAACGGATGAGCGCAATCCGGACGGCACCTTTGCGTCCGGAAATCCCGGCAGGCCACGAGGCGCACGCCACAAGATCACGCAGGCCATCGAGGCGATGCTAGAGGGCCAGCATGAGGCTTTGACACAAGCAGCCATCGACAAGGCTTTAGAAGGCGATGTCACTGCTCTGCGCCTATGCCTCGACCGGATCGCACCAGCCCGCAAGGATGCGCCGGTTTCGTTTGCCCTGCCAGAGATAGAAACGGCAGAGGATGCAGCCAAGGCTGCGCGAGCCATCCTCAAAGCAATTGCAGAGGGTGACGTCACCCCGCTTGAGGCAGCGACTGTCATGGCAGTGGTTGAGCAGTTTCGCCGCACGTTGGAAACCACAGAAATTGAGCGCCGCATCGTCGCACTGGAGGCAATCAAATGAATATCAAAAGACGACTCGAAGCTATGGAGCAGAAGTCCGGCGGCTCGGAGTACGTTATCGTGTTCTTTCGAACTGTTTTCGAAGCCAAAAGTGGCGGCGTCGAGGGTGAGATTTGGAAAGCCACGATTGTCACTGGTCCACATGCCGGCACTTTTGTGGAGCGACAGAGCGCCGAAACATTCGACCAATTTGAGACCCGATGTAGGGCGGTTTCTCAGGGGGAAGTCGGACCTGATGAAACGGTCATCTCAAAGTGGAGTGATGAAGTTAAAGCTTTGAGAAGTAAGGATTTTGAGGTAGAATCGGCAGTGAAAAAGGGACGGTACGATGAGTGATTTGGCGACATCAACAGCAAGAACTCGTGATAGAGAACGGGCACGCGCATTGGCAAACGCTCGACGTCGAAAAGCGCTGAGCGAACAGGCTGAGTTGCAACGGCAATCACCTGCGCAGGCTATAGCCGTTGAGGTGCCAGGACTGGGTGTCGTGGAGTTTCCCTCTGGTATGGCAATCGAAGATATTGAGAAAGCGCTGGAGCCATATCGTACAGCGGCACAAGCTGCCTCTAGTCAAAACGGAGGAGGACGTAACCCTGCGATGCAAGCAGCCTTATTAGAGAAGGCCAAGCGTGAAAAAGCGCGTCGCTCTAAAACCAATATGACTGAGCAGACTATGAGTGGTGTCAACGAAGGCATTGCGGGCATTTTGGGGGCACCTGTGGACTTGATGACGGGCGCTATCAATGCTGGCAAAGAGGGCCTGAACGCCTTGATCGGGACAGACTTCCAGCCCATTGAAAATCCGATTGGCGGTAGCGAGACGTTCCGAGACATCCTCGCGCCAACTATCTCAGAAATTCAGCCGCAGAATGCAGCCCAGCGGTTTGGTAGGCGCGTCGGCACGGAAGTGGGTGCAATGGCGGTACCAGGAGGTATCATGCTTCGCGGAGCCAAGGCACCTCTAGCTGTCGCTGGGGGAGAGGTCGCAAGTGCGCTTGGATCGGGCATTGCGGGGCAAGCATCACGTGAAATAGCGCCCGAAAGCGATACGGCTGATCTCGTTGCATCGCTTCTAGGCGGTATGTCTCCAGTTGCTGCTAGTCGTGCGATGCGGCCAAGCCCCAAAGCTCCCACGCTTGATGAGCTACAGGCGCAAAGTAGCGCGGGCTATGAAGCCGTACGGGAATCTGGTGCTACCCTCAGCCCCAAATCTTCGGATGCTCTAGCCGCAGGCATTGAGAGTGCATTTGGAACCCGCCCCGCTACTCGGCGTATGAACCCCAAAGCCGCCATTGCAGCAGAAGAACTGGCTGGTGATATGCGTCAGCGTCCGCCCAGCATCGCAGAGGTAGACGAAGCAAGGCAGTGGATTGGTGACAATGTAGCAGGATCGAACGAGGCAGGAGAGCGCCGCCTTGGCATGATGATGAAAGATGCGATTGATAATCATCTAGATCAGCTGCAGCCTGGAGATGTTACCGGAACGAATAGGGCAAATGAGGTCGTGGCTGCTTTGACAGGTGCTCGCGAAAAGTCGCGCCGTGTTCACAAGTCTCAACTGTTCGAAGCTGAGGATACCGGCTTGGTTGCGAAAGGGCTTCGACGTGCTGCCACTACCGGCACTGGAGGCAACGAAATCAACGCAATCCGCCAGAACGTACGCAGGGTGCTGGAAAACCCGAAGTTGCGAAGAGGGTTTAATGAAACTGAATTGCAGGCTATGCGGGATATCGCAGACGGCACGCCAACTCAGAATGCATTGCGGCTTATCGGTCGCTTGGCTCCGACCTCCGGTGCACTGCCGCTTGGGGGCTTTACTGGTGCAGCAGGTGCAGCGGGCGCAACAGGGAACCCTCTTTTCATTGCACCAGCTATCGCCGGACAAGCTGCTAAATATCTGGGTGAGCGAGGCGCTCGTAAGAAAATTGCAGCGCTAGGCGAGCTGATCCGCAATGGTAAGCCTCTACCAAAGAAAGCCGTTAACGACCTTGAGCGTAGCATTATAGCTGCTCTGTTGGCGCAAAAAGCCGTCATGCCCGCTTATGGCTCAGAAGGTGATCAAAGCGCTGTGGTACGGGCGCTATCTGGTACTTCATTAGAATGAGGCATTCAGGCAGAGAGCCTTTCGAGCGACCGATGCGGCCTGATCGGGTGGATGCTATCCGTCAGGCCGCAGAAGCTCTGGCTGCTGACCCTACGGGGCAGGATATCGCCAAGCATTGCAACTCTTTTGACGAGTATCTGATATTCTTGACTTGGAATATCTACGAGGCGCTGGGCGAGCTTGGGCCAGACACGATGGTTGCCGAGATCCAAGCCGGAGTGAATGAGGCGAAAAGCGTGTGCAGGACCGAATATGAAGCCTGCCTACCCAAGGGTTAGTTACCAGAGGTGTACGCCCCAATCAAAGTACCAGACTGCCCAGATCCAGGCAGCATAGAATGCTGCTATCCAATAGGGTGTGGATGCCGGTGCTGCATATGATTTGTCCCGAAGCCACTGACTTAGCTGATGTCGCATCATGAGTATCCTTGTTGGGTTCGACTACAACATAGGGTCTGAGGGTCGGTCTGCCTAGAAGCACCAATTTCGCCCGCCAGAAGCGCCGCAGGGCATTCGCACGTGATTGGAGTGGCTAGCAGCTAAAAGCGGTCTCGATGAGTAATCGGCGGAACAATTCGGAACACCTTTCAGTTTTCAACAAGGTAACTGCGAAAGGGAACCCACATGACACCTAAGATCACAGTTCTATTTTATTCGACTTATGGCACCAATCACGGTGTCGCACTAGAAGCCGCCCGCGCTGCCGAAGCTGCGGGAGCCGAGGTAAGGTTGCGTCGGTGCAAAGAAACGGCTCCAATCGAGGTGGTCAATGGGCAAGATGCTTGGCGGGATCAGCTCAAAAAGTTGGAAGACATACCGGAAGTCACGCCGGATGATATGGAATGGGCAGACGGATATTTCATCTCTGTGCCAACTCGGTTCGGGGTGCCAGCCAGCCAGTTCCGCGCGTTCGTGGATACTCTGGGGCCACTATGGCAGAATGGCGCTCTAGCAAACAAAACTATCACCGCGACCACATCCGCACAAAATCCGCAGGGTGGGCAGGAAATGACGATTCAGTCGGTCTATACGACTGCGATGCACTGGGGGGCGATCATTGTGCCACCAGGCTACGCCGATCCAATTAAGTTTGAGGACGGGGGAAACCCTTATGGGTACTCCTGCACACCTGGTGAGCTGAGCGAGACCGGGAAGAAATCTGTGGCCTTCCAAGCAGAAAGACTTGTGAAGTTCACTAAGAAACTGATGGGATAAGCAAGAACTGACACTGCCCTCAGTTATTGATGCGTAACACATTTCTCGCATCTCGTTAGAAAAACACCGGAGAAAAGTATCGAAACATTGGAGAGAATTAGCTTCCAATGTTGTGTTACACTCCTCCGGTGTTGATGTACTCATTTAGGGGGTAACGGGTAGAGATGGCCCTAAATCGCAATCGGCATCCTAAACCTCTCTGCCGATGGCTACGCCGAGACCCGTAGCGACCTCCCCACTTGCCATAAATTGGATGCCATGACTTTCGAACGCTTTGCGGATCGCGTCATGCGTATCGGCGTATCCAGCCAGAGGGCCGTCCCTGCTCTCTAACCGTTGAATGGTTGGGTAGCTTACTCCGCTCACTTCAGCGAGCTTTTTCGCTGACCACTTCAGCAGTGCCCTTGCCGCTCGAACTTGCTCACCTGTCATGTACTTACCTAACTTGATAGAAAATCTATTGACTTTGTTTGCGGTCAACATTATAGTATTTCTATCAACCACGAAAGGCAACCGCCATGACAATCGCAGCACCCTACGACCGCAAGGCCATTATGACCGCAGCTTGGGAAATCGTTCGTAAGGCCAACGTGGCACTATACGGCTTTCGAGTGATCATGCGTCGGGCGCTGAAGGCTGCTTGGGCGAATGCAAAGCATCGCCGCACTATGGAGGCGCTGCGGGAAAAGCAGGAGCAAGCTTCTCCCCAAGTGTCTCGCATCCAAGAGTCAATCGCAGCCCTCGAAGGTAAAGAGCGCTGGGCACAAACAGACTATGCTCGAATTGGCGTGCTGCGTGCAGCTTTAAGGGCCGCCCAACAAAACGGCCAGGTACGTCAGACTGTGCCTGCTTCTCGTGATCGACGGGTTTCGCAAGCAACGTAATTGTTCGCATCGCCAATCATACGACGTTTTCTTCGAACACACTGGATGCGGTGGTTTGTCAAAGCAGACAGCACCCTGCTCAAGCAAGACAGGTGTGGGCGACACAGCCATCTGAACTCAAATGAAAGGACTACATCATGACCACGAAGGTACTCAAAAACCGCCAAGATATGCAGGATGCTGCGACGGTACTGCACGGGTTGCTGCAAGGATTGGAAATCTTGATCGATCAGACAACGGAATCCAGCCACCTGCATAACGCGATTTACACCCTCTGCGGTCAATCCTTGAAAGCCGCTGATGTCCTTGCCAGTGCGCTTGACAGCACAAATTTTGAACGGGGAGCCGACGCATGACACGTTCAATTTTGGATGCCGATTTGCCTGACACGCCAGACCGCCGCCTGTTGACTGGGGTCAATAGCCTTTACTCTTTGGCCCGCGTGGGTATGGCGGCAAGCGATACTTCTATTTCTGTGGATTTGCAGAAGGTGGGCTACACCGAACTGTTCGGGGTGATGGGCGGTATTGCTGAAAGCCTCTTTGATGATCTGGACAGGATTGAGCGTGCAGCAGGAGTTCGTGAGGTCTACGTTGATGCAGATAAAACAGTTGGTAGCCGCTTGGACCACTGGAAGGCTCTAAAAGGTCGGATCGCCAAGATTGAAGGTGACGACGACGCTGGCGAGTTCGCTGCGCTGGAAAGCGAGATTGAGGCCGTTGGCGTGGAAATTGCCAATAGCTACCCGTCTACCCATGAAGACGCCGCAGCAATGCTTGAGTGGGCCGAAATCGACAGCGCCGGTGGCATTCAATGCGAACAATACACTCAGGCACGAAAAACAGTTGCTGACTATCTGCGCAAGCGCGCCGAATACGTCGCTGCGAAGCCACGCGAAAGCTAATCTGAAATTTGTACCATACACATTCGCCCGCGCTTCAATCACGAGGCGCGGGCATCGCGGTGGGGGCCGCATTGGAGACTGTGAAAGATGAATTGCTATGCCACCAACAGAAACTGGTCTGACAGGTTCCTGCCTGAAATAAAGCAGCTGATCGGTGGGCACCTTCTGGAAACCTCCCCAGATCCGTTTGACCACATGGAAGCCACCGACCTGATGATGCTGGATGCCCGTGACATGCGCGTAGCAGCCCGTGTGCGTCGTCCTGGCTATGCTCGCCGGTACCCCCATCAGTTCACCGTACGCTCGGCTGTAGCGTCTGGAAGGCAGACCGAACTTTCCAAAATCGTGAACGGCAATGGCGACTGGATGTTTTACGGCCATTCAAGCGCTGATCAGTCATGTTTGGAATCGTGGTCACTGATCGACCTGCGAGCTTTTCGCGCTGGGCTAATTAGGAACAGCGTAAACCAAGCCCAGATTGTGATGGGAGACCAGAGAAACGCAGATGGAACGAGTTTTAAGTGGTTTGACGTCCGGTCATTTCCGGCGGAGCCTCCACTGGTCGTGGCTACATCAAATGCTTCTCATAATCGGCTAAGCAGTTGATTAGACTCTAGGATTCGTGCTTTAGATTCAGGTATTTAGGTTATTGACCATAACGCCTAAATGATGCACTCTGGAGGAATCAAATTTTGAGGATTGAGATATGCTTGCTGCAATGTCACCAGCTAAAGACGGAGCTCTCGGCACACTCAAACTGATTTTGAAAATGGAAGCGTCTGGTCAGGGATACTCAACCGCTCTTGAAGAATACCTTCTCGCGGTTATCAGGCAGTCGTTCCAACTAATCGACCAGCCCGAAGAGTACACTGGAGAAGCCTTGGTTGAGGCTCTTAGCTTAGCGCTACACGTCAAATCTGATGAGGGCTTAAGGCACTCGCTAGAGACGATTCTGGCTGGAGAAGTTGAAAAGTCCGCGCCTGCTTCAGCTGCCCTAAGAAGTTTGGAGAACCGATTTGACGCCCGCCGTGAACCTACACATTTTAGCAGCGGAGTTTACGCAGCTCTCTAGGTCAGCTTTCTTTGAACCAGCATTTCAAAAGTTCTCAGCAAAAACAGCCGAGGTTATTGAACATGTCCTTCAAAATGTAGCTGTCTATCCTGAGGACGTGGTGCGGTTGTTCCAGGATCATGTATGGAACGTACTGCAATTTGTTAGTGGCAGTCGCTCGAATGATGCTCCGCACGAAACCCAATATGTCTTAAGAAAGGCCCTGAAAGAATGGGTTTCAGAAGACGCTCTGGTTTCAAGTGCTTCGCTTAACAGCTTCGACTTTTTCGTAAATTTAGCTGATTTTTGGGACTTCGTAGCTCAAGCTATTGATGGGTATGAAACGGATGGCTATTCGCCACTTGTCGTAAGGATCGGTTCACCAGCCGCTTTCAAGCATAGACCGGTGTTTTGCGTTCCTCTCTTCCACGAACTTGGACATTTTGTTGATCATCATTACAAAATTTCAGAAACATCAGTGCTTCTGAACCTCGCTCCGGCCCCCGACGGGATTAGCACCGAGCAATGGCAAAACCTTAATGTTCAGCATCGCATGGAGCATTTTGCTGACTTGTTTGCAGCTTGCTATTGTGGCGAAGCTACTAACTTTTCGCTCTTCGCAATTGCGCCAAAAAATGGTGACTCCCCATCTCACCCTTCTACGCAGCGTCGGATTCAAGTAGTGGATGATTTTCTCGCCGGTCGCCATAACCCAACAGTCAACTTACTGCAGGCTGCACTCAAGGCGAGAAAACAGGATATTCTGAAAGTTCGTTTCATAGAGCCCAGCGTGGACTGCTTTGACGATGTACTAACTTGTAAGATTAGTAGCTTGGAAGAGCTTTACGGTATTTTTCTGTCCTCTTGGAAATATCTGCACACTCAGATTGATAACCGTTCTGCGCCTTGGATCACCGCGGACGCTGATGCAAGCACCATAGAAAAAACGGTGAATGATCTGACCGGAAAGTCGTTGCGCAACTATGAGATTGTTGAGAGGTGGAAAAATGTCTCTTCTAACTAGGTCTCGCTTGCTGGAGAGGGTAAACACGGGGAACGCCAATCAAATTTTCATCGACCCACTTTTATCAAGTGACCAAATCGGCGCAGTTTCGCTAGATTTACGCTTGGGGTGCGATTTCTTGGTGTCTGTGCCGTCAAGGTGGCCAAGCATTGAAATCCAAGACGAAGATAGGCCCTCAGGGCCTGATTTCTTCTTTCAAGATGCACGGCGGGATATAGGCGACGATTTCCTAATTCACCCTTCGCAAACTGTGTTGGCGACTTCCCTTGAGTACGTTGGGTTGCCCTTGGACGTCTACGCAGATGTACTGAGTAGAAGTAGCTACCATCGTCTCGGAATAAGTATGTCCTCTATGTTTCAGCCGGGATTTCGCGGTTGTATTTCGTTAGAAATTTTTAATCATTCGAATGTGCCCGTTAGGTTGATGACGGGGGCAAGGCTAGTGCAAATTCGCTTTTTCGAAACTGACAACGAAGAAGCTTATCAAAACGATGGGCCAAGGAGGAAGTACATTGGAAATGTTCGTCCAACTATCTCTCGCGCAACCCACGACCATGATCTTCCAACCTTAAGGCAAATATCGTCACAACCAAAATAGATTGACGTGGGTGGATACAGAGGTGGATTGGAAAAATTCATGAGCGCGTAAAGCTCTTAAAAACAGCGACTTATCGGGGATAAGTGGTGCCCAGGAGAGGACTC